>Ga0209777_10008559_pt1 | contig 11177 bp, 8 predicted proteins | sample FrelakmetHBP12HB_FD_187147 | JGI IMG/M metagenome (GOLD analysis project Ga0209777, IMG submission 187147) | Freshwater lake sediment microbial communities from the University of Notre Dame, USA, for methane emissions studies -HBP12 HB (SPAdes)... | ecosystem: Environmental > Aquatic >...
AACAGGAAAAGGAAGACACAGGACAAGCGCAGCTTGAATTTTAAAGTGCCACGCCTGTAAAGGCGTGGGAATCTACATTTGATTTTCTATTCAAAAATAAAACCAGGCAATTTCACTCGCTTGAGCCTGATGAGGAATTTTTGGAAATGGAGCAGGAGCTTCGCCAAAGAAACTTACTATATGATAAAGAAGTCCAGCGGCTAATGGAAATTGCAGCATTCAGCAACAATAACAACAAACAGTGGGCTCTCGATAAGCTCAGGATGATCCTTGAGTCTGAGCGGATTATGGATATGAGGACAGGTGATTTCTTCAGGCCTCTGGCTCCTGAACAATTATTATCACAGGGCAATCTACATATATTTGATCAGGTTGGCGGCATACACTGGATGATTCCAACAGATGCCCTCACACGTGGTATGCTTTTGACCGGACCTCAGGGAGGTGGAAAAACGCGGTTATTAATCTGGATATGCAAGAAGCTTAGCGGTGCTGATCCTCCAATACCGTTTTTCATCCTAGATCCCAAAATGGGTCTTAAAGACTGGGCTGATTACCTGAATGCTGAGTATATTGACATCGATGATATAAGTATTGACCTTTCACCCCCATCTGGATTGGATTACATAACCTGGCTGCGGTCTTTGAGTCCTCAACTTGGTGAAGTCATCGGGGTTATTTACGGCGTTGAACTGATTCAGGATCTTTGCACTATCAGCTTGGAATTGCGGGATAGGTATATCAAAAATACCGGTAAACAAACTCAGTTATGCCTCCATGATCTTTATGATGCGATTCCGAGCTTAAGTGGTGTTTCAAGCGGTCGCCGAGCTGGCTACAAAGATGCTGTCTCAACTGGTTTAAACCGCATACTTACTGGAAGTGGCAACTTGTTTAAATGTCGAAAGGGAATCGACCTTTCTACCTTGTTCAATCACAACATAATTTTAGGCTGCAGGTCAATTACTGATGAGTTTAGCGCCAGATTTCTAGCCTTTTATCTCCTGTACTACCTCTATGAATTGGAACGTTTTTTGCCTTCCAACGATAAACTTAAAAGAGTGTTAGTTTTTGATGATGCAGTGAAATTTCTTTCTGTCCGCACTGGTTTTGAGGCCTCTTCTGCTGTTTCTAGTTTAACCCATATATACTCGGTTCTTAGGTCAAGCGGAAACGGCATCATCGCAATCAGCCAGATTCCTCATCTGCTTGATAAGGGGATCCTTGCTTTGTCACATACAGTCGTCTGTGTCGGTGCTTTGCATTATGCTGAAGACACGAAAATGATTGCGCAAATGATGGGACTCGACGAAGAGCAGAGGATTGCCATTACACAACTGCACAAAAAGGAAACCATAGGTTTATGTGCAGGTTCTGCCTGGAATAAAGTTGTACATGGATTTACGGTTGACGTACCTGATGTGGAGGGCAAAGAAAATGGCTAAAAACAGCTATATCGAAAAAGCCCTCCACATTGAATCATGGGAGAGTATGCAACAAAGAGGTACTTTAGGCAACGCTGAACCTCTGAAGAATAACAAACAAAAAAAGGTCTGTCAAACTTCAATGCCTGCCGGACAAGCAGATCTCATAGGTTTATCGCCTGAGGCTAGGGTACTTGGTTTAAACTGCATCTTGAGAATCGACTATCAGTTTGCAGAACGACTGCAGTGGACAAATTTATCGGCTCGACAACAGGAAACAGCCAAACAGGAACTGATCAACAAGCAGTTAATCAAAGAAGTCTTCTTGGGTAAAAGTCTTTTTATAGCACCTTTAGAAAAACTCTTTCTATTGTTCGGAATGGAGTCTCCTTATAAACGCAACACATGGGAGACCCATTCTTTCCTTGTGCTTCTGGCCGCGAAACTGATTGCGGCTAATCCTCTTGTAAAGCACGTAGAAAGAGAGGTTTCAATCGGTGACTCGAACTCAACAATCGATGTAGTATCAGTTGCAAAGAATGGGCAACGCTGGGCATGGGAGATTACGAATTACTGTAAAACTAACGTAAGCGCCAATGCCTCAAAACTTCAGGGTAAGGGGTTCAGCCAAATTATATTCTTATGCTCTGATTATAACATAAAGCAAGGAGTATGGGCGAATAAGGATTGGAGATATATCAGCTTGGAAGAACTTGATAAACTGCTCGATGCCTGTCCGAACATAGGCTGGAAGATGTTAATTGCGCTATGCAGACTTGCTGGTCTGCGTCGTGGTGAAGCTTTGGAGTTGACATGGTCTGATATTAATTGGCAGGAACATTATTTTACTGTAATCGCACTAAAGACAGGCCGACGTAGAATCGTACCCATAGTCCCAAATCTGTATCAACTCCTTCTTGAAGCATTCGATCAAGCTCAGGAAAATGAAGAACGAATCTGTCCTATATCACATTACTGCCTGTGGCGGAACTTCCAGGTATATCGCAAGCGAGCCGGACTGGAAAAGTGGAAAGATGCTTTCAAGGTTATGCGAAGAAATTGTGAAACTGACTGGGCACAAAAATATCCACAGTATGTGGTATCGACCTGGATCGGCCATAATATTCAGGTATCTGCAAGGCATTATTTGCAGGTTCCAGCGGAGCTATACAAGATGGTTGCTGGCACAAACTTAGCTCCAACTGGCACAAAAACTGGCACAAAATCAAAAACTGAGCCGAGCGAGATAAAATAAAGTGTTTGTAAGTTGTGCAATTGCAAGAGATTATATAAATGGGCGATACAGGACTCGAACCTGTAACCTCCTGCGTGTAAGGCAGGCGCTCTAACCAATTGAGCTAATCGCCCTGAAAATAGTCTTTTGATTATAGTAGATTAATTCTACAACGCCATTTAAATTTGTAAAATGCAACAACGTATCTTCGATAAATTGACGCCCCTTTCACGCAATTGCCTCTGTTTGTTTTCGACATGGCAGCGACGAGAGCGGGCCAATCGCTTCTGGGTTTTCGTAAGAGTCTCTGCGGTTAATTCCAGAAGCTTTTCTCGCACTTGTCCGATCAGTCATAACAATCGAACCAAGGCTGAAGAGGCCGTGCGCACCTGGCATACCGTTAATTCGGTATTTTTTCCCCCAGAGCTTGTCGATTTAATTGGAATAGATTTTGCATAGACTATTTGTCAGCGGAGTGGTATAATTTGAGCGCAGTATTCATAGCATTGATTGCAAGGAGGTAATCGTATGGAATACCGGTCAAAACCCCCTATAGCTCGCGACCAGATCGCTTTATTCTCGCCTACCCTTGATTCCTGTATTGCTCAGGACCACCCCATCCGGCTTTTCGACGAAGTTCTCTCAATCGCTGTTGGATTTGTGAATCACCCAACGGCATAATCAAAACACGGATGAAGTTAAGACAGTTTCTATTACGAGGCATTGAGAAGGTGGAAACTGAATGGTTTTGGGCCTGTACTTCGTTCAATATATCCAAACTGATAAGTGAAGTTGCCAGGAAACGGGCGGATTTTGCCATGTTCCCTGCATAAAATCACGGTCAGGTGCCCGCGCGCAACGAGAATGAAGTAAAATTAACGGAAAATTGATAAAAGAGTTCCAAATAAGAGCAGCCAGACTATAGTAAGTTCAACTTCAAGATTTTGAAACTTCCAGCCGCCATCCCTGGCAAATATCACCTGCCTCAAATCCTCTATTAAATCGACAAGCCCCTGGCCGATTTGCAATTTCCGATTTTCAATTTTCAACTGCCAATTTTTAGACAAGATTACAAGATTGACAAGATTTTTTAGACGTCGATTGCGCAGAGGACACCGGATTCCTTCGACAAGCTCCCTTCGATAAACTCAGGGTAAACAGGACAGGTAACGCAGATTTTGAGTTTGCGGAAAAAGGTGGGTGTAATTAAGGGATGTAAATAATAAGACCTGACATATCCAGAGAAAAAATAGTGGGGTAATGGTTCGATAAGCGTCACCATAAAGGACCTCACCCTACAAGACTATTTACGATGCACTACACTATAAATCTTTTTACTAAGCAGCTATGAATTTAAAATATCAATCGACCTTTATCCATGAGTTCAATACAGGCCTGTGTTGAATCAATGAATAACCCAAATCAGATAAGTAATTAAATCTAATCGGGATGTTTTTTTGTCCTTCTAAATCATAGCTTAACGAAACCACATTTTTCGGCTGACCGGTTTCATTAATCTCCTGAAGCTTAACCTTTCCCCAATCTAACGGCAATCCCAGCTTCCTGTCATCGGGTAAGTCGCTAAGATATAGAATCGTACCATCAGCTTTGACCAGACGTGCATCCGCCCAATCTGCATAATCATTTTTCAGACCATTTACCGCATCATCAACCACCAGACGTAACGTCTGTGCATTTTCGACATTCACCAAAATAGACTTCGCTTCCATTTTTCCGGTTACTGAGATAACATTAAAACCGTAAAGGGCCGGGACGGAGCCTTCTCCTCCTTTAGCTGCACTCGCTCTGACCTCACTGCCTTCTTTTACCACACCATCAACGCATACCTTAAATCTAACTGATCCTTCATCGCCGGCACTCTCATCAACACCTATGTCTGCCCTGAATTCTTTGAACTGGCCGCCAAGGGTATATTCAATCTCGCTGACTGAATGAGTACCCAATCCTTTCGAGTAACTCTTGTCGCCTATTTTCAAAGGAGTTCCTTTCACTGATTTGTCAAGCTGCAATTCTTCATAAGTCTGGTAAACATATCTCAATGCAGGACGGACGTTGTTTAATTTCCATAAATGATTATTGAGTTCCTGGTTATATACCAATTGCCTCGGCCCTTTCCAAAGGCTGACCCTGGTCATATCGGTACTTTTGTCATTGCCGATGTATTCATTTCTCTTTTCGGTGCGCAAAGACATATCGAGATTCAATTCAACAACATCACCGGTTTTCCACTCTTTTTCGATTACTAAATAACCGTTTTTTGCAGCAGTATCCGACAATTTACTGCCATTAACCAAAGCAGATTTCACGCTGCTCCAGGCAGGCACCCTGATATTTAAGGGAAATTTCGCTGCCTGAGACGGATTTAAAGTAAGCTTAAGCTCACCAACTTTCGGATAATTTGTGTCAAGAACAACCTTCACCGTTTGTCCTTTAACCTGTAGTTCCGTTGTAGATGGGTAAAGAAGGTTGATATAAACATCTTTACCATTTGTCATGGCGATATACTGTGTTAGTTCTGCCAATGTACGTGTACCATGCATTGCACAACAAAAGTTCCATGGGCACCCTTCTCTTGTAAAATCCACTCCTCTGTCCCCGCAAAAACCACCGCCGGCATCCTGGTCATAAAGCAGATGATTCAGTGCGACGCGTTCCGCCATATCCATATATTTTGCATCTAATGTGGTCATCCATAAATCTAGGTTCAGCCCAAACCAATCGCAAATACTGCATCCTTCATCAAACCAGTAATTAGGTATATAACTTTCCTTCGAGGCCAAATGCTCAACTATACCGCCGCCCGGCCACATAATGTGTTCTTTAATATAGGCATACGACGTCATAACAGTCTTCATTAAATCCTGACATTCATTTTTTCCACCCATTTCCTGACAGGCTTGTACCACGCCTCGCAGCGATAATATATACGAATGCGTGTGCATAGATGGGACTGAGTCAAGAGCAGGTATCTCTTTTGCGACCCTGATTGCGGTATCTAAATACTTCTGGTCTTTTGTGTTTACGTATAATTCAGTCAGGGCTTCTGTGGCTACCCACAAGAAGGGAGATTTTTGAGGCGGTCCCCCTGCAAAAAAATTATCCACAAAGTAATTACCAAGTTGAACGGAAGGCTGCCTGAATTTTGATTTTTGGCCTTCATAACGATCCGCCCATATATACCCCATGAGTCCTCTGGCATTGCCAAACCAGAAACCATTACGTTTAGCGTCTATATCGCTGGCCATTCCGGCGGCACTGCCGCCGATAGGCTCTCCGTTATGAAACGCACCATCTTTTTCCTGATGTGACATCAGCCCCCAGGCCACTTCATCGTACCTCGAAGATGCCATCCCTCCTAACGATAACGCCGTTCTTGAATAGGCCTCCAAGGTGCGTCCTGGCCAATCTGCACACCACATACCCTCACTATGACCAGGCGTCAACTGGTGTCTGAATCCACTCCATAAATCAGCCTTACTCACCTGATCCAGATAGCTTACAGCTAATTTCATTCTATGCACCAGATCGCCACGGACTTTGACCTTATCGGGCGGTGTGACTTGCATTCTTTGCTCTACCTTCAAATCACCAGCTTTTTCTTCTTTACCAGTATCCGTTGCCAAAACTGTGTTTGATAACAGTATGAAGGCGACTAAAAGCAATATGGGGCTAAAAAAAATTTTCATTAGAGGCTCCTTTCAAAAACTTTGTGTAACCGTTCAGGGGGATTTTTACAGCATCGATTGTACATCTTCATCAAGTAAATCTGGTGACATCATCAATCCTTTGGTAAATGAAGACAGGTCGCTATATCACTTGAAACAGCAAGCTTCACCAGGGAGGCATTCAACTGCAATACCGAATAAAGGCCATAAAAGTATCCTCTCATGCGGTTTATGCGGATAGCTATGCTTTCTTCATTCTCTTCTCAAGCCGTTTCTCTTTTAGGGTTTTTTGTGCTTTCTTCTTTACATTTTTTTTAGTGTCACGGCCCTTACTCATACATTATCCTTTCCTGACTACTTCATATTATTGTGTTTGATTTTTGTCAACTTTTGTTCAAAAAATTGTTCATTTTCAGCAGTTTCCAGCCGCTCGGCAGGATGGCCGCTGCAAGAGCGACCTTGGCAAGCTCGCCAGGCAGAAATGGATACAGCCCAATGGAAAGCAATGAGCTGCCAAAACCAGTCAGGCACCCCAGCCAAAATAATCCCCCTGCGTAAATGCAAATATTGCCTAATACCATTGCCATAATAGTTTTGCCGAAATTTCTATCCCACCCTTTTTCGCAAAGCCGACCAATAAAATAAGCGGCTGCGACAAAACCAATCAGATAACCGCCTGTGGGGCCTAAAATTACACCAAGTCCTGTTCGTGCCAATGCAAAGACCGGCAACCCAGAAATCCCCTCTGCTATATAGGCAAGAACTGCCAAAGCGCCTCTTTTGCCGCCGAGGAGTGCACCAATCATCAGCACCGCAAATGTCTGGCCTGTAATTGGCACCGGACTAAATGCCGGCCAAATAGCGACCTGGGCACAAGCCGCTATCAAAAGCGACCCGCCGATAACTAATGCAATATCATAGATTCTGCCCTGCGTTTTTTCGCAAGGCCTTAATACATCCGCATAAGTCATATTAAGCATATTCTTTGCTCCTGAATTACGGCAATTAGTTATGTTCCTTCTCCGCTGCTGGCCAGGTACTCGACTTGTTCGGCTGTCAGCTTGTCTACATCCAGGCCCATTGATTTCAGCTTGAGGGTGCAGACTTTATTTTCGATTTCCACCGGCACATCATGTACTGCGACTGCCAGCTTAGTCTTCTTTTTGATTACATATTCAGCAGCAAGGGCTTGTGTAGCAAAGCTCATATCCATTACGCTTGCCGGGTGTCCCTCAGCAGCAGCGAGGTTAATCAGCCGACCCTCTGCAAGAAGATTAATGCGTCTGCCATTTTTCAAAACGTATTCATCGACGTGATTTCTGACATTGCGATTTACTTTTTTACTGATTTTTTTCAATCCCGGAATATCGATTTCAACATTGAAATGACCGCTGTTAGCCACAACAGCCCTATCTTTCATAAGACGAAAATGTTCAGGGCGAATAACGCTTTTGTTGCCGGTGAGGGTTACAAAAAGATTGCCCAGTTTTGCGGCCTGTGACATCGGCATAACATCAAAGCCGTCCATAGTTGCTTCGAGGGCTTTTATCGGGTCAATTTCAGTAATGATAACGATTGCACCCATGCCCCTTGCCCGCATAGCAAAGCCGCGTCCGCACCAGCCGTAGCCGGCGACAACGACCTTGCTGCCTGCCAGGAGTAAATCGGTAGCACGGATAATGCCGTCAACGGTGGATTGTCCTGTGCCGTAACGGTTATCGAAAAGGTGTTTGCTGGCGGCGTCGTTTACTGCGACGACGGGGAATTTTAATTTTCCGGAATTAGCAAGTGCCCGTAGCCGGATTACGCCGGTAGTGGTTTCTTCCATGCTTGCGATGATTCTTTGGCCATCCTGTTTTCTGTGGATGTGCATTTCGTTGACGAGGTCTGCACCGTCGTCAAAGGTCATGACCGGTTTATGGTCGATGGCGGCGTTGATGTGTTTATAGTAGGTTTTGCGGTCCTCGCCGCAGATTGCAAAAACCGGTATGCCGAAATCTTTTACCAGCGAGGCGGCAACATCATCCTGTGTACTAAGTGGATTTGAGGCGCACAGGACTGCGTTGGCGCCGGCAGCCTTTAGAGTTATCATCAGGTTTGCTGTTTCCGCCGTTACGTGCAGACAGGCGGAGACGTTTTTGCCCCTGAGTGGTTTTACCTTTGCAAATCTTTCACGGATAGACCTTAGAACCGGCATATCGTTGTCGGCCCACAGGATTCGTTTTTTGCCCGCAGCAGCGAGAGAGAAATCGGCGACATCGGCTTTCATTTATAAACCCTTTCAAGAATAATAAAAACAGTAGTACCTCGTAACATTTGATTTTGTAGGTACTCGAACGGTTAAAAGATTTGTCATACCTGCGAAAGCAGGTATCCAGTAGTTTATATTACGGTCTGGATTCCCGCTTTTGCGGGAATGACAATACAAAATCGAATATTATAGGTAGTAGTATAAAACCAAAGTTTAGAATTTGCAACTTATTATCAATAGTCCCTACGTCCATCCTTCCGCTGCCAAGCTATCATGCAGTTCATCGGGGTGATGTCTGCAGCGGTATTCAATTCTGCTGGATTCCGCATGTGCCTTGCTGTATGGCAGAGCCTGAGCCATCCGGTTTCGCTCGTGAAGCTCGTGCAAAAGTACATATCCGCGTTCACTTTCTTCAATGTCGTTGTCAATCCAAATCTCATTTTCCGGCACGAATTCATACACGTAATCATGGCCGCCGGCCGTGAAATCAATATCAAATACGCTTCGCACAAGCCTGCCGTTGACAATCCACACGCTGAGCCCGTTTTCGAGTTTTTTCCACAGCCGTTCATGAACATCGCGGCTGTCCGGCAGCTGCCGGCCGTGATGTGTCAGCCGGCCCAAATCGCCCGCACGCCGCCGCTCTTTGCGTTCAGCGCAGTCAGCCTCTTCAATGGCCTTTCCATAAGCCATCCCTTTTGCCATCAGCCGATGTTCGACCAGCAGGTGGTCGATGAAAAACCGCATCTCATCGTTTTTGGCCTCGCGGTCTATCCAGAATTCATTTGCCGGAATATACCGGTACCTGTAATGCTGACCGAAATTAGTAAATTCCTCATCGATGTGCCCGCGGATGTAGCTGCCGTCAACAACCCATACCTCAATCTCCTCATGTTCCTCTGCCTTTTCAAGATATGGCGGCTTCAATTCCGTCTTCATAAATTTACACATCCCTTAACTTAAACACCACCTGCGCACAATATATCCGATTAGTCCTTACTGTCAATTTTTGAATCTGACGTGGTAAACTAATTTTTTGCAGAAGGCGGTATAATCTTCCTGAACCTTGTCAAAATCAGCGATATACTGCTGGAACAACTGCGAGCCGACAACTCGATTCCAGGCGACGGTCAGCGGGATGTTTCTGTCAGCGGCGATTTTTTTGGCTGTTTCATCGAGAGGCCAGCTTCCGCGGAGGCCGCCTAAGAGCAGTTGATGAAAATTACTGAGTCGTTTGCCGTAATTATCCTCGCGTAAAAAACGGACAAGGGCATAAGACTGGCAGTAAAAGGCGGTAACGGCCTGGTCGCTTACGGCAACGACCTGGCCAGGATTGGTAGTTACCAGTTCCTTAACCGGTATCATCTGGTTTTCCATAAGTGTTTTTTTTAAGCCGCCAAGCCGATACAAGTTCTGTGCCGGCTCAAAATAAAATAAGCCCTGCTCATATCTGCTTATCTCGAACTGCATCGCGATGCCTTCATCGAGCCAGCTCGGCAGGCGATATTTGAAATACCTGCTGTTGAACTGGTGCCAGCCTTCATGTCCGAGGACGGAGAAAGTTCTCTCCCTGCCGATGTTATATGCGACGCAGGCGCCGTTTAGATAATAGGCGCCGGCTTTTATTTTACAGTAGAGCTCGGCCTGCGGGCCGGTGAAGGCCTTTGTGAAATCTTCCCACTGCTGACGAGTGGCGAAAATGTAAACGGTGAATTTGCTTGTCGTCTCAGTGGGTTCGGACAACTGGCTCTGGTAGCTGCGGTAGGATGATTCCATAAAGCCGGGCACCTGCGAGAGCATCAGCGGCTCAAGCAGCGTTGTTAAAATTTCATAATGGTCGGTGGTAAGTTTTAATCCCGGCCCATATTTATTTTCCCATGTCTGGACGGATTCGAGGGCGGGCAGGTTCTGTTTTTTCAGATAGTCCATCATGCCGGCTTGTGTATCAATTCGCAAGGCATCATTTGACTTAATCTGAGACTGATTCTCCAGACAGCCGGAAAGAAACATAAACGCAATGGCTAAGATACAAATGGTTATGGGAGCATTTGAAAATATGTTTTTCCGGATATAAGAGCTAATTATTGACCGCTCCCTTACGGTCGCGGCTCTGATTTCTTGAAGTTGTGGAGTTGATTTTTTCATAGGATATCTTTGAATGCAGAACCAAATACGTCAGCGGTGAATAGGTAAACTTCAGTTTTGGGGTCTTTCCATGCGTCGGGTTTCAGGCCTGCTTTGTGTGAGCAGCAATACGAAAGGAATTCTTCTTTGTTCCAGCCGGTCTCTGTTGCGACCTGCGGGAGGAAGCAGCCGCCGGTACGCCCTTTTTTTATGTAGATGCCGTCGATGCCGAGCCGAAGACTCAATGGATTGTCGGTTTGCTTCAGCGGCGAGAGGACTGAAATCTCGATATCGAGTTCATCCAGCTCGCCGGCGGTTATCGGCTCATCGAAGAAACGCGGGTCGCCTGTGGCTGACGCTTTTGCCATCTCGACGACCATTTCGGTTAAAGGCCTGTCGGCAACGAATTGGCCGATGCAGCCGCGAAGATTTTCGCCATTTTTCAATGTTACGAAGCA
>Ga0209777_10008560_pt1 | contig 11176 bp, 23 predicted proteins | sample FrelakmetHBP12HB_FD_187147 | JGI IMG/M metagenome (GOLD analysis project Ga0209777, IMG submission 187147) | Freshwater lake sediment microbial communities from the University of Notre Dame, USA, for methane emissions studies -HBP12 HB (SPAdes)... | ecosystem: Environmental > Aquatic >...
GAAAAAGAAACGTGGTAGACCAAAAGGAAGTACCAAAAAACTTGACAAATAACCACTAGATGTGGTATACTTAAATTAAAGGAGTATACAATGGCAAATGATGGGAAGTTTATTATACCAGTAAATCTAAGATATTATTGGGATTTATCACTCATACCAACACCTAATAAATTCGAGGAACCTATTAATCGTTGTGCATTAGTGGATTCAGAAACCAAACAAGAAATTGATTGTATTGCTTTTGATGCAACTTGGCTTATACCTATTTTCCAATGCCGAAGTAAAATTGGGATGAAAGAATTTGCAGATAAACTTAAAGAGGTAACAGATAAACATAATATTGAAATCACTCCAAGAGAACAAATGCCAGCAGATAAACGAATTAAAGAAACAAAGCATATTGGAAAGAGGAGATTTTAATGAAAAATTTTAATTGGAGTATTTTTATTGGATTTTGGATTGGCATGATATTAATGGCAATTTTAATTAATTCTACATTTTCGATAGGATTAAAATAATGAAAAAAAGAAAAGAAGAACAGCATTTTGGAGTTCCACCTGAAGAAATAGAGCAAAATATTTCTTTATTTTCTAAATATCGAGATACATTTACAGTTTACAAATCTTCAAAGAAAGGACAAAACTCTTTCCGTATAACTAAGAGTTTATTAAAAACTCTTTTTGCAACTTCTCTTAAAATTCAGAAACAGCCAAAGTTAGTCATTACTATTAATGATGGCTCTGATGAATACATATTAACCTGTTCAATAACAAAAAACCAAGCGAGATAACATGACAAAAATTTTAGAATGGCTTGAAACAAACGCAATTCGAATTATTGTAACTACAATTGTTATTGGTTTAGTATTATGTGGCGCAATGTATGTTAATGCAATTCGAAATGATATATCAAATTTAACTAAACAAATATCATTAAATGCACAAGTAGAAGAATCAAGATTTGATTTATCTCTTAAAGTTTATGAATTAATTCTTACAGATTTAGAAAGTATTATTACATATAATCAATTTATTATTGACCAAAATAGAGCAAATGCTCAAGATAAAAAAGAACAACATGTTACTCAAAAATCTACTAAACCTTCTTATGAAGAAATTAGGTCACATAGCGTTTGGATTGAAGGTTGTTCTGGTGATAAGAATCGTGATGATAAAGTAAATTTTCCAATTGGTGAAGATGGTATGTGTTGGGGTGGAACAGGTGTTGTACTTAAAATCACAGATACCGAAACTTACTTTCTTACAAATAATCATGTTACTGGTAAAGGCGAAAAAGATGTTAAATTATATATTAAAAACGATAAAACACGTAAATTAATTAAAGCAGAAATTGTAGCACAACATCCAAATGTTGATGTTGCTGTTATCAAAATTAAAGGTGTTTTACCAAATAAAGTTGCAATACCTGGAATATCAACGGCACATATTCAAGACCCTGTTTATGTTGTAGGTAATCCTTTAGGTGTTCGTGATGTATATTCTGAAGGTGTGGTGGCTGGTTATGAAGATATTTCCATGTTAATCCAGATGCCATGTATATATGGAAATTCAGGAAGTGGTGTATTTGACCAAAATGGAAAATTAGTTGGATTAGTTTATGCACTTGAAGGATATTCTGGTTTTCTTGGAATTCCAGAAGTAAGAATAACACATTCTTTAGTTGTAGATAGTATTTCAATTCAAGTATTTTTAAAGGATTTAGGTTTATATGAATAATCTTTATGAAACAACAATTAAAGGATTTCTTCTTCAAGGATATGAGATTTATAAACAATGCTCTTGGTTAACGACTATGAGGAAATTTAAATCGGTTCATGTAACAGAAGATTTAAAAGTAATTGAAAGCGTTATTAGTGTAATTATTCCAGATGAAGAATATCCAAATGATATTTATATAAGGAACGCATACTATGAAGAATAAAAAATTTACATTAATAGATAAAAGCGATATAATGTTTTGCTGGAAATGCGAAGGCAAAGGTTGGATTAATAGTCCAGCAACGATTTGTGATTTATGTAATGGCAATAAAACGTTTAAAGAAAGTCATTATATAATTATAGATGAGAAAAATAAAATAGCAATAGATTCCGATACAGGTGGTTAAAAATGAATCATCAATTTTTAGTTAATATTTTTGGTGGACTATTAATAGGAACTTCAATACTCGATGCCTTAAAATATGAATTAGAGGCCAGAAAGATTATTGAAGCTAAATCGGCTAAAAATAGGTCACGCAAATTTATTAATTGGGCATTATTAAATGATTTTATTAAATTATTTTATGGTATTGTAATTTTTGATTTTTATATTATAATCACAAGCATTTTATCATTGGTAACAATGTGTCACATGTTTTATGCACAGTATATTTTTTATCCATATAGAGGACGTGGATTAAATAATTTTCGTCGTCCAAACATTTTTATTTATATGATAAATAGTTGGTTGCCAAATTCATTAAGGAGAAAACTATGATAATTTGGACAAAAGAAAAAATTGCACTTTTAAAAGCTTATCTTGAAGGAGGAGTTTCATCTAAAGATATTGCGACAAAATTAAAAATATCAACCGATTCAGTTGATGGAGCGATTCGAAGATATAATCTTGGAAAATTTCGTAAAGTTGAAGAATTACCAGTTCTTGATTTAAATGAATTAAACGATGATAATTTTGAAGAACAAAAAGAAGCAGCTAAACTACAATGGAAAATTCCAGTTACAAAATTACCAGCAAACCCAAATAATAAATTTAAAACTTATATTATTGTTGGCGATATACATATTCCAGAACAAGATGAAGTAGCAGTTAAATCTGTTCTTACTTTGATGGACGATATTAAATTTGATGGAATTATTAATCTTGGAGATTATTTAAATTTATCTTGTATTTCTCATTGGAATGAAAATAAACATAAAACGCTTGAAGGTAAGAGATTAAAAAGCGATTATATTTCTGGAAACGTGCTGCTTGATGAATTTGATAAAAGACTTCCCAAAGGTGCAGAGAAATATTTTTTAATGGGAAACCATGAAGAGTGGATGGGCCAATTAATTGAGAAATATCCAGCACTTGATGGGTTGTTTGATATATCTTCTGGTCTTAAACTCAATGAAAGAGGATATAAAGTTTATCCTTACAATGAGATTGTTCGTTTTGGACGGCTCTGTGTGACACATGGTATTTATTGTGGAACTACACCAGCTCGCACCCATGCCAGCAAGTTGCTCTCAAATGTGCTTGTAGGCCACACCCACAGCCCTGAAATGTGTTTGATTCATAGCCCTGCTAAAGAGGTCAGTGTTGTAGGTTACGTCAATGGTTGTTTATGCCACATGTCACCCGATTATATGAAGTCTAAACCAAGCAATTGGGCTACTGGCGTTGCAATCCTTTATCTCTTTCCAAATGGGTGGTTTGATGTTAATTTAATTCGTATTGTAAAAGGACGTTTCGTATACAATGAAAAACTTTATGATGGAAATAAATAATGTTAGAACTATATAGAGGATTTTTAATTATAACTCTTTCTGGAATGTTTGGACTAGCAATGTTTCATCCAGACCCTAGATTCCAATTAGCAATTTTATTATTGCTTTTAGCGAACGGATTATTTCTATGGCTATAATTAACTATCAAGAATGTTTTCGATATTATTATAAATTATTAATGATGTGCGATAAGTATATCACACACGATTTATGTCATTGGTATCAGAAAAATTGCAGATTCTATGGAGATGAATAATGGATTCTTTTTATGAAATTTTAGATTTAATTTATAAAGCGAATAAAAAATATTCTGAACTTAGATTTGGACAATTAATTGATGTATTAAAAATTACAGATGAAGATTGGTTTTCTTTATCAAATGAAGAAATTAAAACTAGATTAGAAAAATTATTAAACGAGGAATAATGTCTAAATATATTATATTCTCCGATATTCACCTTCATAATTATTCGGGTGGTATTGACCCCGATACTCGCCTCTCTAAACGCCTACTTATCCAAAAATCTATCTTACAACAAATCATTGACTTAGCCATTCAACAAGATGCTACCATATTATTTGGTGGCGACCTTATTCATGCTGTAGGTAACATTCCTGTCGAAGTTCTTAATATTATTTATTGGTTCTTTGAAGAATGTAAAAAATTAGATGTTAAAATTTATGCGGTTTTAGGTAATCACGATATTATTTTAAGAAATAATTGTCCTGATTCGCATAGTGTATTATCACCATTTCAAAATCGAGAACAAAGAAATAAAGACCTTTCTTTATTAAAACCAACCATTCGATTCGTTGATTATGACCAAATAGATGAAGTTGAAAGTGTTAAGGGGTTCGATTTAGTTATCGTTCATGCACAACCAGATTTAATTAATAAACATAAATATCACATGGAAGGAGTTAATTGGAAAAAGATTACCAAGAATAATAGATTGGTTTTCTTTGGGCATGACCACACACGTAGGGAACTTTCAAAAATGTGTTATGTTATTGGTTCTCCGATGCAATTAACAATGAATGATGTGGGCGAAGATAGAGGATGCTATCTTATTGATTCTGAATTATGGTCTGTAAAATTTATTAAACTTGATTATCCAGAACTAAAGCGATTAGAGAAAATTGAGTCTAAGGATGAAACAAAATTTGAGGAAAGAATTAAGGCAACTTCATTTCAGGATATTTTAGTTGAATGGCTTGATAGGGAACAGAAACCTAATTCTTATTTGGAATTGATTCAAAAAGATATTACTGATAAAGTTCAAGTAGCTAAGAACTTCTTCAATGGTAGGATTACTGAAATTTATTTAAAAGATTTCATGTCAATTGAGGAAATTAAAGTTGATTTAAAGAAGGGTTTCTGGCTTGTCATGGGAGAAAATGGAACTGGAAAGACAAGTTTCTTTGAAGGAATTTTTTGGGTATTATTCGATTGTTTAAGTAAAGATGTTGCTAAACAAGAAGTAGTAAAAAATAGACCTACCAAACAAAAGGAAGCAATTGGAGAATTATGTTTGGTAGATGATAAACAATTTTATACTATCCGTCGCAGTAGTAAGAATGGGCTGGAAGTTCTCATTGACAATAAGAACCTTGTTGATGGAATGACTAAGGTTCAAGCCCAGGAATTTCTTGAGAAACATATTCTTGGATTTGATAAAAACACTTATTTAGCATCATGTTACTTTAGTCAAGAACAATTACTCACGCTGGCACAACTTGGTGATACCGATAAAGCAAACATGATTACAGGTCTTTTAGGATTCGAAACGTATGATTCTCTTTATATTCAAATGGATTTAAAGAAGAAAGAGGTTACACTACAATTGGATTTATTAGAACAAAGTAGTGTAAAATTGGATAACGAACTTTGGAAGAATTCTGAACAGCAGAAGAATTTGAAAGAACAGATTGAAAGTTCACTCAAAATACAATATTCATTAAAAGATGAACAATTAAAAATTAACCAACAACATAGTGAATTATCTAGTTTGTTGGTTAAATTTGAAATTCCAAAAGTAACAACTGAAGAAATAGACGTTTCACTTTCCACGCTTAATAACGCTAAATCCGAAATGTCCAATAAATTACGGACATTACAAGAAAATGGACAAAAAATTATTCAGATACAGAATCAAATTGATAAAGAGAAAACAAAACTTGAAACCGAGAAACGATTAAAGCTTGAAAGTGTATCAAACCATGAAGCGATTATTGCTTCCTTGAAAGAGAATAAATGTGTTTATTGCGGAACAATACTCAAAAAAGATGAATTAGAGAAACATATTAATCAAGAACAAGCAACTATCTCTTTAATTAAGTCAACTATTCAGGATAATTCTCCCGAATTAGATAAACAACTTGGAACGCTTTATGACCAGGAAGCGGATAATAAGGAGCTAATCGACGCAACAAATGCGGAGATTATCAAGATTGAAAAAGAAATTAAGGTTGCTCAAGAGGCCCGAAACACTACTTTAAAGGTATTTACCGAAGCTAATACTCGTAAGGCAAGCCTAATAGCACAGATAAAACAATTAGAACAGAGCCAAATTTCTTTAAATAATCAATTGCAACAGGTTAACGTAGATGATAAGGTCGCGCAATTGAAAAAGTTGGAGATTGACTTTGACAATTACGATGCTGAAAAGCTTGACATAGCAGATAAGAAAGTTCGTTTAATTGAGCATCTCGATATTTATACGTTTTGGCATAATAGTTTTGGTTCAAAAGGTATTAGACCATTATTACTCGATAAATTTGTAAATTCTTTTAATGACATAATTAAACATTTTTGTTATGAAGTTTCTAATGGCGAATTCATTGTTCAATTTAGTCCGACTAGCACCACGCGTGCTGGATTAGAACGGAACAAATTAGGCTTAGAAATTGTTTATAAAGATAAGATTGTAAGCTATGCTTCTCTTTCGGGTGGAGAGAAAACAAGAGTGGCATTGCCTTTATGTTTCGGATTAAATAAGTGGATTAGTTCTAAGTATGGCATTAATAATGGGTTATTAGGAATAATTGTATTAGACGAAATGTTTAGCCATACTGATGAAAAATTTAGAGAATCCGTATCTAACATGTTATATAATGAAGGGAAAAATAGAGCTATTTTTGTTATAGACCATTCAGATATTTTAGCTGGTTATACGAATCAGGTTTGGAATGTAACTAAAGAGAATGATACTACACAATTACAGGTGACATAATGTTCGAACGTGAAACGCCAGGATTTGAGCTTCTCGAAAAAGAGTTGAAGGAATTAGAAACTCTCAATTCTCGCACTATGCCCAGTTTCAATGCGTTCCTGGCAAAGCATAACCTTTTTATGAAGAAAGAAGATTATAAAGTTCTTCGTGATTTAATGACAAAAAATAAGAAGTGGAAATTGGTTCGGGTGTATGATTATAAAATTCAACGTCGTGGAAAAATAAAATGAAAATTTGTTCCCATTGCAAACAAGTTAAAAAATTATCAGATTTTTTTAAAAATAAAAGAAATAAAGACGGAGTACATGATTCGTGTAAAAAATGTAAATCTGATTCAGATAAGCTATATAGAAAATCGCATAAACTACAATTAAAAAAATTAGGACAAGACTATTATTTAAAAAATAAACAACATCATAAAGAAACTTCAAGAGTATATTATTTAAAACATAAAACTCATTTAAATAAATTAACTAAAAAATATTATAGAGAGCATAAAGAAGAAATAAATAAAAAGAATGTTCAATGGACGAATAATAAACGTAAAGCAAATCCTATCTTTAAATTAAGTATGAATTTACGTCACCGAGTTTATTTAGCTTTAAAAAATAATTTTAAATCCGAGCAAACATTTAAATTAATTGGTTGTTCTATAGAGTTTTTAAAGAAACATTTAGAATCAAAATTTACCAACGGAATGACTTGGGATAATTATGGAAAAGGTGGTTGGGTTGTAGACCACATAAAGCCTTGTATCAGTTTTGATTTAAGTAATCCTAAAGAGCAATTAAAATGTTTTAATTATAGTAATCTACAACCATTGTGGGAAATTGATAATTTAATTAAAAAGGACAAGATATTATGATAATTATATATTTTACTCTTGGAATAATTGAGAATCTAGCAGCGATTTTATACTACAAAACGGCACAGAAAAATTATGACCTGGCTTGCGCTTTGTTGGATTTGGTCAGAGGAGTTATCTGGCTCTTTGTTATTTCTGCTCTTATTGATAACTTAAAAGCAAACATCCCTTTAGGTATTGCATATATTATTGGGTGTAGTGTTGGGGATTATATCTCCTTGAAATTAGAACCAAAGATTGAGAAACTAATATTAAAAGCGAAACATAAGGGCCGAAGGAAGAAACGATTCTTTCTACAAGCGGAGAAAAAACAATGAAAGTAAAATTAGTTTATATTCCAGAAGGCGATACAGCAGGAATTCCAAGACCACATTACGAAATTTGTACTGATGAACAAGCACCAAAAAATATTTGTTGTATTGATTGGATAGTTGGAAATAAATATTCACAAAAAATTTTAAGAACAATGATTAAATTATATAATAAGGAGAATTAAATGTTTAAAAAAGTCGAAGCGTTTTTGAAACAGAAGCAAGAAGCATTGAAGAAAAAACAAGAGTTGAAACGTGCAGAGGCTTATTATCGTTTAGTAAAAGCTGGTTCTGCGTTTATTCAATTCATTCAACAAGACCTCAAGAAAAATCAAGACCAAGTTAATCGTCATATTCGTAGACGTATGGAAAAAGAGTTGAATGAAAAAGGTCAACTTTCTCCTGAATTAGTGGATTATTATGCTCAAAAAATTGATTGGGTTTTGATGAATATTCATCAACGTTTAAATCCACCAAAGGTTCAACCACAGAATAAAGATGGCGTTCAAGTTAGAACAACGCCTCCTCCTGGGGCCAAAGTTGTTGAAATGGGAAAGCAGGAATCTAAGAGTGCATAAACGTTGTATCATATTAGCAAGTGGCGCATCTATTCTTGATGGTGTTTATCAAGGATTATTTTCTTATCTTTCAAAAGAAGTTGTTTTTTCTTTAAATGATAATATTAAGTTTGTGGATTCGACAGTTGCGGTCTTTGGTGATTGGACGGCTTACAGAGATAGATTTGATTTATATAAATCTCATCCTTTAGTAATAGGTAGACACGATTTCCATATCGGTAAAAAGATAGAAGGAGCAAGAGAGTGTCCAAAACACGATTCACTTATACTACTTCAAGGTAGTGGAAAGTATCATGGAGCCGAAGGGTTAGAGAAGGGTTTGTATTCTGCTGTTTTAACAGGAGCCTTCACACTTAATTTAGCAATAAGACTTGGATTCCAACAAATCTTTCTTTTAGGATTTGATTGTTGTGAAGTTAATGGTTCTACACATTGGTATAATAATGTAGAAGGGGCTGGACATTTTTTAAATTATGAAGGTCAACCTTATACAGGTGTTGGAAAAAATGAAAGAGGAGAATACAATACTTCATTTTATAATCAAGACGATATTCAATTAAATCTTTTGTGGGAACCATTTGCTACAGAAGATGCAATGATTTATAATGTATCATTGAATTCCAGAATTAATATATTTCCAAAAATTCCATATTGTGCCTTCTTTAAAATTTTAAAAGAATATCCACTTCAAGTAAATCAAGATGAAGTACGTAATGAAATCCGAGAAATTTTAAAACCATACAACAAGGTGTGAAATGATAACATCAGATTATAGAAAGAAAATTAGAAATATATTTTATTCTTATAAACAATTACTTTCAATCCCTAAGTATTGGCACGTTCGTATTAACGTAGACGAAAAGATTACAAGTTATGCAGAAGTATCTTATGATTATCAAGAAAAGAAATTCGAAATTTTAATTAATCCAAACCGCAATAAACGAACAGATGTTTTAAAAGATTCCATCCTTCACGAATTAATTCATATTCTCTTCACTCCTGCAACAGCAAGACTAGAACTTTTACTTTCTAAATTACAATGTAATGAAAAGGTTAATTTTAAACGAGCCAAAAAGAACATGGCAGCGTATGAAGAATATTTGGTTCGCCATATTACCAAAGTAATTATCAAACAAGAAAAGAGTTAAAATGATTAAGAACCAAATTCTCTTAGAACGCATGTGTAAACTTATCGCTCAAACCTATGCCATTCCTCTTCCCTGGATTTGTGAACGAGCCAAAGAGATAGGTGTTGAAGCGATTGTTGAAATCCTTGAGCATCAGAACGAAAATAAACCTAAGTTCTAAGATACCAATAGGTTACATCAAAACATGCGTTTTATCGCTCTAGGATGCGTTTTAAGGCATTATTTTGTGTATAAAATCATGTAATATAGAGTAGGTCAAATTCATCTTAATCGTTGATTCTTGCTCTATAAAACCCTATAAATTACTCAATAACTTATACAGGATGCCAAACAAGATGAACTTTGATGTTATACTAGGAATGTTAATAGGATTTATCTTTTTTTTATTTATATTATTAACTGCTCCTATTTGGGGATGTTATTTAATTTGTAAAAGATTAAATTGGAAAATTATTAAAAATTTATATCAGTTATGGTATAATAAACTAAGGAGTTAAAGAATGGAAGTTATTATTAAAGATTCAAAAGATGAAAAAGAATTTGATAGAGCCGTTAAAACGTTTAAAAAAATGGTTACAAAATCTGGAATTTTACAAGAGATTAATGACCGTAGATATTATCAAAAACCAAGTGTTACAAAACGATTAATTAAAAAATCTTTTAGAAAAAATGAATAATATTTCTTTAATTATTCCTACATACCAAGCGAATCTTCCATTACTTCATAAAGCATTGGATTGCTCTTCTTTTTTTAATGAAGTTGTTATTCACGTTAATGATAAATTTACTGGAACTCAAATTGAAGTTCCTAAAAACGGTAAAATTATTTATAAAGAAGAACGTTGTTCTGTTGAAGAAGCATTAAACGATACAATTCAATTAGCTAAAGGAGAATGGATTCTTCCTTTCACAGATGATGATTATTTTCATCCAGATAATTTAAGATATTTAGTTGATTTTATTAAAAATAATTATTCAGATTATGATGTAGTCCATTATCCAGTTTATACAGGAAACGATAAGAGTTGGCGTAAATGGGGAGATAATCCTGATATTAATTTCAATAAATTATTAGAAGGAAATTATCTTCCTTTTTCTTGCGTTTATAAAAAATCGGTTTGGGAAAGTATAAACGGATATAAAGACGTACCGTTTTCTGATTGGTATTTTTGGTTAGAAGTAGTAAGAAAGAATTTTAAATTTTATTATTTAGATAATCCAATCTATTATCATTTAGAGAACCATAAAATTACTTTAGCAAATAAACAATTAAAAAAATATGGAATGGAAAATATTAAAGAAATGTTTAAACAAAAATTAGGAATATAATGAGAATAAAAATTTGTACAAAATGTAAAGTAGAAAAATCATTATCAGAATTTTATAAAGATATTGGTCAATCTTCTGGTTTAAGACCAGAATGTAAAGAATGTTATAATAAAATAAGAAAAATTTATTATATAAAAAATTTTAATTATATTTCAAAAAGAAACACAATGGGTAGGATTACCAAATGAATAAAATTAAAGTTG
>Ga0209777_10008561_pt1 | contig 11176 bp, 10 predicted proteins | sample FrelakmetHBP12HB_FD_187147 | JGI IMG/M metagenome (GOLD analysis project Ga0209777, IMG submission 187147) | Freshwater lake sediment microbial communities from the University of Notre Dame, USA, for methane emissions studies -HBP12 HB (SPAdes)... | ecosystem: Environmental > Aquatic >...
CCTCCGGTTCCATTTGAAGATTTTGCGGACGCAGAAAAGCGGGCCGATTGGATCCGTGAAAAAGGGCTTACGGTTTTTTCGACCTACAGTCCTCGTTTCCCGGGAGTGGAAATCGACAACATTGGTGGAGTGATGTTTGCGAAAGGCATGGTGGAATGGGATTTGCCACCGCTCTGGTTCCGCAGGTTGGGGATTCCAAGTTTCTATTGCAACTGGGCCCGCATCGGTTTGTTCACCTCAGCAATAGGAACCAACTTCGATCGATCTTCCGAGCGACAGTTTATTGGAAACGCCGGCGGTCAGATCGATTTCCGGCTTGTGATCTTTTCATCGCTTGAATCGACTCTCTCGTTAGGATATGCTGTTGCCGCTCAGGAGAGCCAGCGACTTTCAAAAGAGTTCATGATTTCGCTCAAGATCCTGTAGGGACTAGCAGGCTGTTGAAAAACCAGGATTCATGGAACCTTTTGCCCGATGGTACGTCAGTATGAGAGATCAGTCACCATCGGAGAAACAAAACATGCGCGGCAACAGACGACAGCAAGATGCAATGTTCAGCTATGTCTCACTCGAGGATCGAGTTGCAGAGGATCATCCATTGCGGCGGATCAAGACGCTGATCGATCCTCTGTTGCGGAGCATGTCCAAAGAGTTCGACACGCTCTACGCCGAGACCGGGCGCCATTCGATCCCGCCGGAGTATCTATTGAAAGCAACGTTGCTGCAGATGCTCTATTCGATCCGGAGCGAACGATTACTGGTCGAAGAGATCAACTACAACCTGCTATTCCGATGGTTCATCGGCCTTTCGATGGACGATGGGGTCTGGGATCATTCGAGTTTCACCAAGAACCGAGACCGATTGCTGGTTGGCGACATCGCTACCAAGATGCTGCAGCAGGTTGTAGCGCTTGCCCGAGAACACCAGTTATTGTCGGATGAACACTTCACCGTCGACGGTACCCTTGTCGACGCTTGGGCAAGTCAGAAGAGCTTCCAACCCAAACAAGAGCGGAGCGGCCCACCCTCTGACGGCGATGATCCGGGCAATCCGACAGTCAACTTTCATGGCCAAGAGCGCAGGAACGACACCCATCAGTCAACCACCGACCCAGAGGCCAGACTGTATCGCAAGGGATCAGGCAAGGAGGCTAAGCTCTCTTACATGGGTCACGTCTTGGTCGAGAATCGCCATAGTCTGATCGTGCAGTCAGCGTTCACCCAAGCCACGGGAACGGCCGAACGCGATGCCGGTCTGTCGATGGTCAAAAGGCTCAAACGAGCATTGAGGCGACACACGCATCGATCGAAAGGTCACCGCATCACCTTGGGCGGAGACAAAAACTACGATACGCAAGACTTTGTTGCTGAGCTTCGAGACTTGTTTGTCACTCCGCACGTTGCTCAGAACGTTGCGAACAATCGAACCAGCGCGATTGATGGACGAACCACACGACACAAAGGATATCAGATCAGTCAGCGGAAACGCAAACAGGTCGAAGAAGGCTTTGGCTGGCTGAAGGTCATTGCGCTCTTGCGCAAGATCAAGCTCAAGGGCACAGTCCTTGGCAACTTTCTCTTCACCTTCGGCTGTGCACTCTATGACCTGCTTCGGATATCCAACATCCTGGCACACGAGGAAGCAACAACATGAGGCTCTTCGCCTTCCCAATGTGTTCGCTGGTTACAGACGGCAGTCCTCGGATCCAACAACGGGCTGTCAGCGCAGAAATCTCGTCGCTTCAAAATGCTATTTGAAAGAACATTGCTTCTTGATGACTCAAATTTCAACGACCTGCTAGAGCGATGGACAACGAACAGGCAAAATATCCGGGGCTGCACCCACTTCCCCCTGCATTTGTCAAAGACTTTCCGCCGGTCGCAGTGGTCGTGGAAGAGAAGTGCATCGCTTGTGACCGATGTCCGCCATTGTGCTTCTTCGATGCGATCGTGATGGAACATCGAGCCGCGCACAAATACAAAAGGACAGCGGTTGTCATCGGCGAGAATTGTACCGGCTGCGGGCTGTGTTTTGAAGCTTGTCCTGTTGATGCATTTGTGTGGGTTCCCGACAAAACGCCGGGCGCCGAGCCCCCGAAGACAAGCGGTGAATCTGAAAGAGACCTGAGTGCATGAGAGTCGTTGATCTGACGCATCCGATTACTGCTGAAATTCCGGTCTATTTTCCATGGCATCCGCCGACCGTGCTGGAACGCACGGCAACATACAAGGAAAACCGGTGTGAAGTACGCAGGCTGAGCATCGGCACTCATAGTGGAACGCACATTGATGCTCCGAGTCATGTCTTCGAAGGGAAACCAACACTCGATCAATACGATCCGGGGCTCTGGTATGTGGATGCGCAGGTTTTGGATTTCACCCCGAGAGAGCCGGGAAAAGTGATTTCGAAAGAGGAGATAGCGGCAAAGCTCAAGCTTAAAGGCGTTGGAGTGGTGATAAAGACGGGTTGGGATGCGGAGTTCGGAAAAAAGGATTACTACAAGACCTATCCCCCCTTGAGCACACATGCTGCAGAATTTCTTGTCGAAATGAATGTCTCCGTCGTTGCCGCTGATACGCCGTACACACTTGATGTGCATTATGTTCTTCTGAACCACGGCATTCCTCTTGTCACAAATCTCAATAATACCGGGCAACTAAAAGAAGGAATGATCAAACTCATCGCGGCGCCGTTGCTTATCAAAGGAAGCGACGGAGCGCCAGCGCGCGTGTTGGCAGTCATCGAGTAGAGCAATCAATGGACGCTGTCACAAAACTTCTTTCTGATCTTGTCGCGATTCCCAGCATGAATCCCATGGGGCGAGATCGCATCGGGAAGGAGTATTGTGAGCAGTCGATTGCAGAGTTTGTTGCAGAAGTCATGAGGAAAGCATCGATCGATGCTGAGTTGCAGCAAATCTCTCCCGGCAGGCCAAATGTAGTCGGTTTTGTCTCCGCTGGTGCTGAAGAAACACTGATGCTCGAAGCACACCTTGATACGGTCCTGGCAGATTCGATGCTGATCGATCCTTTTGATCCTGTTGTTCGCGATGGAAAACTCTATGGACGAGGAGCGTGCGACACGAAAGGGTCCATAGCGGCTTTCCTGCAGGCTGTGGTCAACTCGCTCAAGGTCGCAAAGAACATGCGCTACAATGTTCTTTTGCTCTTTGTCTCTGACGAAGAGTACCGTTTTGCGGGCGCCCAATATGCTGTTCGCCATGGTCTCAAAGCAGACATCGGTATTGCCGGCGAACCGACACAGCTCAGAATTGTGCGGGCCCACAAGGGAGTGACGCGTTGGAAGATCCTCACGAAAGGAGTCGCCGCTCATTCGGCATATCCGGAGAGAGGAAAAAACGCAATCTACGCCATGGCGAAAGTCATTAACAGGCTGCAGCAATATGCAGAAGAATTACGTACTGCACCCCCTCATCAGTTGTTAGGAACCCCATCGCTCAGTGTCGGCGTCATCGAAGGCGGCCAGGCGGTCAACGTTGTGCCGGATCATTGCTGGATTGAAATTGACAGACGAACGCTTCCTGGTGAAACGACACAAAGTGTTCTTGAGCCGGTGCATTCGCTTCTCAATGATTTTGAGGGATGCGAAATACGAGACCCACATCTCTCCGTGGCAGGCATGGAAGTTGCTGAACACGCTTCCATTGTTGAAGACTTGGCTCAAGTGGTGCGATCCGTCTGCGGAGATGCGATCGTGGAGACAGCACACTATGCGACGGATGCCGGAATCTACAATTCGGTTGGTGTGCCGACGGTGGTTTTTGGTCCCGGGAACATTGCACAGGCACACACAGAAGTTGAGTATCTCGAACTCCAGCAACTGTATCAGGCGGTTGAAATTATTGAAAGGTTTCTGACGTCATGATTCTCGGCCTGGATATCGGCGGCACAAAAACAGCGGTTCTCGTCGGCACAACCCGCGGAGAGATTCGCTGGAAAAAGCAGTTTCCTACGATGCCGGAACGTGGGTTCCAGCCGGTCTTCGAAGATTTGTCTGCGTCGATCCGAGAGGCTCTTTCAGGCTCTCCCGATCGAGTAGATGCGATCAGTGTTTCGATTGGCGGTCCGTTAAACGTTCTGGAAGGCATTGTTCTATCCCCTCCGAATCTGCCGGGATGGGACAACATTCCATTGAAGCGGTTCCTCAAAGAACGGTTCGCTCTTCCCGTGTACGTGGAGCATGATGGCAACGCAGGTGCGCTTGCCGAATTCTATTTTGGAGCCGGGAAAGGACATCGAAACATCGTTTTCCTCACGATGGGAACGGGCTTTGGGGCGGGGCTGATTCTCGACGGAAAACTCTATCGCGGGACAAATGATACCGCAGGAGAGATCGGCCATATCCGGATTGCGGAGGATGGTCCGCTCTGTTATGGAAAGGCAGGCTCATTAGAAGGCTTCGGCAGCGGGACTGGCATGGCAAAACTCGCCCATGTCATGTTTCCGAATCTATGGAGAGAATCAACCACGATCTTCGAACTCTATTCATCGTTCACTCAAGGCTCAGCAGAAGCACGTCAAGTATTCGAGCGTGCAGGATTCTCGTTGGGGCGTGCGTTTGCAATGATTGCCGATCTGCTGAATCCGGAACGCATCATTCTTGGAGGACTCGGAATGCGGATTGGTGACGCCTTCCTTCCAAGAGCCGAAGAGATATTTCAATTGGAAGCTCTGCCTCAGACGAGGCAGGCATGCAAGATTGTCCCGGCACAACTGGGGGAACATATCGGAGACGTCGCATCTCTCTGTGCTGCTCTCGATCAGGGAACATTATTGGAAACATAAGCATCGCGTAACTTTTCAGTGGTTCAATAAACCTGAACATCCGCGAAAGGGATTCGCAACATGACCAGAATCAGCAAAGTGATCCTTATCAGTCTTCTTTGCATCAGTTCATCATTGTCCCAGAAGTCTATGTATCTGGAGCAAATCAAGAACGCCGCGGAACAAGGTTGGAAAGACAATCCGCGTGTCATCGAACAGTGGAAACGCGACTACAAACCGAGTATTCTCTGGGGATACAATTCTCCCGGCTATCCTGTGTATCTTGCCGGAACTCTGGGGTTTCTGTACGAAGTGACACGGGATGAAACGTATGCACGGCAAACGGCAGAGTTGCTGTTGTCGTACGGTGAGCTCCGGAATTCGTATCCAAAAGACTACTGGAAAACACGCGCAGAGTATGCCAATGGCATTCCCGCGATTTCAAATTTCTTCTTCATGCCGCCGTACGCACGGGCATATCTTAGAATACGGAAAAGCAGCGCTCTGACGGATGCGTCGCGGCGAAAAATCGAAGAAGATATTGCAGGAAGCGCGGACTTTGTTTTCACCTTTCCGGAATGGGGGACGCACAACAGGGCCATGCTTCGAGCCGAGGCGCTGATCTATGCGGCACAAGCTCTTCCCAATCATCCACACGCCGCAAAGTGGAGACAGATGGCCAGGATTCTCGCGGACGACAGCATGAAGCAGTGGGAAATTGAAGATGCGACGGTGTACCACCCGGTGTGGCTTACAGCCCTCTATTCATACGCTGATGCAACCGCACAGCCAGAGCTCTTCGATTCACCGTTGACGAAATACTACCAACAATATTTCCTGAAACTCATTGGCCCTCATGGCATTGTGCCAGAGTTCGGCGATGCACGGTGGTTATCATCCCTGGAAGGTTTGCGGTTTGTGGCGATCTTCGAGAAGGGGGCCGCTGTCTACAAAGATCCAGAACTCAAATGGGCAGCAAAGTCGATCTTCGAAACTGCAAGGAAGAACAACGCCTCCCTCGGTGTCGGCGAGGCATACTACCTATCTGACGCATATCGCTGGGCCGATGAGTCTGTGAAGCCGAGCCAACCAAAAAGCCTGTCGCAAGAAGTGCTGGAGGATGTTGTAGGCAAAAAGGTTGTTTTCCGCAGCGGTTGGGAACCAACGAGCACGTATATGCTTCTCAACTATCGGGATGAGGGTGATGGAGGGTGGACGTACCGGGAATTTCTTCGACAGACAATTTCCGTCGAAGAGGAAAAAATGACACATGGTCATGCAGATGAGAACAGCATTCCACTGCTCATGAGCGAGGGCTCCGTGCTTTTGCATGACGCTGACTATCGAAGCGATCTCCCGAGTGGCCCGTACGGAGCCTGGCGGCAGGACTACTTTCACAACCGGCTTGTTGCGCGAACAGGCAAGCGTGACAGCCATCAGGGACTTCTGGAGTTTGTTCAAAACTCCGGTGCCTATCGGCCGGTCAGAACCCAGAAGATCGACTTCCTCAACCTCAAAGAAGTCGATATGAGCCGGACAAGAGTGATCGATGAAGATCTCGGGTATCAATCTGACCGGGTCATTACCTACGTCAAAGAAGAGAACTGGTTTGTGATTGTCGATGCCGTAAAAATCCTTCGGTCGGGATATTACACGTTTTCGACTCTGTGGCATGCTCAGAATCTGCTGGCGAAAGGCAAAGATTACTTCGACGTAGCGACAGACTCAATTCAAAGCACAAAATTTCCAACGAATTGTTCGCTCCTCGTAGTCTTTCCGGAAACATATGCGAAAACCATCGGTGTTGAACCAATTTCGCGCAGCAATCAGAAAGAAAACGCAATCTATCAAACAATCTCGAGTCAATACAAAGCAGGTGATACAGAACTGTTTGTGACGGTGCTGATGCCTCACCGACGCGGCGCGAACATCGAGAATTTGAAATCCAGAATCAAATTGATGGACGTGACTGCTCCATACCGGGCTGTCGGGCTTCAGCTTGTCCGTGGAGATCGCACATCCTCTGTCTGTGTGAAGATTGATTTGACAATGGATATCGCTCGAGAGAACATTCGCCCACGATATCTCTATGCACTCGGTCGGGTGGGATACGGGGACTTTGAGACAGATGCGCACTACATGTTTGCGACAGTCAATAAGCGGAGCGTCTCATATTCTGCCTCCAATGTTCTCAAGGTCCTCTACAAAGGAAAGCCATTAATGGAGGCTTTAGCGAACACACATGGCCTTCAACTTGACGGATCGCCGGATCGGGTCGGCTATGTCAAATGGAGATACTGGGAAGACACCGTTGAACAGAAATAGGTGTATGATCGGGGAACGAAGATGGTATTGACGATAACATTGAACCCCATGCTCGACAAGACAATCTACGTCGATCGGATCGAACGCGGAACAATTCATCGCGGTTCCAAAATGGAGATGGTCGCCGGAGGAAAGGGGATCAATGTATCGCGCCAGCTCAAGAACCTGGGAATCAAAACCGTAGCGACGGGATTTCTGGGAGGTGAAGTTGGTTCGATCGTGTCCCGACTATTGACGGAAGAATCGGTTGAACAGGAGTTTGTTCGCACAGAGGTGGCGACACGCGAAGGGCTCACCTATCTCGAACCCGATGGGACATGGACGGCATTTTTTGAGCCTTCACTCCCCGTTGAGCAATCCGCCGTTCACAAACTGAACGAGAAAATTGCTGGTCTTGCTTCGAAGAGCACTTGGATTGTATGTGGTGGAAGCTCGCCGGGAAAAGAAACGGATGACATTTTCTATGAGGCGATTGTCCTTGCCCATCGCAACGGAATTTCGAGTGTGCTCGATTCCTACGGTCGTGCATTTGAGCTCGGATTGAAAGCACAACCCACTTTGGTGAAACCAAACAAGCGCGAATTTGAGATGACGTTTCACCAACCCGTTGCGACAGAACAGGACTCTATTCGGGCTGTCGAATTCTTGCTGGAACACGGCGCCCGGTACAGTATTCTCACCGACGGTGGGCACATGTTCTATGCCGGCATTCACGGGCACATTTGGAAAGTAATGCCACCTCCAACAAAAGAGGTGAACGCCACAGGTTCGGGGGACACTCTCGTGGCGGGCATTCTGTATGGGTTTCACCAGGGTTGGAAGTTCGAACGGTGTCTTGCGTTTGGCGCTGCGGCAGGAGCAGCAAATGCCCGCGTGTGGGAGGTTGCAAACTCAACTCTGGAAGAAATCTTATCTCTGGAGGCCAGTGTCAAGATTCAACGAATGGGTGTGAAGCCATGAACAGAAGATTTGAACAGGCTTTGAATTGTGAACCACCGGATCGAATACCCTTTGTGCCCGCGATCTATGAACACAAGGCATGGTTTGTCGGGGAAACACCGTCGAAGGTATGTCGAGACTCGAAGCTCTTCACGGCAGCGCTTCTTGCTGAGTATGAGCGTGTGCAGCCGGACGCGCTTACCGTTGGAATTGATGTCTACAACGTGGAGCCAGAAGCGATCGGGTGCAAGGTGATTTACTATGAGGGGAAGGACACGTCAGTTCCTGCAATAGCACCGGAGAGCGTGGTGTTTCAAGGCTCAGAAGAGGTTGCATCGCTCAAAATGCCTGATCCTCACAAAGACGGCAGAATGCCCTTGAACCTCGAGGTCGCTGGCAACATCACGAAGCTTCTTGGCAAGGAAGTGCCGATTCGGGGTGCCCTTTCGGGTCCATTCTCACTCGCGGCACACCTGACCGGACTCGAAAACCTCTTCAAGCTCATGTTCATCCAGCCGGATCTTGTACGCGAGCTTCTCGGCTTTGCCTGCGAAGTAATTAGGCAGTACGGTCAGGCCTTCATTGAACTCGGATGCGGTGTTGTGATTTTTGATTCTCAGGCTTCATCCGATCTGATTTCGCCATTACTGTACCGTGAGTTTGTCCTCCCGAGGACTCGTGCGCTGATTGAACATTTCCAGAAACTCGGACTCAAAGACGTCCCGCTCATCATCGGGGGCAATACAACCAAAATGCTCGATGAGTATCTCGAAACCGGTGCCAATAACTTGTTGTGTGATGTGAAAGCGGATTCACAGGAATTCCTGCAGAAGTGTTCTCCTGCTCGTCGGGCGTTCAGACGGAACATGGATTCTACCGACTTCCTGACCATCTCTTCTGAAGACGTTCATCGCCGCACAGTCAAATGCTTGGAAGAATCAAACGGCTACCCCGGCTTCATCCTTGGTACGGTCATATTGCCGTATGGAACACCGCTTGCGCCTCTCGGTGCAATCCGGAGTGCAATACAGGAATACAAACGTTCGTAGAACTGACCGAGAACATGAAAGAACTACAAGATCTTGCCCGGTTTTTGGAACAGGGGGAATCACAGAAGGTGTTGGCCCTGACGCAACAGCTCGTAGACTCAGGGGTGCCTCCGCAGACCATTCTGAATGATGGATTGATTGCGGGAATGGCCGTGGTGGGAGAGAAGATGCGGAACGGAGAAATGTATCTGCCTGAGGTCCTGCAGTCCGCCGGTGCAATGAAAGCATCACTAAGAATCCTGCAGCCACTTCTTGCCCGTGAAGGCGCACAATCGCGCGGGAAAATACTCATTGGCACGGTGAAAGGCGACATGCACGACATCGGAAAGAACCTTGTTGGCATCATGTTGCAGGGGGCGGGTTTCGAAATTGTTGACATCGGCCTCAATGTAGAGCCGCAAAAATTTGTTGCCGCCATTGCGGAACACACACCGGCGATTGTCGGTCTCTCCGCAATGCTGACGACGACAATGTTAAACATGAAAACGACAATCGATGCTGTCGCCGCTGCGGGACTTCGGTCGAACGTGAAGATCCTCATTGGTGGCGCACCGGCCAGTCAGAAATTCGCAGATGAAATCGGTGCCGATGGCTATTCGCGTGATGCCGTCCTCGCTGTTGACAAAGTAAAGCAATTACTTGGTCACACTTCTTAAACTACACAACTGGAACACTGCAAATGAGAACAATATTCAAGACACTAGCTATTCCGGATCAGCAACAACTCATGTTTGGAAGAACACCCAAGCCTTTGACCTGCGGCTTCGGCCTCAAACTCGGGAACGGTCAGGTCTATCCGGAGTTGAACTTCACGCTTCCAACGATGCGACTGGAAGAAACAAACTGGGGAGCCGTCGTGGCCCAGTATGAAGAAATTGGATCAATCATCGAACGGGCGGCAGCGAGACTGAAACCACCGGGCCTGATGGCGGAGTTTGAGCTCCTCCCCCCGATGACTGAACATCCGTCGTGGGGAGCAGAACTGACTGCGGTGCTTCTTCGGCATCTCGAGCACCTGCATCAGGAGACCGGCATTGCGTGTGCCTTGCGCGTTACACCAACGGATATCAGAGATGTGACCAAACCACCGGCATTGAGGTCTGGAAAACCGCTCGAATTGCTGTTAGAGTCGTTTGAACAGTGTGCAGCGGCGGGAGCGCATGTGCTCTCGATAGAGTCGGTCGGCGGCAAGGAAGTACATGATGAAGCACTGCTCTATGGAGACATTGAAGGGGTGATCTTTGCACTTGGCGTTCTTGCGTCACGCGACATGGAATTCCTTTGGGAAAAAATTGTCGGAACATGTTCAAAACATAATGTTGTGCCGGGGGGCGATTCGGCCTGCGGTTTTGCCAACACAGCTATGCAGCTCGCCGGACAGGGAATGCTTCCGGAAGTTCTGGCCTCTGTCGTTCGCGCCGCAAGTTGCGTTCGCAGCCTTGTGGCGTATGAATGTGGCGCTTTTGGACCTTCGAAAGACTGCGCTTATGAAGGCCCGGTCATTAAGGCAATCACGGGTGCACCAATTGCCATGGAGGGGAAATCAGCGAGCTGTGCGCATTTTAGCCCGGTGGGAAACGTCGCAGCGGCGATGTGTGATCTGTGGAGTAACGAATCTGTACAAAACGTGCGATTGCTCTCGGGTCCGGCGCCTGAGGCCTATTTTGAACTCCTTGTCTATGACTGCCGACTCTTCAATCAGGCCCTTGAGACAAAAACAGAGACCATGTATCAAAACCTTCTTGTCTCATCCGACATCCATTTGAGTCCACAGGCGTTTGTGCTGTCGCCGGAATCGACCATGCGAATTGCGACTGCTGTTGTGAAGGAGTCGGGCCATTATGCACAAACCCTTGCGGCAGCTAAAGAGGCGACGTCTCTCTTGAGCGAAGGAGTGCGACATAAAGAACTTCAGTTGAACTCCCGCGAAACAGAGTGGTTGGAGAGAATGACGCGGGAATTGGATGCTCTTCCTTCCGACGAGCAGGAAATGCTTGCTACCATGCAGGAGCGATACGGCCATCTTTTCGCAGACGATAGCTACGGCTTCTGAGCACGATGTGTCGGAACGCATTGGA
>Ga0209777_10008562_pt1 | contig 11175 bp, 2 predicted proteins | sample FrelakmetHBP12HB_FD_187147 | JGI IMG/M metagenome (GOLD analysis project Ga0209777, IMG submission 187147) | Freshwater lake sediment microbial communities from the University of Notre Dame, USA, for methane emissions studies -HBP12 HB (SPAdes)... | ecosystem: Environmental > Aquatic >...
ACAATATCCAGAAAATAATCGCCCCTGCGATTGCGGGCATGTCGGCGCTGAAACAGGAGGCGATAGACCGGAGGATGATAGAGCTCGATGGGACGCCGAACAAGGCGAAGCTGGGCGCCAACGCCATTTTAGGTGTTTCACTCGCTGTGGCTCATGCTGCCGCTAATTCCGAGGGGGTGCCGCTTTATCGCTACTTAGGTGGGAATGAGGCTCATATGCTGCCGGTGCCCCTGATGAATATCCTCAACGGCGGCAAACACGCTGAGGATTCGGTGGACTTGCAGGAGTTCATGGTAGTGCCTGCGGGAGCAAGAAGCTTCGCTCATGCCCTGCAGATAGGCTCTGAGGTCTATCAAGCCCTGAAGAAAGTACTCAAGTCCAGGGGAGCTAACACGTCTGTGGGTGATGAGGGAGGCTTCGCCCCCAAGCTGGCTACCAACAGGGAAGCGGTGGAGGTGCTCCTTGTAGCCATCAAGGCTGCGGGCTACAAGCCCGGCACGGAATGCTTCATCGCCCTCGACCCCGCATCCACGGAGTTTTACAAAAACGGCAAATATGTCCTGGCCAAGGAAGGCGTGTCCTTCACCAGCGCGGAGATGGTGAATTACTATGGCAAGCTGGTTGCTGATTATCCCATTATTAGCATCGAGGACGGCATGGCGGAGGATGACTGGGACGGCTGGAAGCTGCTCAACAAGAAGGTGGGCGGCAAAATACAGCTTGTGGGAGATGACCTCTACACCACGAACAGGGAGCGGCTCAGCCGCGGCATAAAGGAGCATGCCTCTAACTCGATATTGATCAAGCTGAACCAGATTGGCACCCTATCTGAGACGCTGGAAGTCATGAATATGGCGAAGAAGGCAGGCTGGACATCCGTGGTGAGTCATCGCTCCGGTGAGACCGAGGATACGACCATAAGCGACCTGGCTGTGGCCAAGAACACCGGGCAGATAAAATCTGGAGCGCCCTGCCGTTCCGAGCGTGTCGCCAAGTACAACCGCCTCCTCAGAATAGAGGAGGAACTGGGCAAGAAAGCAAAATACGCTGGGATAGAGGCGTTTGGTAAACTAGCGTGAGAGAAATCGGAATCACCACCACAGTGCCTATAGAAATCTTGCTGGCGGCGGGCTACAAGCCTGTCGACCTCAATAACCTGTTCATCGGCAGCTCCGAGCGGGAGCGCCTGGTGAACATAGCGGAGAGGGCTGGCTTCCCTCAGAACTGCTGCACCTGGATCAAGGGCATATACGGCGTGTGCATGGAACATGACATAAAGAACGTGCTCTGCGTCACCACCGGAGATTGCTCCAATACCGTCATGCTCATGGAGGTGCTCAGGCTCAAAGGCATCGACGTTTTACCCTTCGCTTATCCCGAGAAGCCCGATGTTGTCCTGGTTGAAAAAGCTTTGGAGAATCTGGCACAGACGCTGGGCACAAACCTTGCCAAAGCGGAGAAGATGAGGAAAGAGTTGGAGAGGGCGAGACAGCTTGCCTGGAAACTGGATGAGCTAACCTGGAAAGAAGGCCTGGTGAGCGGCCTGGAGAACCACTACTGGTTGGTCTCAACCTCTGACTTCAACGGCGACCATGTGGAGTACGAGCACAGCCTCGGCGAGCTGTTGACGGAGGCCAGAGACAGGGAACCCTATCCCGCTGACCTGCTTCGCCTTGCCTATATCGGCGTCCCGCCGGTCTTTGCTGGCGGCCTTTATTCTTATATCGAGCACAACGGTGCCAGGGTGGTTTTCAACGAGATACAGCTCCAGTTTGCCATGCCGAACCATGGCAGCTCGCTTGCTGAGCAGTACAGCAACTATACCTACCCCTACTCTATACGGGGCCGCGCTAAGGATATCGTCACCCAACTGCACCGGCGGCGCGTTGATGGCGTTATCCACTATGTGCAGGCCTTCTGCCACCGGGGAATAGGTGACATAATCTTTCGCCACGCCATCCACCTGCCCATTCTGACCCTCGAAGGCAATACGGACTTCACGCTCAATGCCCATGTAAAGACGCGCATCGAGGCTTTCCTTGATATGCTGAGAAGGCGAGCGATTACATCGAGCAGCATATCGCCTGAGTCGAAAGCCTAAAGGTCAAAATCCCCTGTGTCCCCCGATCCTGCTCCTTCAAAAGTGAAGAACTGGTTCTTCCCGTCTTTCTCTGTCTGTGTAGGAAGGATGGTGAATCCTCTCCGCACTCCCCATTAGTAAACGGCCTCCTGACCGTTGTGGTTAGCCGCTGGTGGTAATCCTTTCAGGGGACTCATCGGAAGATTCAACCATATCGTGATTACTCCACCGGCTTCAACAAAATTACTCTAAGGGGTGTTGTTCCCCTGGCATTGGCCTGCCCCTTATACTGGTTCGCGATGAAGCTCGTAGGGGACGGCATGGGGCTGTCAAACGTAGCGTGCTGGAGTGAGGCGAGAAATGTTTAACGAAGATTTGTTCTGCTCCCCCTTTGGCGGCGTGATAAATTTGGGTAAAGTCTCATTTTAGCCACCAGATTTGTAGCTATTTTGAAGAAGAGCTCCACTTGTCTGCCTGACCATGGTGGATTTCGCTGCTGTGGTTTTCTTCATCCCAAGGCTTAATCAATGGATATTCCGGGGGTAACCCGTTAGTGGCAAGCCGTTTGTTCCCATGTTACCCATCCGGAGTAGCACTCTAATTTGGGGGAAATCACCTTACAGGGGTTTGCTAGGTTGTGGGTGCTGAGGAGTATATTGTGGCGGGAAAGGAGAAAGCTGAACTTAAGGGGATAAGGCTAATGGTTAATCAAAAAAGTGAAATCAATTTGAAGTTTAGTGGATATTAGTGGGAATTTGTGAGCGGTTTTATTAGGTTTAACTGTTTAACTGTCAGCCTGTGATAGGCATGAAGTTAATATAAAAAATCTTACGCATTAAGGAGGTGAGTATGTGAATGGAAGCCGATATTGGAGAGCAGATAAGTCGGGTTTTCCGGATGCGGAAATACCAAAGTAAACCAAAGTAAAGGAGAGACGAGAAATGAAGAAAATAAGTAAGTGGCCAGCCCGGGCGCTAAATCTATTAGTTGTCTTGGCGATGGTCATTTCGTTGTGCGTACTAATAGTAGCACCTCCTGTCGCTGCAGCAGAGTGCAACCCAACAGAGGTTTACGCGCCCTGCCATCTGGAGGTATTCGTTAACACTTATGCTAAGGATGTTGAAAGCGGCGCTTTCACGCCACAGAGCACATTCAATGTTGGTGACTCTTTCTATGTGAACGCCGTTGTGGTAAATACAGGCAATGAGACGTGTGGTAACGCCTCGAATCCCTGCCTGTATAACGCAGAAATCGTACTGGACGCTGCGACAATGGCTCTTGATCCTTACGAAACAGGGAATAAATCTGCAGATGAGCCTATAGACCAGCTAGGTAGTGTCCATATGCAGGATTTCTGGTGGAGGGGCAATTGCACCGCTGAGGGCAATAGCACTATAACGGTTAATGTGCACACCAGTGGGTGCGCACACAACTGTCAGGCTGCCAGCGGTTCGACTTGTGTGGTGCAGGTAATGCCGCCAACAGAAAAGTGCCTCGATATTGAGATCATCGAAGCGCCAGGCCTGAACAGCCCGCTGCCGCAGCAGATCTCGGTGAGCACTGACTTCGGCATCAAGGCTAAGTTAACTAATAACTGTGCCGAGGACTTCGGTAATGTTAGTGCCACGTTATCGTTTGTACCGGTTGAAGACAGTGGCACTGCAGAAGTGGTTAATGATACGTATGACTGGCCTCTTATCGGGGGCATCCCGGCTGGCAAGAGCGAGATTGTAGCATGGACGCTACACTGCACGGGACCCGGCGATGTCAAGATAAAGGTGAATGCGACACAATATATAGAAGGTAACGGGACGTCGCTGGATGAAATCACGAACTTCATTAACAACCCATATACGGTAGTACAGATAGCGGCGGGGAGCCTGGATGTCACCATTGATACGCCAGGCAATGGAACCAGTATCCCGACCGGTTGCGGGCAAAATACTTTCCCGATAGTTGTTACAGTCAAAAACTTGGGAGATACGGCTGTAAACAATGTTTATGCCCAAGCATCTGCCAGTAACGGGTTTGTTAGCATCAGTATGCCAACGCAAATTCCCCTAGGCAACATTTCAGGTAGGGGCAATGCTACTGCGACCTGGAGCGCTACATGCACGGGCCCTGGCGATACGGACATTCTCGTTACAGCCACAGGTGATATAGCGGGAGGCTCTGGTACAGCCACGGGGAATGACACCCACACCATACATCAGAAGAGCCTCATCACTGAATTCATAGGGGCCTACAGAATGGAGGGCAATGGCACTCTAACTGGCACCCCACTTGTAATACCTCTTGATGAGGAAGGGAATCCTGTCTCTGATGGCCAGGCAAACATCTGTCAGCAGTATCAGGTAATGTTCAGGATGACAAACTACACTGGTACAAATTGGAACAATGCCACGGCCTGCATATACTGGACAGGTAATGCGTCAATCGCAGGCAGTGTCTATGAGCGGAAGTACGCCATCGGGGCGACACCAGGCAACTGGACTCTGAAAGATGCCAGCCCGGGGAATATGACCCCTAGCTGCGAACAGAACCTCGTCATATGCAGTTGCTGTGTTGCTGAAATCAAGTGGACGTTCCAATGCACAGGTACAGGAAATGCGACGTTCCATGCCGTCGGGACGAGGGGAGTGTACACTGACACAAGCAGAACCGTTTTGATCAACCAGGAGTACAAAGCTCATCTGATAGGCGGGATATTCTCGTTCTTCCAGGACGAGAACATGATAATGCAACCGAGAGATGCATTCTCTCCCAGCCAGCGATTCCATGTGGTATACCCCGTAGTCAACACCGGCGATGCGGACGCTAAGAACGTAACTGTCAATTTCCAGATTATCGGAAATGCAAGCAGTTATGCGTTAGTAGGTTTCTCCGGTGACGTTGTAGAAGGTACTTTCGATCCGCAGACTGGCCTGGGTAGTGCGAGTTTGGGCGACATCGCTGGCAAGAGCAGTCCTGAATGTACCCCTCAGATGAAGAAGATGATACTTCTGGTGGAATGTGAGGGAGCGGGCGATGTACAGTTCTGGTATAGCCAGACGGGAGATGGTATTACCGGAACGGATGAGAACACTGATGCTGCCATTCAGACAAGCAACATCGTGTATCCGGTGTGCCCAATAACGGTGCAGCAGATACCGTTCACGGTAAGGATCATCAATCCTGAAAAGGACCAGAACTTTGAGTACTCGGACAACTACTCAGTTAAGGCGTTAATCAGCAACCTCAGCACCATGGACCTCGAAGGCGTGAATGCAACCCTTAGCTGGGGGGATGGTGAGCCTGTTGAACTGGTTGATGTATGGGAGGGTGCGCCTCAGGAACTTGAGAAAGACATGGGCGTTATCGAGGCCGGTAGGCTGGAGGAGATAACCTGGCAGGTCCACTGCAACGGCGAAGGTGATGTCACCTTCAGGGTAACCGCAGTCTCCGAAGATCCCAGCCTCAACGCTGTGTCTGACTCCGTAACTGTTCATCAGATACCTGCGCCGAAGCTGGAGATCGAGATAGTCTCTCCTGTAGCTACTAATACCACGATTGCCACAGGGGAGCAGTTTGCAGTCAGCGCTATGGTTTTGAATTCGGGCGGTAGGACTGCTGAGGATGTCCAGGTCGATATAGGCGACTACAACGGGAATGTCACCTTCTCTAGCGTGACCGGGGAGTTTGATCTGGACAAATGGTGCATCACCCCGGGGGCGGAGACGATATGGGTAAATGACGTTGAGCAAGTAAGGGACGTGGACTATGCCATAGATAACTACGCGTTTGGCTTGGGCCACTTCCTCAGCGGCCACATACCTGGTGAGGATGCACTGGTAACCGCGGTCTCCCTGGACCAGGTTTCCCTGGTTGCTCCTTCGGAGAGGGTACAGGATATAGGCGACCTTGGACCGAATGAGCATGCGGTAGTTACCTGGACGCTGAGAGCGGAAACTACTTGCCAGGGCAGCTGCAATATGACTGAAGAGGACTTAGATGTGGCGGCTTGGGGCTCCAATGCCGATTTGGTGGATGCGACTGTAGAGCCGGGTATTGACATTTACCCGGCAGCGTTCCTGGTGACTGTGATCGATTCTGTGACTCCGGTCATCAAAGTGTGCGATGAGTTCCAGGTAAGTTACAAGGTGTATAACATCGGGCAAGCGGACGCCTGGAACGCCAGCGCTACGCTGTCGGTAACCCCCGAGGGCAGCGTACGCATCGCTGGAGGGCAAACAGGATACACGCAACCTCTGGGCACTATTGCCGGTTGGAGATCGGGAGATCTTGAGGACCGTGCATACGCTCAGGGAACCTTCACGCTGCACTGCAAGATGGCTTGCGAGAGCACACTCACGATAACCCCCGCGGGCTATGACGAGTGCGGCTGGGGGCCGGTCTTCAGTGTGGCTGTCGGTGGTTTCGGCCTGGGTCCAGTACTTGCTTATGTGCCCACGTACGAATGGCTAAGTGTGCCGGGCAGTCCAATCATGAGCAAGTTCCTCGAAGCTGCCAGCACCACGGTGAAGCAGCTTGACAGCGGACAGCTCGACCTGGCCATCACTAAGACGGTTGACAACGCCTTCCCGACAGCCGGGCAGACTGTGAACTTCACCATTATGGTGACCAACAGTGGGCCCACGGCTGCCAGCGGGGTGAAGGTACATGATGCGCTACCTGCGGGGCTCACCTTCGTGAGCGCTACTGTCTCGCAGGGTAGCTACAGCACTTCGACCAAAGACTGGACTGTGGGCAGTCTGATAGTAGGTGGCAGCGCCAGCCTGAAGATCGCTGCAACGGTGGGCAACACGAGCCTGATAACCAACACAGCGTCAATCACGGCTGTAGACCAGCCAGATCCCTATTCCGACAACAACTCGGCATCAGTGAGCCTGAACGTTCCGGCGGTAACCAGCGTGGATATCGCCCTGAAGTCAGGCTGGAACCTGATATCGCTGCCTCTCATACCGAATAACAGCGCTATCGCGACTGTGCTGGCCGGAGTCTTGGGCAACGTCTCGATCGTGTATGGGTATGACCCGGGCACTGGCTGGAAGTCCTACATCCCTGGCGGACCTACACCCAGTCTAACCACGATGGTAGATGGTAAGGGCTACTGGATCAACATGACTGCCGCGGCAACACTTACTGTGCACGGTGTGGTTAATCCTTTGCCGCCAGCCACGCCACCCGCTTACAGTGTGGCTGCGGGCTGGAACTTAATAGGCTTCAAATCCACTACTGCCATGACGGCGGGTGATTACCTGGCTGCCATAGCTGGCCAGTGGACCAGAATTTGGGGCTATACCAACGGTCAGTATGGCGCTGTTACCAGCAGCGGTATGCTGCAGCCGGGCGGTGGCTACTGGATTGCCGTAACCAGCGCAGGGACTATATTCCCCTAAACTCTGGTGTCTCCGCATGGAGGAAGGTGGATTATGAGAATTGGGTTTGTGGGTAACGTAAAGGTGCTAGCAGGAGCCGCAGGGCTCCTGCTAGCCCTGGTTTTGATTGTGGGCATGGTGGTTCCTGCTGCTCTATCAGCGGGGGAGCCACCGATCCTCCCGCACCAGTTTTGGGGCAATGTAACCGTAAATGGCACCCAGGCTCCGGAGGGCACTGCTGTATCCGCCAGGATAGGCGGGGTAGAGTATGGCAGCGGTACTGTGGATGCTGCGGGCCGATACGGTGATGTGCCCAACTTCCTTGTGCAGGCTCCAGCTGAGTTAGCGGGGCAGACGATAAGCTTCTATGTGGGTGGCATTCTGGCTCCAGAGACGGCTGTTTACCAGGTGGGTGGTGCTACCCCGTTGAACCTGTCTGTAACTACAGTGACACCTACGCCAACGCCGACGCCTACGCCGACACCGACGCCAACACCAACACCAACACCGACACCGACACCTACGCCGACACCAACGCCGACACCTACGCCGACACCTACGCTCAAAGTGGCGTTGGATCCTACGACGCTAAGCAAGTATGTAGATCCGCTGACCATACCGCCGGCGATGGAGCCGACGACGCCCGGGGGCACGCACTACGAGATCGGGGCGTGGCAGAAACAGCAGCAGGTGCTGCCGAGCGACTATAGATACCTGGGCAATGCGGCGCTGACAACGGTGTGGGGCTACGGTGCCAATGAGACCACGGCGAACTATCCTGGTTACACGATTGAAGCGAGGAGAGGGGTTCCCATAACGGTCAGGTGGACGAACAACCTTGTTTACTCCAACGGCACCTACATACAGCATCCTCTTCTGGTGGACCAGACATTGCACTGGGCGGATCCTTATATGGAGATGGGCAACTTCAGCCCCTATACAGGGCCTGTGCCTCTGGTGGCGCATCTACATGGAGGGGAGCAGGAGACGGCCAGCGATGGTGGTCCCAATGCATGGTACACGCCCGGTTTTGCCATGACGGGGCCCGGGTGGGTGAAAGAGACCTATGACTATCCCAACGAGCAGCCAGCGGCCACGCTGTGGTACCACGACCATGCTCTGGGTATGACTCGTCTCAATGTTTACATGGGGCTGGCGGGCTTCTACATCTTGCGGGATCCTGCGGTTGAGGCTGCGATGAATCTACCCGGGCCGGCGCCGCAGATAGGAGACCCGCCGGGGACAGTGTACCGCGAGATCCCTATAGCTATCCAGGACAGGAGCTTCAATACAGATGGCTCTCTAGCCTTTCCTGTGGTGGGCAACAATCCCACGATACACCCGTTCTGGAATCCGGAGTTCTTTGGGGATACCATAGTAGTGAACGGGAAAGTCTGGCCATATCTCAATGTTGAGCCGAAGAAGTATCGTTTTCGGTTCCTCGACGGTTCCAACGCCCGTTTCTACAGTTTGCAGCTTATCGAAGAAGGGAACGGGACAGCGGGGCCGGCATTTGAGCAGATCGGTTCCGATGGTGGCTACCTGGCTGCGCCGGTATTGCTCAATGACCCCGGCAATGTCTCGTCACCCAGACTGACGATCGCTCCGGGGGAGCGCGCTGATGTGATAATTGACTTCAGCGGTATTGCCCCGGGGACCAACTTTATTCTCGATAACAACGCGGTGACGCCGTTCCCGAGTGGCGCCCCTGCGGACCCGGCGACGACAGGCCAGATTATGCAGTTCAGGGTTGTTGCTCCGGTAGGCAATGACACCAGCACCGTCCCGGCAAGCCTCAATACGATTGCTCCTCTAACTGGAGCAAAGCTGACCCGTTCCTTGACCCTGAACGAGGTTGCAGATCCCATCAGCGGCCTCCCGGAGATTATGGTTCTGGATGGCAAAAAGTGGGCTGCTCCCGTAACGGAGCAGCCTGAGTACGGCACGACCGAGATCTGGGAGTTCATTAACCTCACCATGGATACGCATCCCATGCACCTGCACCTGGTGCAGTTCCAGCTGGTGAGCCGTCAAGCCTTCGATGTAGGGAACTACACATTAGCCTATGATGCGGCAAATCCTGTAATCCCGGTTCCGGTGGGTGGGAACTACACTCCTGTGGATGTTGCCCCTTACCTGTCCGGTAATACCACAGGGCCGGACCCCAACGAGGCGGGCTGGAAGGATACGGTACAGTCGAATCCTGGTGAGGTTACCACGATTATCGTCAGGTTCTCGCCGACCGGAGGTGCTCCTGGCACTACCTATAGTTTCGACCCCACCGCTGGGCCGGGATACGTCTGGCACTGCCACATTATAGATCACGAAGACAACGAGATGATGCGGCCGTTCGATGTTGTGATGAGGACCCAGGTTAGTGCCGGCGGCAATCAGACTGTGGATCAGGGCGCGCTCGTCACGGTCAATGCAACCTTCACTGATCCGGACACGGCTGACACTCATACTGCCAGCATCGATTGGGGAGATGGCAACGTTACAGCGGGCAGCGTCAGCGAGTCCGTTGGGTCAGGGAATGTCACGAGGAGCCACAGCTATGACACACCCGGCAATTACACAGCCACTGTTACCGTTGTGGATAACTGGGGAGGCATAGGACTGGGTAGCCTGCAGGTGAGTGTGCTTACACCCACGCCTACGCCAACGCCAACACCGGTGAACCCACCGATCCTCCCGCACCAGTTTTGGGGCAATGTAACTGTAAATGGTGCTCAGGCTCCGGAGGGCACTGCTGTATCCGCCAGGATAGGCGGGGTAGAGTATGGCAGCGGCACTGTGGATGCTGCGGGCCGATACGGTGATGTACCCAACTTTCTTGTGCAGGCTCCAGCTGAGTTAGCGGGGCAGACGATAAGCTTCTATGTGGGTGGCGTTCTGGCTTCAGAGACGGCTGTTTACCAGGTGGGTGGTGCTACCCCGTTGAACCTGTCTGTAACTACAGTGACGCCGACACCTACGCCTACGCCTACGCCGACACCGACACCTACGCCAACGCCTACGCCAACGCCTACGCCAACGCCAACGCCAACGCCGACACCTACACCTATACCAACATCGACACCGGTGGAGCCACCAAGCACGCACCAGTTTTGGGGCAATGTAACCGTAAATGGCGCCCCGGCTCCGGAGGGTACTGCTATATCCGCCTGGATAGGCGGGGTAGAGTATGGCAACGGTACTGTGGATGCTGCGGGCCGATACGGTGATGTGCCCAACTTCTTTGTGCAGGCTCCAGCTGAGTTAGCAGGGCAGACGATAAGCTTCTATGTAGCTGGCGTTCTGGCTCCTGAGACGGCTGTTTACCAGGTACTTGGTTATAACGAGTTGAACCTGTCTGTAACTACAGTGACACCGACGCCAACGCCAACGCCAACGCCGACACCGACGCCAACGCCAACGCCTACGCCGACACCGACGCCGACGCCAACGCCTACGCCTACACCGACACCTATACCAACATCGACACCGGTGGAGCCACCGAGCACACACCAGTTTTGGGGCAATGTAACCGTAAATGGCGCCCCGGCTCCGGAGGGCACTACTGTATCCGCCTGGATAGGCGGGGTAGAGTATGGCAGCGGTACTGTGGATGCTGCGGGCCGATACGGTTATGAGCCCAACTTCTTTGTAGAGGCTCCAGCTGAGTTAGCAGGGCAGACGATAAGCTTCTATGTGGGTGGCGTTCTGGCTCCTGAAACG
>Ga0209777_10008563_pt1 | contig 11175 bp, 8 predicted proteins | sample FrelakmetHBP12HB_FD_187147 | JGI IMG/M metagenome (GOLD analysis project Ga0209777, IMG submission 187147) | Freshwater lake sediment microbial communities from the University of Notre Dame, USA, for methane emissions studies -HBP12 HB (SPAdes)... | ecosystem: Environmental > Aquatic >...
AACCCTTCTGTGATAGAAAAGCTGTTTAACCTGTATGGGATCCAGATCAAGTCGGCGGAGCTCCGAAGCGTTGATCCGCCAGAAGGCTGGCGGGCGACAACTTTGGCGCCGTACAAGGCGATGAAGGAACGAGAGGCAGCGGTGCATCAGGCACAAACGAGTGCTACATTGCTCGATGACACAAATCAGGCCCTAAAAACCTGGTCGGCCACTCATCCAACTGCCACGCAGGCCCAGATTATGGAAAAGCAAAGAGAGCTCCGTGCAAGAGCTCTGGCAAAGACAGGCAGTTATCAAGAGCTCGATATCAAGGGCCTTGAGGGAGCTACCACTGCGGTCGTTGGTGGCGGTGGCGCAGGTGCAGGCGTCTTGCTTGGCGGCCAACAAGGTAAAGGCGGCGGCAAGAAGAAAAAAGCCCAAGAGATGGACCACGACGACCTTGTTGAGTGGATGAAGAATCGTAAAAAGGGGCCATAATATGGCTCTATAGGAAAGGAAACAAACAGAGCGGCCTTCCGACATATTGTTGGAAAGCCGCTCATTTTTTTACATTTTTTACTCTATTGGTTCGCGATAATTATCCGGTCCAGTTCTAGAAATGTTTTTTACTTCTTTTACTTCAGGTGTTTTAGTTGTTTTAGTAATATTTTCTATTGGTTTTATCTTCTTATTATTTTCTTCATTCGTCGGTGTTATTTTTTTTATTGGCATCTGCGGAGTTATTGGAGCCGGTGAAACAGTCTTTTCTTCTATTTTTTGTCCGATAACTTCATCTTTTTTAGCCAATGGTAAAAGTTTTTCTCTTACATCCTTATTTATATTTTTTGCAACTTCTTCAGTAGTTTCTAGCTGATTTTGAACTGCCGAAATAAACTCTTTTTCTGCAATTTCTCCGCTTGCATAATCTTTTGATAATTCAAATAGTGTTTTTATTCTTAATACTTTTCCTTGTTTTCTTTTTGTAATAAAATCGGTCAGGTTTTCTTTTAGTCCATTTTTATCTAAAATTTCTGAAATAATATCAAATGGATTTTTTTCTCCGGAAAAATATAATTTTTGATTTTTATTTACCATATTCGGCTGTATAATTTTAATATTTTATTTCCAAGAATCAATCACGTGCATATTCCTCACCAAATTGTCTATGCGGTGCATTACTTGCTCCGCCTCATTAGTTTTGCCAGCTGCCACTAATCTCGTATGCTCAGCATCAAGGGCAGTATATCTTTTTTCATTTGCTCCGCCGACTTCATTTAACTTTTTAAGCTTGGCTATCATATCCGTTGTAAATTCCAGACTTGCCCTATCAAATGTTCTATTATCTACGTCTTCAGCAAGATTTTCGTTTGCTTGACTGGAGGGCATATCTCTCAACTTGCCGATAGATAAGTTGGCATTAGTTCTTCTGACAGCTTCTCTTTGTGCTTCTCCTCTTGTAAAGGCTGCTCCGGTGGCGGGATTTGTTTTGGTCGTATCCATTATATCTTTTATTGTATCTTCATTATATGCAGATAACTCCGGCATTGCATCCTGGGCGCTTTTCCTGACTTTTCTTGACATGCCAAAGCTTTCAGAATCCGTGAGCGCCGCATTTATCTTAGCCATATCTGCATTACCGGCCGCATCTTGGAATCCCTTGACTGTATGAAGCTTTCCTTCACTGCCGATTGCCTGCAATGCCCCTGCTCTTAATGCACCCGTTCCATTTACTGCATCATTTTCAACCCTGGCCTTAGCGGCCGGGTCACCCGAAATATAAGCTGCGAGAGATAATTTTGCAGATGCTTCCACTTCTCCCTGTGCCCGTATTGCTTCTGTGCCGGTTTTTTGGGCACCCATTCTTTCGAGTCCGCGGCCAACCATAGCCCTTGTTCTTTGAGATTGCGCTACCGGGTTAGAGAGAGCTCTGGCCCCCCAGCTTGCCGCGCCTAACATTGTTGATCCAATTTTATTACCGGCTCCCGGCTTGGCTTGCATAGCAGCTCCCCATTGTCCTAATTTCCCGGCAGCGGCCCCCAATGCCCTACCCGTAGTAGCTTGATGCGCCTTATTTAATACTCCAAGGCCGCCTTTTACTGCTGAGCCGCTATATTTTTTTGCAGCGCCCATTATGGCGCTGGCTCCCATCGGCGCACTTTGCAACGCGACAAAAAATCCGACGACTAAAAATATTCCGGGAATAATAAGGCTGAAATTAGACGACATTGTTGTGATAAATCCCTGATTCATAATACTGTCTGCAGGAGGGATCAGTTTTATTGTGTCCGGCCTTGTCATATTATTTATCATTCTCACGGCAAGATAATAAAAAAGTCCTGCCGGTACTCCTATGATGCACCACGACATGAAATTTGACCACCACATATCATAGACACCGTGAAGCCTTTTTCCCGGGGCTACATAACAGACAAAAGCCAGCGGAGAAAGTATAACCAGTATCCAAAGAGCGATAATCCTTACTAAAAGCAAGAGAGCGTATAAAAGGTAAATAAAAAAGGCAAAAAAATTGAAAACAATCATTGCTACCATCGTTATTGCAAATGTCGTCCACGGTACGTCCCATACTTGTTTTACCAGGTTAAAACTGTTAAGGATGCTTTGAGCAAAAATACCCCCGCCTCCCGTGCTGTTAAAGAAATAATTTGTCAGTATATTTGCTCCATCAATAATTATTCCGCATATCAATAAAGAAAAATTAACCAAACAGGCAACTATTATCAATTTAGGCAAAAGCCGTTTAGCTTCATAATCTTTAAACCTTATAGCCGTAGCTATGCCGATAACAACAAAACCCATTACAATCAGCATATTAGCCAAATCCCTTACAATCGGCCAGCCGATATTTACTGCATCAGCGTGCGTAATGGGCACTACTTTATTCAGCGATATCACAACCCCCAAAATTGCTCCGGAAATATCAGCAACAACCGAAGTTATAAACAATGGGATGCCAAAGCACCCGATTACAATGCCGTTCATTAAGGCAGTTCCTATGTCCGAGCCCCAGCTGAAAGGATTATACCATGCTGCAGAAACAATCTGCGGGACAGTAATAGCGGCAGCAAACAAAAAGAAAAGAATAAAGATTATTTTTTTCTTTTTCAAAATTTTTGAGAGAAATTTTTGCATAGATGATTTATATTTTGCAATTTACAGCCATAGTCTGCAAATTACTTGATTTTACACCATTTAAAAATTTCAAGGTAGTCAAGTTATTAACACCCGGTAAATTTTTTTAATATAAATTTTCTGTTAAGCTTGTCCAGTCTTCAATATTCAGCGTCTCTGCCCGCTGCTTTGGATTTATTTTATTTTTAAGCAGCCATGCAGCTGCTTTTTCTTTGTCTATTTTCAAAATTTTTGATAAATTGCCGGCTAATTGTTTCCTGGGCTGGGAGAATCCGGCTTTGACGATCTTAAAAAACAAATCTGCATCAATATTCTCTTTGCCCGCATTAATCTGCGGCTTTATTTTTATTATGGCTGAATCAACCTTGGGCGAAGGCCAGAAGCAATTTTTTGAAACATAAGAAACAATTTCCGGATCAGCATAAAATTGTACAGACACCGCCAGCAGGCTCATTTTTGGAGGTTTGGCGCAGATTCTTTGAGCCACTTCTTTTTGTAGCATTAAAACCATCTCCTGCGGAGGATTTTCTGCCTCAAGAAATTTTCTGATCAAAGGAGACGTCAAATAATACGGTATGTTTGCAATAATCTTATAAGGCCTTAGGGTATAAGGTTCGAGGTCGAGCTTTAAAATATCACCTTGAATAACTTCCACATTATTAAAATCTTTCAATGTTTCTTTCAGGATATCAATCATTGTTTTGTCTTTTTCGACAGAAATAACTTTTCCTGCCCCCACACCAGAACCTTGTTTGGTGTGGGGGTGAACTCCCCGAGCTAACTCCTGGGTCAGCGTGCCCAGGCCGGGCCCCACTTCCAAAATAATATCATCCGGCTTTATGTCAGCTGATTCAATAATCCTTTTCAGGATTTTTTTGTCTATCAAAAAATTCTGGCCCAATCCTTTTGACGGCCTGGTTTTATGCTTTGAAAGAAGTTCTTTTATTATTTTCGGAGATGTTAAATCCATTGGAATATTATAGCATATAAAAGCAGTTGTGTTTCTTGTGCATAACTATTTGACTGGCATGTTTTTTAATGGTAAATTTAATTTATATTGTTTAAGATAATAGGAAAAATTTTAATAAAGATGAAAGCGATTTGGCTCTCTGTAAAAAATATGCAGAAAAGGGCTGATTTAAGAGGATTATTCAAGAATCCTTTGTTTTATTTTGGACTGGTTTCTGTTATTTTATTTTCGGCAATATATGTATCTTGCGGCAGTTCATCTGATACAAATTCGGGGCATCTTGTGTTTTCCAATTCTTTTTTCAATAAACCAGGCAACGGGGCAACCGGAACATCATCTGCAGATACTTTATTTTCCAGCCAGGCAAATGCAATTCCTTTGGAAACTCCGGATCTGAAAATAATGCAGGACAACACCCTTTGCGGAGTGGCCACCACATGCGTAGTATCCGGGAAAGTTTTAGGAGATGCGTTCGGAGGGAATGTGCAAGAAAAAAAAGATGTTCTCGATTATATCGTGCAGCCGGGCGATACCCTGCAGTCTGTAGCCAATGCTAACAATATCTCAGCTAATACTTTGCTTTGGGCAAATAGCCTTACGAGTTCATCGACAATCAAAGTTGGCCAAAGTTTAGTTATTTTGCCGGTAGACGGCGTTTTGCATGTTGTAAAATCCGGAGACACTGTTCCCGGAATTGCCCAAACTTATAAGGCTCAGGCAAATGACATAATTTCTTATAACGATTTAGCCAATCAGGATGATATTTATATCGGTGATATTTTAATCGTGCCCGGGGGAGCGATGCCTAAAAAATCGAGCCCTGTGCTGAATAATCAGATTCCTTTGCCGAATGATTTCTTCATTTTCCCGGTCCAGGGACGCGTTACACAGGGACTTCATTATTATAATGCCATTGATATCGCCAATAAATGCGGAACTCCTATATATGCAGCGGCTGCCGGAGTTGTTCAGAGGGCTGTTGGAAATGGCGGCTGGAACGGAGGCATGGGAAATCATATAACAATTTTGCACAGCAATGGAACTGTCACTTATTATGGCCACCTTATGACTTTATTGGTGAAGCCCGGAGACAAGGTTTATACCGGACAAAATATCGCTTTTATGGGCGGAGCCTTGGGTATGGCGGGTGCCGGAAATTCTACAGGATGCCATTTGCACTTCGAAGTTGTGGGAGCCAGGAATCCTTTGGCAGCTTATCCGAAGGGCTCAACTATAAGTTACAAATAGTTCAAAAAAAACAGGGCGGCTTTGGCCGCCCTGTTTTTTGTTAATCTTAATCTCTGACCCGGTACATCAAAGCCTCGGCAATATGCTCATACTGGATTTTGTCAGAGCCGGCCAGGTCGGCAATAGTTCTGGCGACTTTTAAAATTCTGTGGTATCCTCTGGCAGATAATTTTCCCGAATCAACATATTTTTTCAGAAGATTTTGCGACCGTTCATCGTGCCCGCAATATTTTTTTATTTCGGGGATATTCATTTCAGAGTTTGTCAGGATTCTTTCATCTGTAAATCTTATTTTTTGTTTTTCTCTGGCTTTTTCAATTTTTTCCCGGATTCCGTGGCTCTGGTTTTCGGGGGAGTCGGCGGTTAATTTTTCATATTTTACCGCCGGAACTTCAATAAACAAATCAATCCTGTCCATTAAGGGTCCGGACATTTTTCTCCTGTACATTGAAATCTGCGAAGGCGAGCAGGTGCAGGGTTTTTCCGGATCATTAAAATATCCGCACGGGCATGGATTGGAAGCGGCTACCAACATAAACCTGGAAGGGAAAGTAAAAGTGTTTTTTGCACGCGAAACAGTTATTTTCCCTTCTTCAATCGGCTGGCGCAAGGACTCTAAAACATCTCTGTGGAATTCCGGAAATTCGTCTAAAAATAAAACTCCGCGGTGAGCTAAAGTTATTTCACCGGGCCTTGGCGGATTTCCTCCGCCGATTAAAGCAACTTCAGAAGAAATATGGTGGGGCGAACGGAATGGCCTGAAATTCATAAGCGCCTGATTTTCCGGCAGAAGGCCGGCGATTGAGTAAATCTTTGTAACCTCAAGAGATTCTGCAAAATTTAATTTCGGCAAGATTGAAGGCAAAGCTTTCGCCAACAAGCTCTTTCCGCCGCCGGGAGGCCCGAACATAAATAAATTATGCGAGCCGGCAGCCGTAATTTCCAAAGCTCTTTTTGCATATTCTTGTCCTTTTACCCAGCCGATATCAATTTGATAATCAGGATTTGAAATAATCTGTTCTTCTTTGAAATCAGTTCCCGGAATTTGTATTCTCTGTTCTAAATAAGCCAAAGTTTGTGCTAGTGAATCTACTCCGACAACTTTTACCTCTTTTATCAGGGAAGCCTCTATGGCATTTTGTTTTGGCAAGATTATTTCTTTGACCCCGAGTTTTTTAGCCAGCAAAGCGAAGGATAGGGCGCCTTTTATCGGCCTTAATTTTCCGTCAAGGGACAGCTCGCCCAAAAATATTTTATCTGCCGGATTGAAAATTGTCTGTTTTGATGCAATTAAAAATGCCAAAGCAATTGGCAAATCATAAATAGAACCTTCTTTTTTTAAATCAGCGGGCGCCAGGTTCACCAAAACCTTGAAAGTCCTGTTGTGCGGAGACAATAATTTCGCGCTTTTTATTGCCGAATCAACCCTATCCTCAGATTCCTTTACCGCCTTGTCGGGAAGCCCGACAATAGAAAAAGAGCGCAACCCCTGTGACACATCAACCTCCACTTCGACCAGCTGCGCATCTAATCCGTTTATGGCTCCTGAAAAAACTTTTGAAGGCATAGTTTATTATAACACAAATAAAAAACCGGGATTAATCCCAGTTTTCCTAAAACCCGATTCTACTTCTTTTTCTTCTCCCCGCACTTAAGACAGGTTTTTGCTTCGGGGCAGGCAAGTAATCTTTTCTCATCTATTTTTTTGCCGCAGTTTTCACAAATTCCATAGCCGCCTTTCTCAATTTTTTCTAAAGCCATGTTTACGTCTTTTAGTTTTAATTCCAAGCTATATTCTAGAGAAAGCGCATTGTCGTATTCCTGGACTTCGTCAGCTTCTTCATCTTTATCGCCGTCTTCTCTGTTTGGATATCTTGTATCCCAATTATGTTTTAAAGTTTTATCTTCGTCAGCAAAGCTTTCCAGCTCTTTTTGCAGGGATTTTTTTTCTGCTTCCAATTTTTCTTTTAATTCTTCAATTATTTTTTTGTCCATTTGCGAGTTTGCGAGCACCCCGCCCTCTATGCTGTCGGAAAATTATTTTGCATATTTTTGAAGGGATTATTTTTTAAAACCTTCATGCAAAATTTCGACGGCTTAGAGGGCGGGGTAAACTCATTTTATTCATTTATTTTTTAGGTGGTATTGGTGGCGTAGTGGGTTCTGCTGAAGATGTCGGCTGTACAAATGTTTTCTGCATCGGCTGACCTTGGTTTTTGCTTGTTCCCAGCTCTACGTCCTGTAAAAATTTTCTTCTTTGTTCCTCTTCGGCTTCAAATGATCTTGCTAATTTTGTTTTGACGGGAACCGGAACCGGAATTTGTAATGGTTTTTTGGGCGCAGTTGTTGATGCTACTGCCTGCCCTGAGCTTGCTGAAGGGGACCACTGCTGTCTTTGGACACTCTCTTTTTGTTCGAGCCTTACTTTTGACAAGGCTTCTCTTTTAGCCACTTGTTCTTCTGCCTGGCCTCTTCTTTTTTCTTCCTCCCTGGTCATGACAACAGAATAAATTTCTCTTAATGATTTATCTGCGCCTAAAATTTTGTCCCGAAGCCCATTTTTTTCTGTCACAAGGCTTTCCGAAGATATATCCACCTGGCTTACCTTGCTGTCTGTATCTTGAATTTGTTTTTCCGCTTCCCATCTCTTTTTTTCTACGTCCTGTATTTTTTTATCCAAGTCCGCTTTGGATTGTTCTAAGCTTTTTCTTTGAGAGGCAATGTTGCTTGTCTGTTCTTTTTCTATAATAAATTTTTCTTCGGTTTCCAGTTTCCTTTCCTCTTCTAAAATAGAATTCAATTTTGCCTGCTGGTCGCGTTTTTGCAACAGCAATTTATTCTTTTCCAATTTCAACGCCGGGTCTTTTTCCTTGTCAATTGCATCAACCTGTTTTTCAAAAGCGAGGCGCTGGGATTCAATCAAAAATATCTGCTGGCGCTCCTGTTCTGTGGCATAATCTTTCAAATCTTTTTCGGCTATCCTTTCCTCTCCCTCGTTTTTTTGCAGAATCTCTTCTCTTCCTGCTTTTTCTTCTGCAGCTTTTGCAGCTTCTTTTGTTTGCAGTTGTTTTTCCTGTTCTGCCCTTTGTTCTTCCAAAGTTTTTATTTTGGCAATTTTATCCCTTTCTTTCAGCGCATCAGTCTCTCTCAGGGCCTGTAGGTCCTTTTTCATTGTCCTTATTTCAGCTCTTTTTAAAAATTCTTTAGCTTGTGTTTCTTCGTCTACGGTTACCATAAGGTTACTAATTTACTAATCTTTACTAATATACTTAATACTTTTTTTATTGGGAAATTTCGAAATAATCGCTGTAAACATCGGGATTATATTTTTCGATGGAAACGGAACTATTCACGACTGGCGTGATGCGGACAAGGTAATATCCCGCACCGGGATATTCAGAAGGTACCAGCCAATCGAAAAAATCTGTATTTTTTCCATTGTAAATTTGATAACCTCGACACGTTCCCATAGATCCGTTGTTTGTGTATTCTCCGCCAGGGCAAGCACTTAATTTTTTCGCCACAATCTCAATTTTCACGTCTGGAATATCGGCATTATTATTCCATCGTATATAAAGATGTTCTCCTGGACGAAAAATTGATCCGGCGATAGGAAAAAGGAAGTAAGTGAAATCTTTCTTTTTTGTTTGAGTTAGTGTTGTAAATTTAAAAGTGGAAAGGATTTGATTTACGATTTGGTCATATTGAGTGTCTGAAATGAGATGGACATAATTTATTAAAATTTGATTCTGATTAGGACCCTGAGCGATAAGATATGAAGTTAATCCTCTTGTTGACCAAAAGGGCGAAACGTTGAGTCCAGGGCTGCTGGTTTTAATTGCGGGTATAGAATTATTTTGGCCTATATACACTTTTTCTGAATTAATCTCGGCTTTGGGAGCATAACTAGTAGCGTAGTCTGGATAAAATGTTAGCATCCCGGGAGCGCTTTCATCTCTTACGCCATTAAAATCTGACTCTGTGGGTATGCTATTTTTGTCTAAAACGATTGCATACGAATATTCTGCTAATTTCCAATCTTGCGGATACTGAAAAGAAATTTCGTATCCATATTTTGTGCTTGTATATGTTTTCCAGCCAGCGGTTTGGTCAGTTGGCTGTAAAACTAATTTCCCGTTTGTAAGTTTATACTGGACAGTTTTTTGCATTGTTGCTTGTTGCTGGTAATGGGGAAGCGGCCGGTCTTTTTCAGCCAAAACAAGGAGATTAACAGAAAGAACACCATTATCTATGGAAAGAGATTTTATCTGGGTTTCGCTATTCCAAATTGACGCATCGGGCAAAACAGAATCAATTTGTGTTAATACTCCATTTTTATCAGAAAAAACAAAAACAATCGGTATAATTATGTTTGCGCCATATCCTTGATAAATACCGACAACCCCTTCGGCTACGCCGTCGCCATCAAGATCGCCGACAGCGGTTGCAGCTACATCGTAAGCGCGGGGCATTATATTGCCTGCATCGTGAATTAAAGTATGGCCACCACCAAGAGTGAAAGTGTCGTTTTTAGAGGTATCGTATGGGTTAGGGTATGTAATAGTTACATTTCTAAGCGTACCGGGTGTTAGCGGAGCCTGCTGCGTTGCCGGTGTTTGTCTGTGGAAAAAATAATTCCAAAAATTTCCCCAAATGTGCCAGCTGAACGGATTATACCAGGCAGCCAAGGTTATTTGCGGAACAACAAAGGCAATGATTAATGCAATTAATAAAAATTTGATATATTTATTCTGCATAACTTTTATTATTTTATTATTTTTTACCTTTTTTCGAAGAATCCTTTGTGTGGGGCCCTAGGTTTGAATCCCGCGTCAATCGCTGAAAGATTTATCCTGCCCAACTCATCTACAGACATTACTTTTACCGGTATTGTGTCGCCTTCTTTCACGATGTCCTTTACGGATTTCAACTGGTAGGGCACGAATTTTGATATGTGGACCAATCCGTCTGTCCCCGGCAATATTTCAACAAAAGCTCCGAAATCCATAATTTTTACAACTTTTCCCTGGAATATTTCGCCGGCCTGGACTTCCCTGACAATTCCTTTAATCCAGTTCACGGCTTTTTCAACGCCGGTTTCATCCTGTCCCGTGATAAATACCAAGCCAGTATCTTCTATATCAATTGTTACCGCGCATTCTTCAATTATCTTGTTTATCACGCTTCCCTTGGGGCCGACAACCTCGCCGATTTTTGCAGGATTTATCGTCAAAATAAATATTTTCGGGGCGTATGGCGACAAAGATTTCCTCGGTTCAGGTATTTCTTTCTTTATTATATCAAGTATTTTCAATCTTGCATCTTTTGCCCTGCTCAACGCCTCTTCCACAATTTTTGAATTGATGCCGTCTATCTTAACATCCATCTGGATTGCGGTGATTCCATTTTTTGTTCCTGCAACTTTAAAATCCATATCTCCATAATGGTCTTCCGGGCCCTGGATATCAGTCAAAACTTTATATTTCCCGGTTTTTTCATCTTTCGCCAAGCCGATTGAAATTCCGGCAACGGGTTCTTTTATCGGGACTCCCGCATCCATTAAAGCAATGCAGGCGGCGCAAACAGAAGCTTGCGAAGTTGAACCGTTTGAAGAAACAACCTCAGAAACAATCCTTATCGTATAGGGGAATTTTTCAGGCTCGGGGATCACCGGCAGCAATGCTTTTTCAACCAATGCTCCATGCCCGATTTCTCTTCTCTTCGGGCCACGCATGGGAGCTGTTTCTCCGGAAGAAAACGGAGGAAAATTGTAGTGGTGCAAAAATCTTTTCTTGCCGACAATTTCCATTCCTTCCAATGTCTGCTGG
>Ga0209777_10008564_pt1 | contig 11174 bp, 15 predicted proteins | sample FrelakmetHBP12HB_FD_187147 | JGI IMG/M metagenome (GOLD analysis project Ga0209777, IMG submission 187147) | Freshwater lake sediment microbial communities from the University of Notre Dame, USA, for methane emissions studies -HBP12 HB (SPAdes)... | ecosystem: Environmental > Aquatic >...
TGATGAGGTATACAATAGAAAAAGACTGCATTCTTCACTCGAATATCGCTCACCTATCGATTTCGAGCAGGAGGCAAATTTAAATAATATTGCTTAACTATCTGTCTACTCAAAGGGGTTCAGTCCACACCTATTGTAATTGGTATTGTAATTTCTTGAACGGTAAGTAAAGTTTCGCTTACTTTTCCCACCTTAATTTGCTGAACAACAGATGGTGATAATATTTCTAATGCTTTAATTCCAAGACCTAATGAATTAACTTCTTTTGATTTATCAAATTCCCCAAAAGCCCCATCAAATTCGTATACTGCAACGTAAGAGTTATTTGTATCAAATGTTATTGTCCAAACTCCCTCTTTATCAAGTCTATAAGGATTAAAGACATTCAAATTTTCAGCAATGTAAGAAACAGGAATTTTTCCTTCAATTCCTGGGACTTTCATCAGATTATATTCCTTTTGGATTTCATCATTATATTTTATGGTTATTTTATTCATTTCGATATCCTCTGTAGAATCTAAAATATAGAACTGGGCTGAAGTGAGATAATCGCTTAGTTCAAATTGATATGATTCGAGAAAATCTTTAGGCATAGTAGAATAAAAAATACAACAAATGACCATTGCTTTCTCGTTGTTTTTCAAATGCCTATTTCTAGTTGATTCCCATGACAATTCATTAGGAGTAATACTCTTTAAATAACTAACAACTATCAATCCTATAATAGCGATAACAATTAAAACAAATAAGGTTTTTTTAGCTTGTTTTTTGTTCACATTTATCCATATTAAACGCTTACTATTTATAGTTAGTCGGGAATTTTGTCCCAATAAAACAAGCTGTTACAAACAAAAAGAATTTACTCTTCTTCTGATTTTAATTTATGTTTTATCCATCTATGAATATAAAATACTGGAGTCATTACTATAGAAACGAGAATTATAGCTTCAAAGACAGGAATAAAATCTGCACTTTTCTGTGAGGTAAGGTATATGTTAAAATAATGGACTATCCCTCCAATATACATACCCGATATTAATAGAATTATCACTTGCCATAATGCTAAAGCAATATTATTTCCTCTATTCCACATAATAAATGATATTGCTTATTTCGTATTTAATAGTACTATAACATTCTTCGATTTACAAAAAAAATTAGATGAGTCCACCACTCACTAAGGGATTCTCCCAACCACAATTACAGTTCTTGGCGTCTGGTTCTATCCTGTTACCACATTTCCTGCATCTGATAAAACCATCAAACACCGCTTCCTTAAGCAGATTTTGAATCACTGCACCAGTAATGTCGTCCCATCTATCGTATATCCCTTCGTCTTCGCCCATTCTTTGACCCCCAAAGTCACTTTGATGCCTTTGATATTGATGCCTTTTGATTGTTTATCCATCTTGGCAATGCGGTCTTCCAATTTTTCGATGACTTTCTTGTCTTCTTCCGGTGTTTTTTGTGGTGGTGTCTCCTTATCTGCTACCTGGGCTACTCTCACTCCACTTAAAATCTGTTCTTTAGTATAACTCTGTATTTTACCCCCAACAATTGCTGCACTCCAACTTTTCTTGAGAGGACAAACTTTGACGAGTGTGCGTCCTTTTGCTTTTATTGATAAATCGTGGTCCCCTGTCTTTTCCAGCTTGATGTCTGGAATCTTCCTCAGTTCATCGATTATCCAGAACAGTTCTTTCCTTGCCCCACTATCTTGCACATACTGGATATTACACAGTTCTTGGTATTGTTCATCCACCTTTAGTAAAGGTTGGTCTTTTTGAGGTGGTGGTGATTTCTTGGTCTGGGCTTCGTCTTTTTTCTTCACAAAGGATTCGACTGTTTTTGTGGTTTCTTCTGCCTTTACGGGTTGTTTTATTGGTTGTTCTATTCCTTTCATTTTACACCTTCTGGTCTTTATCGACCAATTCAAAAATAGAGTCCCCAAGTATTTAGGAATTAAGGAAATAACCATACAGTATCCTGGTAATTTATTGGTTAAGGATTTCTACCCTCACCTTTACAAGATTAAAAGGTTGATAGGAGAATATCCTATATGAGCATAATTTTTTGCTCAGTGCACTCATAGGCGATTAATATTTGAAATTTTAAACGTGAGGATAGTTTTAACAGGCTATAGGAGAAAAATATGCTCGGAGAATATATAATTATACGCTCTTCTTATTTAACCCAAAATAGGTGTAATTTAGCCTCCTTACCTAAAGAATGTTAGTTAATAGGAAAATTACTCCCTCACTTAGTATCTGGAATGAGTTGCAGAATATCAAACTCATATTCTAAAAATTCCTGGATTGCCAATGCTCTCTTCTAATCCAGCTATCAAGTTCATATCTTCCATTCCACCAGTTTCTTTCAGATGACGGATAATAGAAACAACAATCTCCCTGCGTTGCCCAGGACTCAAGGTATAACAGAGTTCGCTGGCTATTGAATACAGAGCTCTCCAATCTTGTTTGTCGTAGTAGTGAGTTAAGTTATTCATTAATTTCTTATCAACTAACATCCTATTTTCTTGCTGTGTTTGTCCATCATACGCGGATATTGAATTGACCAATGCTCCAATGATTTTGAAAGCGTCATCTTGGTTCCCGATGAAGAGACAGAAATACAAATCCGAAAGAACTTGTTTCGACACAAGACAGCGAGTGGAATCTGTCCAGTTTTCATCCATCTGCCTTCGTTGAGCTTCTTGCTCTTGCATCCAAGCCTGTTCTTGGGCTGCGATTAGATTCAGTTTGGCTTCCTGCTCTTGTTGCTTCTTCAATAACTTCTTATATTCCACATCAAGTGGGTCCTTAGTGAATTCATTTTCTTTCTTTTCTTCATTTTCTTGTTCTTCTTCACTCATAAAATCATCTCCTTAAAAACATAAACAATGAGGTCCTCGTTAAGTATTAAATTAGTAAAATTCAAACCTCTACTGTTACAAAATAACAAACCATACCCTTTGATTTAGGTTAAATTTGATTTTTTGATTCTACTAATCGAAGGTTCAGAGATGCGAATCTGGCCTCTAATTTCTTTATAAGTTTTTCCTTGTTTCAATAACTCAACAACTTTCTGCTCTGTATCTCGTGAAATAGTTGACAGCCCAACTCTTCCTTCCTTTACCGCTTTTTGAAATGGTATACTGCCTAATACTCTCTCACTAATCTTAATTGATTCTTGTCGTGCGAACCATCCAGTTATACCTATGAAGAAATCTCTAAATACTTGTCCCATACCAGGAATGTTAATACTCTCAATCCATTGCTCTTGAACCGAATGAAGTTGAACGTTATATGCAGAAAGATATGTAATAGTGTCTTGAAGTTCTCTTGGACCACGCCTTGACCATCTATCAAGAGAATTAACTACAACATGGTTAATTTTTCTGTTTTTAACTAACTTGATTACTTCGTCATATCTGGGTCTTATTACATTATGATAAGCGGAAGTCCCATGGTCTTTGAATATTCCAACTATCTCCCAACCCTTTTCTTCACAAAGTTTCTTGCATGGTTCAAGTTGAGATTCCTCAGTTTGTTTCTCAGTGCTGACCCTTAAATAAATAACTGCTCGTTCCATCTTACTCACCTGATACCTTTCGAACATTGTGAGCCTTCAACCCCTTTGATGTCTCTTCTAAATCAAACTCAACTACATCTCCAGCAGATAAATAAGACTCAAGAATCAGATTCCTACAATGCACAAAGATATCTCTGTTTTCTCCGTTATCAGCCGTGATGAATCCATATCCCTTTTCTATGTAAAATGTTTTGACTTTTCCCTTCACTTATTCCACTTCCTGAAATTTTCGATATGCCCAGATTCCAAGTGTCAATACGAATGCAAAGAACATCGAAAACAGTAATACGATAGAAAAATTAGCATTGTCTCCCGCGGTTGACCCAAACATTATGAATAACAGAAAAGATGTGACAATGAAGATGAGTAAATATCCCTTGATATTCTCAATCAGTTCCCAAAGTTTTATTCTATCTATTACTTTTTGAGGCATGTTATCACTTATTTTTCGTGTCACAATTGGGACAGATTTGTTTGTGAGATTTTAGTCCGCATAACTTACAGATGTATACTCTTTTACTCATAGTATCAACTCCATGTTAAAGGAGAAAGGTGAGGGTGTGACAGAGGCAATATGTCCCTCACCAATGGTCTGAAAAGATGGCCGTCCAGAACTCGAATATAGGAAGCGAGGGAGAGAAGGACAGAGGCGGTGTCGTCTGTCCACAAGACACCATTCTCTCCCTACAGGTAGGTGTTAGAATACATAAGACTCACCTACCATCTTCCCACAGGACAGGCTGAAAGAACGGCTACCACGCAAAGAACGACCTGTCCTTGTTTTGAGCGGAGTGGAAAATCATCAGAAACCACTCCACTCGGATGTTGGGGGTTAATAAATCGTGATATTTGAATGCTCATTTCGCTCAATTTTAGAGAATGCCAAAATGGATATTTTGATGCTTAAAAAATCCAAAAGAGGCGTTGGATATACTTTCTATACTGAATATGCTAGGCGAATCAATAATGAGTAGTATGCGAAATTTTTATTTGTATAGAGGGCGATAATTCACCTTCTATCAAATAAGCATCTTAAGTTACGTTGTTAATAGTAGAGTGCCAAATCAAAATTATGCATATTTTTATGCTGAGCAAAATGAGTTTTTGGGTCTTGTATTATTCGAGTGCTTGATTATTTACAGTTATAGGTACAGCGTTCCTTTTTGCTTTTTCTCTTTCAAAAAACTTGGTTGTAAAGCCAGGGTCGCGTTTGAAGTCATAGTTTCCAGTATACATCTTCTCGCAGTCTTTACTACAGAAGTTACTTCCTTCCTTCGGTTTGTTTTGACATGTCCCGTAAGTATTGAGACACTTTTCTAAATCAAACTTGTTTTGATGTCTTTTCTTTTTAGTGAAGGACCTATCTTTCTTTGCTCTTTCTCTCTTTTCTTTTTCAGTCATATTCTTAGTTCTATCTTGGGAGAACATCTTTATTCCGTCTCCCAGTTCCTCATCGTCTTCTTCTTGTTCTTCTTCAGCTTCTTCCTCTATTTCTTCTTTTATTACTTTTTCTTCTGTCATAATTTCATTTCCTTAAGATTTTTTATTCTATTTCCAAAAAGGGTCAGACTCGAACAATACAGATTGTTCACAGTCACTTGCCTTACTGTTTACTTCTAATATGAGAAATTGTATTCTTCAAAACTAGTTGTGCTCAATATTTTTCAGGTCGAGGTGTGACACTTTGTATTTCCTCGATGTGAATATTTTCTATTATTCCATTAACAACAATTAAAACATACGAATCATCCACCTGTTCTACTAGCCCAGTTTCCCTTCCACCATCAGCCTTTGTAAGTGTGACATACTTTCCGAGATTCTCTTCAAGAACATCCTTCACATTCATAACGTCACTTCCAAAATCTTTAGTGAGTGAGTGATTTCTTTTTCTGATTTCGTGGTTCGTCCTTTGTCTTATTACATCTCAAGATTTTTATAATTGATATGGTTCTTTCAAAGCCTCATTACTTCTGATTATAATACGAACTGATTAACACCTTCACTGTTTCACTTAAATCTACTCGGCCCCACTGTGCTTGAAGTTTTGTGAGTGTATTGATAATGTCTGGTTCAAGCAATGGAGGTTGTTTAGATTTTGTTAACTCAGTGAGTATTGTGTCTAACTTAGTTTTCATTACAGATTGTTGAAGTAGTTTATCGTTCATTACAGAGAGAGTTGTTTTCATGGAGTCTTGTGAAGCCTTTAATGCCTTCACTTGGTCTTCCAGACCTTTCAGTTGTAGTGTGGTGTCAATTAGGGATTTCTTAATTTCTGTGAAGTTGTTGCTTATCTCAACTTTGGTTGCAGTTTGCTTTATTAATTCTTTTACAGAGACAAGGAGTTCCTTTAGTTCGGATAGTTTGGCGATTTGTTCATCCAGCCTTATGTTTTTCATTTCAGTTGTGGTTTCATTAAATTCCTTTTCAGGGTCTTCTTTTTGCATAGGTTTTTCCTCCTTTGGTTTTTCATGCTCCTTCATGAGGAGTTCTAACAGTTCGCTTTCGTTGAGATTGTGACTTCTCATTAGTCGATGGAACTCGGACCATATTGGGTCTTTTAGTGTAATGGGTTTCATTCTATCACCTTCAATACTCTTGATTTAATCTAATAAGGGCTTGATTCATAATTCCCTACAGAAGAGAAATGACTGAAGAAAATGGATCGTGGATGGTGCCGAAAAATAACAAACTGGAATAAATGAACATAAACACGATGTACTACGATCAAGCTCAGAGAGATGAACTACGGGAGAAATGAATTATGAATCAGGCCTCTAATAAACAAAAATGAGTGATGGGTGGCTTTTGAACACAATTAATTTGGTTTACTCTATTTTTCTAGGATTTCTAAAATTTAGGTTCTAAACTATTTTTCAATATAGAAGGAAGGCAAAAATTCAGAACACTCTTATGAAAAAATATGGTATATATATACCATTTTTTTCATTGCCTAACCAAACATTATCCTAATCAGATTTTAAACCACACCCGTGCTGAGAAAGTAGATTTTGTTTACTCCTATATCTTCTCTTCTATATCCCTATTTTCTATATTTTCTAACATATAGGATATAACTAGTTATAATTAATAATGAACAAATGCTTAAGTTTGTTCTTTGATTTTAAACCTGGTAGTTTTGCGAGAAAAAAAGAAAAGAAAGGAGAAGAGGATAGTTTGTTTAGAGTTTCAAACTATCCCAATCCATGTAGGGTGCTTTATCTCCATATATCTCATTCCAGCGTTTGGGACTTTCTGTGGCCATCATCATAATTAATACCTGGTCAGCAGGTAATTCCTTTACTTTCGCTCCGACAATACATAACATTTTTTCGACCTCTCTTATATTTTTTCAATACATCAATAATATAGGCGGAGGGCTAAAAAACCCTCTAAACCACCTATACCTCCTTGTTCTAATCTATTGACTGAATTATGAACCTCCTTGAAACCCTCATCCTGACCTCCTCGTTAATCTTACGAGCATCCTTTAATTGATTTAAAGATAAAGTTAGAAATGACAAACAAGGAGGTTTACTAGAATTAACAAAACCTCCTCTAAACCTCCTGAGTTTTGATATATCTTAATTAACTAGGAGGTTATTTGGGTTTAGTAGGTTTAGGAGGAATTTTAACACTTAAGAGTTTGTAGTTGTTTCGCTCCAATACTCTCCTAAGTTTCTCTGTTGTTATGATAAATACTCTACAACCACCAACCCATTTCCTTTCAGATTTTTCACTTATCACTCCCAAGTTTTTTAATATATGTGTTGGTGCTTGATTTGAACATTTTATCAAGTTTATACTCAATTTTGCATATAACCATTTTGCTTGAACTTCAAGAGTTTCTACATACTTGTCTTTCTCATACATTGATACTATCGCTTCAAGAACAATTTCATCTGGTCTGTTGTGTTCCTCTATTTCTTCGGTAGGAAGTTTTTCCTTCATATATGCCCAAACTTTCTTTGCATACTCCTCACCTTTGAAGTGTTTGATAATACCAAGAATGATACTGGGTTTGTCAACGTCTCTTCCAAATATCCCTTGTTTCATTAATTCGTTTTTTACATAATCTATATCTTGAAATAGTGAAATCCAATGGATAATGCAATAGCAAAAGGTGTTATTCCTAATATCCTGAAATCGATGTAAATCTTCTATTCTTAGCTGATAAATATCTTTCAAAGGAGCTTTAGTTTTTGTAGCAACTACTATGTAACATCTATCTAACATGGAATCTGCAAAGCCTTGCAAATCATTAGCAGCAAAATTCTTTGGACAAAATGTATCGAGAGATATTATTTGTTCCTGTATGTTCTTCTGACCAGTGTTAACAAAGTTATATGAACCTCCTGTATTGTATCCATTGTTAAAAACACCAACAAGTGTCTTCTTATCGTCATCTGACAGTTTATCAATTTCATCTTGACAAAGAGTTATTCCATAGATATCAATCATTCTGACACCAACTGGAATTGACGTTTTTCCTCCAAACCTACCATTCATAGACAGATATGAAAGAAGATTTAACATAACAGATTTACCTGTCCCAGGTTTACCTTGTAATACGTAATAAAACACTCTGCCTATAACCTGATAAATATATGACTGAATTACTGCCGTCGCTGCTATATCATACTCAAATGGATTGTCGTGATAGAAATATGATTTTATCTCATTAACAATGGGGCTATAAATATCATCTTTTTCGTTGACTATATTCTTCCTGAAATTCTTAATACCATCATTGTCGATAGTATTGATTTTAAGCTTACTATCAAATTTTACTATGTTTCTAAACTCATATTCGAATCCCTCATATTCAATGGATTGAGATACTATTTTTGTTCCTTTTTCATCAGCAAACACAGTATGCACTAGAAGTACACCGTTTCTACTAGTCATTACGATTGGAGTAAACATCCCCGCTTTTTGGGCGAATACCGTTTGGTAGAATATCTCATCTCCCTCCTTTTGTAATATTCCACTCAAAGTAGGTAAAACTTTTACTTTACTCTCCCCGCTATCCATAATATCATCCAGGAATTTCATATCCATATCTAATTTTTCATGTTTCTCTGGTTCAGCTTGCAGTGCTTCATCTTTATCTACAAATTCATCAGTGGGACATTCTAACATTTCTGGTAGTCGTTCATCACGTTCCGCAAGTTTCTCTTCATCTTCTTTAAATTGACAAGGATTTGCACAGTTTTCACATATGAATATTACATCTTCTGTCACTAACAACCACCGTCCTTGTGTTTAATAATTCGAACAATTCTGGTGGTTGGAATCATCATATATTCTTTGGATGGTTCTTCAGTAAAGTAAATCAATCCTGATTCAATTTTTTCAATGAAACCTTCTTTCTTTCTTATTCTATCTCCATCTTCAAAGTAGATTGTATCCATATTACATACCTCCATGTTTTCATATTTACATCTCCATTATTTTTCTGTGTATTTTTAGATGGACAGTAACATCATAAGAACTGACGAAAAAGAGGTTAACGACGTGGTCTTACTAACGCCGATTCCAGTTAAGTTACTTTGATACGTGCTTATTATGTAATTTACACATACCTGGTTTACACTACAGTAATTGTAAATTCTAACCCATTCTCCTCGTTCTAAATTTAATATTTTTGTATTAGTATTTAAATTAATAGGGTTCGTTTTATATCTTTCAGGGACATAAAATATCCAATCTATTTTACTCACCACCTTTCTTTGATGTTGCGTATTTGTTTCCTAATTTTAGGAAATCTTTCGATGATTGTATATACAAATTTAGTTTTTCCAGACCCAAAACAATAATGTCATCTCCCTCAATTTCTATGATTTTTTCTCCCTGCATTGTTCCCAGGAATTCTAGTATCTGGTCTTCTGTCAAACTAAAGTATTTTGTGAAGTGTTGCCTAACCTCATCTGTTTCAATATTTGTACTACCGTTCAACATACCTTTAAAATGCTCAAGCAAAGTCACTTCTAACTTATGATAACGATACTGATTAAACAGAACATCTATGTTTGTTGCTTTGGCAAACTCCGTTTTAAACATTTCCAGAATTTCAATTTCCATATTCACATTTTCATGACACAGAGAATAATAACATTTTGAACACAAGGTATTTGATGTTTGATTAAGTTCTCCACACCTGGGACATTTCAACGGAAGAAGAGGATTAGGTTCCTGTTTTTTAACTTCAATATCTTTTATTCCGAACGCCTTCTTTGCACCAATGCTTACCTGTTCGTCAGTAACGTGTGTGTACCTCTCTAGCACGGTACTCCCAGGTCGTAATCCCAAACGTATTCTGTGTAGAGCATCTGGATACCCTTTGGACCTCAAATAACTCGTCATTGAATGTCTCAAAAGGTGAGGTGTTAAACGCTTCTTTGTCCCTAATAGTTTACACCCGTATTTTATAATCTCTGTAACTCCACCAGGTGTTAATCTCTGATTCCTATTCCTGTTGCATTTTGAGAGAAATAGAGGTTCATCTTCGGATTTACATTGCGATTTCCTAATGTTATACCAGGGCAACAGATATGGTGTTGCAAATAATAGTTCAACTCTTCTCGGTTGAGTTTTAGATGATGGAAAGTATACAACAATATTACCCGCAATGGTTTCTACGTGATTGATGTTCATTGAGCATATTTCTGCCTTACGAGATCCTGAATCGAAAAGGGTTGCTGATAAGGCTCTATTTTGTATTTCAGGATAAACTTTAACAAGATTGTAAACTTCTGTTGGTGACCATAATGAGGATGGGTCGATGGGTTTAGAACCAGCATTTTCAATCTCCTCAAACCAATCATTTGTATTCTTTCCAAGCCACTCAAAAAACTTATTCAATCTAACTTGGTATACTTGGCGGGAACTGGGTTTTATGTTTCGATTTAACCAGTCGTTTACATCATCCTTTGTCATATCCTGGTATTCTTTTTTAACATCGTTTCCAAGGTGAGCGATTGTTTGGAGTTCATTTATTCTTGTACCTTTTGTAAAGTTTTTGAGTTCGTTATATTCGTCTAATTTTCTTAATGTATCTTGTTTTTTATTGGTTAATCTCCTAAGGGAGTGCATTCGTGGTCGCTTGATTAAATCGTCGAATACTTCAGGCATATTTTTATTCCCAATTATTAATATAGATGTTTCATTAATAGGATTAATTATACATGGAAAATTCAGGTGTGTAAAAGTCCTCACCATTGATTTTCACACGTTTTACTTTACCATTTTCTGTATCAAGAATTATTGACATTCTAAGTTTTTCTTTTTCTTTCATTTCATTCACTCCTCTTGTTTACACTACCCTTAGAAAATGAATTCTCGAGCTTTGTAAATCTGATTTACTTACACAACTCTAAAAAAGGGCTGTCAGTCTTTTTCGACCTGACACTTAGGTGTTAAAAATACTATACATCAACGGGTATTAAAGCGTTTCCAACCTGAGTTTCGCACTTAAATAAATATTAAGTGCCTTCAGTGATTGTATTTTTGGTCAAAATGCAAACAGCACTGAAGACACCACACACCATACAGCCAAATAAGAATAAGACCTTCCCGATTGGATC
>Ga0209777_10008565_pt1 | contig 11173 bp, 6 predicted proteins | sample FrelakmetHBP12HB_FD_187147 | JGI IMG/M metagenome (GOLD analysis project Ga0209777, IMG submission 187147) | Freshwater lake sediment microbial communities from the University of Notre Dame, USA, for methane emissions studies -HBP12 HB (SPAdes)... | ecosystem: Environmental > Aquatic >...
CCCCTTCAGAGATGCAGAAAACTGGAACCGGAGAAGGTGGATTCTGGGATAACCTTACCTCGGAACAGAAAGCGCGCTTAATGAAGCAACAGGAGACTATGGCTAAGCAACTCAAGGTCGTCTACAAAAAAAGCGGTCAGGAAATATCCATACCTGCTAATGATTCCGGTGGGCCCGCGGCTAGTTTTGCCTCTCCCCAGGGTATTTACACCTACGAATTCAGAATCCCCTTGCAGAAAAGTAACCCTTCCGATTATGCCATCGGTGCACAACCAGGACAGACTATCTCTCTTGGAATAGAATGGGGCGAACTTAAAATGGGAGACCGTGAGAGCATGATGAAACAGATGGGTGGTGGAGGGATGATGCCTCCTGGAGGTGGCATGGGCGGTGGTCCCCCCGGTATGCAGAAACCCGAAAAGCAGGAGTTCTGGTTAAAAACTAATTTGGCGTTGCCTCAAACAGAGTAGAGCAATGTTATGGTTTAATGAATATGGGGCACAGTGGATACTAAAGGCGACCTATCGGACTCTGGTTATTTTATTGATGTTATTGGTTTCATGTGCCACTGTGCCCTCTTCCCGGAAATTTGTAGGCGCTACTTTAGATTCGAAAATCGCTGTCCAGCCAGAGGAACCCTTCCCAGGCTTGTGGGAAAAGTGGACAGTGCAACTTGGAGCGGCAGCAAGACGAGGAACGCCTTTGCAATTGCTTAACCCCTTCAGCACAATTGGTGGTATGAATCCAGGCGGTGGGGAGAGCCAGTTCCCGCTTCAGATTACTGCCACTTTGATGGATTCTACGCTGATAGAGGCTGGCTTGAAGCACTACTCTGCTTTAATTGCCATGAGCCCTGAGGAAGGCTCAGAGTTTCGCAGTAAGTATCTCAGGCATTACGATGTGGAAAACCATCTTCTTATCTGGTGTAAACTGGATACTTATGAGGCGGAACTGTATCTTGATCTGAATCGTTGGACTATATTCATCCAGGATGATGCTGGTAATCAGTATGAACCACTGCGAATCTTGGAGGAAGCTCAGTCCTTTTCTCGAAAGGTGACGGACAGATTCCTTGAATTTCAGCCTGAACAGAAAGGCCCGGAATGGAAAATCCATCAAAAAAATGTTATGCTCTGCTTCCCGAAAAGAGATTTTTTTAATAACCCCATTCTATCCGAAAGGGTGAGATCTTTGAAACTGGTTTTTCAGCAGAGTGAGGATGAGAAAACCAAAGCTGAGGGTATGTGGGTGTTTAGAGAATAGATGAGATTTCAAATGATTAAGTAGCTTTGATACCAGAGTTCACAAAGGGACTGGTAGATGCTGCCTGTCCCCTTACTTTTTCCAACCTGAAAATATTCTGACACCCTGTGCCTGTGAATAGATGAACCTATTACCCCGCCATCCATCTCACTATTTCTTAAATTTCTACCTGAGCAACCAGCTTCTGAATATCCTCGAATAGAGCCAAATCTGGGCATTCAGTTATGAAAAAAGTTCTAAACTCGTCTCGTAGGCCCCGAAAAGTGAATCCTCTCGTTTGAATCATCATGTTGCCTGAAATTACTCTATTATATGTTCTTCCATTTCTCAGCAGATTGGTTTTCTATTCACTCACTGCTGCAAAAATTGCTTGCAGAAAATATGAGACTGTTTATATTGTTCCTGTATTGGTGTGGGCATGCATAAATAATCCTTACCGGATCATCATTGTATGTTGTGCTCACTTTGACAACATACAGCTGCAGCCTCCCGGTAAGTTTTTGATTAGGCGTTGTCATATAGGTTGTTAACGAGTAAATCAAGGAGACTAAGAAAAAGAGTATTTTGACTAGGCTGCGAGTCAAAAAAATGGATATCTAAAAAGTATTGTCTAAGGAGGCAACCATGAAAGTTGATTGTTACGCTGCTATGGCAGAAAAACGACCACTTGAGAAGTTCCAGTATGAGGCCAGGGAGTTGGGTGACGTAGACATAGAGGTCGCTATCACACACTGTGGGATATGTTATAGCGATGTGCACATGATCGACAATGACGGCGGTTTTAGCACCTATCCTTTCGTGCCGGGACACGAGATTGTTGGGCATGTGTCAAAGGTTGGCAGCAAAGTCGCAGCCCTGAAGAAAGGGGACCGAATAGGCGTAGGTTGGCAATCTGGCGCATGCATGAATTGCGAATGGTGTCTTAGAGGTGAGGAGAATCTCTGTGTTGATATAATGAAGCATGCCACCTGGAGCCCCTATGGAGGGTTTGCCACGTCGATAGTCGTCGACAGCAGATTCGCTTTTCCGATTCCGGAAAACCTGGCATCGGAAGACGTCGGTCCATTACTCTGTGGTGGTATCACCGTCTACTCGCCTCTTCGTAACCATCACATAAGACCGTCGATGAAGGTTGGCATTATCGGTTTTGGCGGGCTCGGTCATCTGGCCGTGCAGTTTGCCAGCGCTTTTGGTTGTGATGTGACTGTTTTCTCATCGACTCCAGCCAAGGAGAAGGAAGCCCGAGCCTTCGGGGCAAATCATTTCATAACCTCGAAAGATACGAGCACATTGCAAAAGATGGCACGCAAGTTTGATTTTTTGCTCTCAACTGTCCATGCTGATTTGGATTGGAATGCCTACTTAACAACGCTAAAGCCAAACGGCAAACTCTGCGTTGTTGGTTTGCCCGCAAGCGCGATCACCATTCACCCTCTACCACTTATATTCGGCCAGGTAACAGTGTGCGGAAGTGTCATTGGAGGACGACCTGCAATCACAGAAATGTTGGAGTTTTCAGCTCGACATGGAATCAAAGCTAAGACTGAAGTGATGCCTATGTCCGAGGTAAACCAGGCTATTGCCAGACTGAAAGAAAATAAGGCTCGCTATCGTATTGTGTTAAAGAACTAGGCTTCAAAGTTTTGTGGGTAAGGAGCCCCTGCTCCTTACACCATTGATTTGACAGATGTGCAGGGCACCTGACCTACTGCCCAAGAAACTCCAAGACTCTGTCATAACACGGGTTCTAAACTCGTCTCGTAGGCCCGCAACACTCATAAGCTATTGTTATATAATATCTTAACTTGAGACTCGCCTATCCTTGGCACCGGAAGCAATAAAAACTCAAAACAACTTGACAATCGCTATGGCAGGACTAACTTGAAAAGTGGTACAATAACTGGGGACAGGGCACTGTCCATCCTATTACCAATTAATAAATTCCCGAAAAATTTCTTGGGGTTGCGTTCCTGGAATAGATTTCTCTTGAGTTCCTTGCTAAAGCTGGGAGAAGTCTCTCTCTTCCCAGCTTTTTCACCTCTAGCTTCTTTTGCGAGCAGCTGTTCTCTTGGGCTTCATGACCTCGCCACAGCACATAAGTCTGGTTACACCCATTCCGCTTCTCGTCACTGTTACCTCAGTACCACAAGGAACACAAACGTAGACCTTTTTGGCTTTCTTAGCTGATGCTTTTTTCTTGACTGGCATATTTCACCTCCTTTTTGTCTTCATTCATTTTTCTAATAAACTCAAAGCTTTCCTTGCTGTCAACCTGAAAATATTCTGGTACTGCGTGAAGAATGAAAGGGTGAGAAAACCACGTACCACTATCAGTTCGATAAGGTCTAACAGATTTCCATTGACATTGTTCAGCTCTCCACTTTATTTAAGCAGAGGCTTCGTTATAACATTTCACTCGATAAGGGTATGATAGGCAGGACTATTTCGCACTACAAAATCTTAGAGAAACTGGGTGAAGGTGGGATGGGCGTGGTCTATAAAGCCCAAGACATCAAATTGGATCGCCTAGTGGCTTTGAAGTTTCTGCCAAAGCATCTTCTGTGTGATAACGAAGCCAAAATTCGATTTGAACATGAAGCCAAAGCTGCCTCAGCCTTGAATCATACCAATATCACCACAATCTATGAGATAGATGAATTTGAGGGAGAATGCTTCATCTGTATGGAATATGTGGAGGGGAAATCAATAAAGGAATTGATCAAAAAGAAGACCCTCTCCATCCAAGATATATTGAACATCTCCATTCAGATCGCAGAAGGACTAAATGCCGCTCACAAGAAGGGTATCATTCATCGAGACATTAAGTCAGATAATATAATGCTTACCGCTGAAGGCTTGGTTAAGATAATGGACTTTGGTCTGGCAAAGCTCAGAGGAGTTTCAAAAGTTACTAAGACCGGCTCGACTTTAGGGACTCTTGCTTATATGTCACCAGAGCAGGCTCAAGGGATTGAGGTAGACCAGCGTTCAGATATATTCTCTTTTGGGGTGATTTTATATGAAATGATAACTGGACAATTGCCCTTTAGAGGTGAGCATGAAGCCGCTATAATCTATTCGATATTAAATGAGACTCCTGAGCCATTGGCAAGGTATAAAGCGAATGTTCCAGAAGGCTTACAGAGGGCTATTGAAAAGGCATTGGAGAAAAACCGGGAGGTACGCTACCAGCATCTCGATGACTTTCGAGTTGATTTGAGAAAACTACCAAAAGAAGTAGAATCCCATATCACAAAACAACAGCCATCCATAGCAGTTCTACCATTTACCAATTTGAGTGCAGATAAAGAGCAGGAGTATTTCTGTGACGGTATGGCGGAGGAGATCATCAATGTTCTGACACAGGTGGAGGCTTTGCGCGTGGTTGCTCGAACCTCTGCCTTCTTCTTTAGAGGAAAGGAGATAGATATTCGCGAGATCGGCAGAAAGCTCAACGTAGGCGCAGTACTTGAAGGCAGTGTGCGTAAAGCAGGTAACAGGTTCCGTATCACCGCCCAACTTGTCAATGTTGCGGATGGTTACCATCTCTGGTCCGATAGATACGACCGTGAGATGGAGGATATATTTGCCATTCAGGATGAAATATCTCGAGCGATCGTAGAAAAGCTAAAGGTTAAGCTTTTGGGAGAAGAAAAAGTGGCTTTGGTGAAAAGGTATACTGACAATCTTGAAGCTTACAATTTGTACTTGAAAGGCCGCTACTTCTGGAACAAAAGGACGGAAAAGGATTTGAAAAAAGCAATCGAATATTTTGAGCTTGCGATTGAAAGAGATGACAACTATGCGCCTGCTTATGCGGGGACTGCCGACTCATACAATGACCTTCCCGATTACAGCTCTTGCCCACCTAACCAGGCTTATCCCAAAGCAAAAGAGGCCGCTCTGAAGGCATTGAAATTGGATAACACCCTTGCCGAAGCACATGCCTCGCTCGGATTACTTAAAACAGAACACGAGTGGGATTGGTCAGGTGCAGAAAAAGAGTTTAAGCAAGCCATTCAGTTAAATCCTGCCTGTGTTACTGCTCACTACTGGTATGGACTCCTTTTGGGATATTTAGGCCGGTTTGATGAAGCTATTGGAGAGGTTAGAAAAGCTCTTGAATTGGACCCACTATCCGTTTTAACACACAAACATATGGCACAGGTTTTATTGTTAGCTGGCAAACCCGGTGAAGCTATAGATATCTTACAGAAGGGAATGGAAATAGAGCCGAACTCCATTTTTCTGCATGCAATGATTGGCTTAGCCTATTCACGGAAGTCATTATACGAGGAAGCCCTGGCGGAGTTGCAGAAAGAAAAAGAGATTTTTGTAAACTCTCCGCCGATAATTGATGCTTGGATAGGAGAAACATATGCAGTAATGGGCAGGAAAGATAAGGTTCAAGAAATCCTGAATGATTTGCTGACAAGGTCAGAGTCAGAATATATCCCTCCCTATTTGCTGGCAAGGTTATATCTCGCGTTAGGGGAAGAGGAGGAAGGGTTTAAATGGCTTGAAAAAGCCTATGAAAAAAAAGACACTTGGCTGCGCTACCTTAAGGTATTCCGTTTTGAAAGCTTCAGCTCAATCAGCTCAGACCCACGGTTCATCGCATTGATCAAGAAAATGGGGTTTCCACAATGATCGGTAAAACCATTGCACACTACAAAATCCTAGAAAAGCTTGGTGAGGGTGGGATGGGTGTGGTGTATAAAGCCCAGGATACCAAGCTCAAACGCACCGTAGCTTTGAAATTTCTTCCTCCTCACATTTCCGAAAGTGGGGAAGAAAAAGAACGTTTCATCCACGAGGCACAGTCTGCTTCTGCCCTGAATCACCCCAATATCACTACCATCCACGAGATTGATGAGTTTGAGGGGCAGATGTTTATTGTTATGGAATACGTAGAGGGCAGGACTTTGAAGCAGGTGATTGAGAAAGAAACACTGTCCATAAAGAAGGTGTTGGATATCGGGATACAGATATGTGAAGGATTGACTGCAGCTCACAAGAAGGAGATAGTCCATCGGGATATAAAATCAGATAATATAATGGTTAGCAAAGAGGGACAGGTTAAGATAATGGATTTTGGCCTGGCAAAGTTAAAGGGAGCCACCAAGCTCACCAAGACTCGCTCAACCTTAGGTACCCTTGCATATATGTCTCCAGAGCAGGCTCAGGGCGAGGAGGTAGACTCAAGAAGCGATATATTCTCTTTTGGAGTTGTTTTATATGAGCTTTTGACTGGAAAACTACCTTTTGGAGGGGAGCATCAAGCCGCTATTGTTTACTCGATAATCAACGAAGAACCTCAACCAATAGCCAGATACAACAGTAAAGTTACTCCAGAGTTAGAGAGAATAGTCTCTAAGGCATTGGTCAAGGACAAAGAGGATAGATATCAGCATATAGACGACCTTCTTACGGATTTGAGAAGAGAAAGAAAGAGTTTGGATTATCTGAAGACTGGGCAGATTCCTAAAGAGGCTATTGCACCCAAACCTAAAAGGAGAGTTCTTCCTATTGCAATTCCTGCCTCAGTTGTTTTTATCCTGGTTTTACTTTTCTTAATTCTCAGACCTTTCAAATTTGAGATTGGTCCGGAAAAGAAGGCTACAGCAGAAGAGAATAAATTAGCAATAATGTATTTTGACAATTTAGCCGACCCTACAGATTCTTCCAAGCTTGGAGAGATTATCACCAATCTATTAATTACTGACTTGACGGAGTCGCAATATCTCAAGGTAGTGTCGAGCCAGAGGCTTTATGATATTCTTAAGTTGCTTGGCAAAGAAGGGGTAAAAAGAGTGGACAAAGCAGTTGCCACCCAGGTGGCTGAGAAAGCCCAGGCGAAATGGATGCTTCTGGGAAGTGTTCTTCAAATGAAGCCGCAGATAATCCTGACTTCCCAGCTAGTTGAAGTAGGAAGTGGCAACGCTATTGCCTCGCAGAAAATCATCGGTCAAGCAGGTGAGAATATTTTTCCTCTGGTCGATGAGCTATCAGCTGCAATCAAAAAGAACCTTTCTCTACCTGCTGTAGTCGAGAAAGAAAAGGAGCGGCCCGTAGCAGATGTTACCACTCACTCGCAGGAGGCATATCGTTACTATCTGGAGGGTATGGACTCCTATAATAAGTATTACTGGACAGAGGCGGAGAAAAGTTTTGAGAAAGCCCTAGTATATGATTCCACCTTTGCAATGGCTTATTGCTGGATGGCTTATCTTAAACGTGGCGAGGAGCAGAAAAGATTAACGGCTAAAGCAGTGAAATATTCGGATAAAGCTAGCCAGAAGGAAAGATATTATATAAGAGGTTGGGAGGCGTATGTATCAGGGAATTACAGGGAGGATATTAAGGAACTTCAAAAGGTAATAGAACGCTACCCTGACGAAAAAGAGGCATTTTATTTTTTAGGAATCACTTATTATCATAATTTACACCAGGACGAAGAAGCAGTTCATTACCTTAGCAAAGCTGTCCAAATAGACCCCCTCTACAAAGTTGCATATAACGAGCTTGCCTATACCTACAATGAAATGGGCGATTTTGAGAAATCCATCTGGGCGATAAACAAGTATATAGAATTAGCCCCGGATGAACCTAATCCCTATGATTCAAGAGGCGACCTTTATGCCTGGAACAGCAAACTTGACCAGGCGATTGACTCTTACAAGAAAGCTTTAGAGATCAAACCGGACTTTATGAACACTCAGTACAAACTGGGTAATATGTATCTTCTCAAAAGGGATTACGCCAGGGCGGACAGCTGTTATGAGGCATTTTCTTCCAGCGACAACAAGCTTCTAAGATCAGGGGGAAGATTGGATTTGTTTTTGGTGCCCTTATACCAGGGGAAATTTGAGGAGGCACTCAAGGTTTTAGATGATGGCATTACCGCAGACAGAATGGACCGAGTCGAAGGAGAGATGGTTGCATATAAACATTTCGAAAAGGCATATCTCTATGAAAGGCAGAAAAAGATGTCATTGGCATTAAAGGAAACAGAAGTAGGCATGGAAATATACAAAAAGGCCAAACCTAATGACCCGGTGTATGGGAGGGGTGATTACGCTTACCTCCTCGCCAAGAGTGGAAGAATTGCTGAAGCTGAAGAATTAGCAAGAGCTTTGAAGAAGGACCTTGCGGGAAAGGATTCAACTCAGATGACTTCTTACTGGTGGACTCTGGGCGAAATCGAGTTAGCTAAGGGTGACACAAATCAGGCATTGAGCTATTTAGAAAGAGTATATAAGGACTCACCAACTCCGTCTTTCGAACTCCGTTGTAATCTGGCGGAAATTTACTTGAAGAGAGGCAGATTAGATGAGGCAGTAACGCAATTAGAAAAAGCACTTTCCAGATATGATGATGACAGAGCATGGACTACCATGGCAGTGAAATCTTACTATCTTTTGGCCTTGGCTTATGAGAAATCCGGCTGGAATAAAAAGGCGATTGAGAAATATGAGGAGTTCTTAGACATCTGGAAGAATGCAGACCCGGGAATACCGGAAGTTGCAGATGCAAAGGAACGGTTAAGTAAGCTAAATGCATCGTCTAAACGCTAGTCAAATTGAACTAAACGCAAACACCTGACCACACACTTTCTCAAAAAACCTCCAAGAAAATCCCTTTCCGATTTTGTGTCCAATTTGTGACCAAACAAAGTATATATAGATACAAAGAGACAAAAAGAGACACAAAGAAACACAAAATGAAAACTCAGGTGTGATAAAGACTTAAGCTATAATTAGAAGGCGGAGAGGGAGTTACACAAACACCCCCAGAAGAATCCTCCCCTCTCCAGGAAATACAGTTTGGAGTTTGTTAGTTTGTGTGTTTGTTCGAGAAGGACTCCAAACTGACAAACGGACAAACAATCAAACTGTATTCCGGCTGTTAAGAAATTGAACAATTCAACGATAATGAATATTGTAATCCCATAAAAAGCAAAAACTTAAGTATGGTCAGTCGGCTGCAAAAAGATCAAACATTTCCAGGTTTGACCACGATATAAAAGAATAAAATTAAGGCTACTCGAATATAAAGGATCCGAGTGATTTGAGGTGTAAAAGTTTAAATAAAATTTCTTCAAATTTGCATATTTTTTACTTGACAAAAATTATATTGGTTTTATATTAAGAGTTTATTGCGTAAGCGGTTGGGCATTTTTTATAATTTTTATGCCTGACCGAAGGAAAAAATATCTTTGTCTTTTTTTTGATTTTTATCCTTTAATCAAATCTTTAGGGTGAGGTTTTTAAAAGAGGATAGGCACTACTAAGAAGCTTCAGGCCCAGGTAGCTCAGTCGGTAGAGCACATCCTTGGTAAGGATGAGGTCACCAGTTCAATCCTGGTCCTGGGCTTTATAAGGAGTGGCTGGTAGTTAGTGGGTCGTAAGTAGTAAGAAAATAAAATATAAAGAAGAAAACTAATCTGGAGGTAAAGTAAGATGGCCAAGGCGAAGTTTGTGAGGACCAAGCCGCATGTGAACGTAGGGACGATCGGGCATGTAGATCATGGGAAGACCACCTTGACAGCGGCGATAACCATGGTATTATCACGCCGGGGATTAGCCCAGGCCAGGAGTTACGAGGAGATAGACAATGCTCCGGAGGAGAAGAGCCGTGGATTGACCATCAACGTGCATCATGCGGAGTATGAGACGGAGAAGCGGCATTATGCGCACGTGGACTGTCCTGGACATGCCGATTACGTGAAGAACATGGTAACTGGGGCGGCGCAGATGGACGGGGCGATATTAGTAGTCTCAGCCGCGGACGGGCCCATGCCGCAGACGCGGGAGCATATCTTACTAGCCCGGCAGGTAGGGGTACCTTATATAGTAGTATATTTGAACAAGGTAGACATGGTAGATGATCCGGAGTTATTGGATTTGGTGGAGTTAGAGGTGAGGGATTTGTTAAAGAAGTATCAATTTCCCGGGGATGAGGTACCGTTCATACGTGGGAGTGCATTAAAGGCCATGACCGAGGCAGCCAAGCCGGAGGTAAAGGATTCGCCAGAGTTCAAGAGCATAATAGAGTTGATGAATGCAGTAGACAGTTATATACCGTTACCCAAGCGGGACATAGACAAGCCTTTTTTGCTGCCGGTAGAGGACGTATTCAGCATCACGGGACGGGGGACAGTAGGGACCGGGAGAGTCGAGCGGGGACGGGTGAAGGTAGGGGATGAGGTAGAGCGGGTAGGTTTAAAGGAGACCCGCAAGACCGTGGTGACCGGGGTAGAGATGTTTCGGAAGTTATTAGACGAGGCGCAGGCCGGGGATAATATAGGGATACTACTGCGTGGAATAGAGAAAGAGGAGTTAGAGCGTGGGATGGTAATAGCCGCGCCCGGGAGCATAACCCCGCACACCAAGTTCAAGGCTGAGGTATACGTTTTAACCAAAGAGGAGGGAGGCAGGCATACTCCTTTTTTCAACGGGTATCGTCCGCAGTTTTTTTTCCGGACTCTGGACGTAACCGGGAACATCAAGTTACCGGAGGGGGTGGAGATGGTGATGCCGGGTGACAACGTCAACATGTCAGGGGAGTTAATCGCGCCCATAGCTATGGAGAAGGAGTTAAGGTTTGCCATAAGAGAGGGTGGAAGAACAGTTGGTGCGGGTGTGGTAACAGAAATAATAGAATAAAAAAAGGCTTAAAGGTTCAAAAGCTCAAGGGTAAAAAAAACTGAAAAGATTGGAAGATTGACGAAACATAAATGTTGTTCGAAAGATAGGAACCAAGAATGGATGGACAAAAGATAAGGATTTGGCTCAAGGCTTACGATCATAGTTCTCTGGATAAATCAGCCCAGGAGATCGTAAGGACTGTTACCCGTACGGGCGCTAAGATCTCGGGACCGGTGCCGTTGCCGACCAAAAGAACGGTT
>Ga0209777_10008566_pt1 | contig 11173 bp, 21 predicted proteins | sample FrelakmetHBP12HB_FD_187147 | JGI IMG/M metagenome (GOLD analysis project Ga0209777, IMG submission 187147) | Freshwater lake sediment microbial communities from the University of Notre Dame, USA, for methane emissions studies -HBP12 HB (SPAdes)... | ecosystem: Environmental > Aquatic >...
TAATTCCAGTGTTTCCTTGAATTCCTTGAATTCCAGTAGCTCCTATAATTCCGGTATTACCTTGCGTGCCCTGCACGCCTGTATTACCAATAATTCCAGTGTTTCCTTGAATTCCTTGAATTCCAGTAGCTCCTATAATTCCGGTATTACCTTGCGTGCCCTGCACGCCTGTATTACCAATAATTCCAGTGTTTCCTTGAATTCCTTGAATTCCAGTGTTTCCCTGAATTCCTTGAATTCCAGTAGCTCCTATAATTCCGGTATTACCTTGCGTGCCCTGCACGCCTGTATTACCAATAATTCCAGTGTTTCCTTGAATTCCTTGAATTCCAGTGTTTCCCTGAATTCCTTGAATTCCAGTAGCTCCTATAATTCCGGTATTACCTTGCGTGCCCTGCACGCCTGTATTACCAATAATACCAGTGTTTCCCTGAATTCCTTGAATTCCAGTAGCTCCTATAATTCCGGTATTACCTTGCGTGCCCTGCACGCCTGTGCTACCAATAATTCCAGTAGATCCTTGGATTCCTTGGATTCCAGTAGCTCCTATAATTCCGGTTACACCTTGCGTGCCCTGCACGCCTGTATTACCAATAATTCCAGTGTTTCCTTGAATTCCCTGAATTCCAGTAGATCCTATAATTCCGGTTACACCTTGCGTGCCCTGCACGCCTGTGCTACCAATAATTCCAGTAGATCCTTGGATTCCTTGGATTCCAGTAGCTCCTATAATTCCGGTATTACCTTGCGTGCCCTGCACGCCTGTGCTACCAATAATTCCAGTGTTTCCTTGAATTCCCTGAATTCCAGTAGATCCTATAATTCCGGTTACACCTTGCGTGCCCTGCACGCCTGTGCTACCAATAATTCCAGTGTTTCCTTGAATTCCCTGAATTCCAGTAGATCCTATAATTCCGGTTACACCTTGCGTGCCCTGCACGCCTGTGCTACCAATAATTCCAGTGTTTCCTTGAATTCCCTGAATTCCAGTAGATCCTATAATTCCGGTTACACCTTGCGTGCCCTGCACGCCTGTGCTACCAATAATTCCAGTGTTTCCTTGAATTCCTTGAATTCCAGTGTTTCCCTGAATTCCTTGAATTCCAGTAGATCCTATAATTCCGGTTACACCTTGCGTGCCCTGCACGCCTGTGCTACCAATAATTCCAGTGTTTCCTTGAATTCCCTGAATTCCAGTAGATCCTATAATTCCGGTATTACCTTGCGTGCCCTGCACGCCTGTATTACCAATAATACCAGTGTTTCCTTGAATTCCTTGGATTCCAGTAGCTCCAATTATTCCAGTTACTCCCTGTATTCCTTGTATTCCAGTATAGCCTTGAATACCTTGTAATCCAGTAGAACCTATTATTCCAGTGTTTCCTTGGATTCCTGTGTATCCTTGAATACCTGTAGCTCCCTGAGTAGGGATAATATCCCAGTTATTTGAATTATTACCTAAAATTAAAATAGTACTTCCTGGAGTGACTGTATAAAGATAAACTCCAGGATAATTGTAGATATCTATTGTATAAGAACCTGAATTTTTAAAAAAGAAAATTCTACCATCACCAGCATCATTAGTAGTATTAGAAACATCCATAGCAGGCAAATATATTGTACCTGAAGCGGTAGTCTCAAAAGTTTCTACTACTCCTGGACAATTTTGTAATAATTGAATTATTCTATTTCCACCTACTCTTTGATAATTACCAGGTTGTGGTGGAATATAGGGTGGTCCAGCAGGAGCAGCAAAATCAGATTCATCTAATTCTAAATACTCTACAGAGATACCCCCAAAAGCTCTAATTGTCTGATAAAAATATTGAGACAAAACTGACTCCTATTTAATTAAAGAATCTTTTCATAGGGGATTTTTAACAAGTAAATTATTTTTGATTTTAAAAATAAAATAGAGTGTAGTTTTTTCTACACTCTATTTTTAATTACATACCTAATTTTGCAAGTAATTCTTTTTCTTCATTTAAAAGATCTTGAATCTTCTTTTGTTTTCTTTCTTTCTCACCAAGTATTGATTTAAATTGAGCAATTCTTGCTTTTAATTCAGTCTCTTGTTTATCTAATCCTAAAATTTCCTCTTTCAAAATTTTATTCTTTTCTTGTAAGTTCATTTTTTACTCCTAATCTCAATAACCATCAAGTGAACCAGAAAGTAAGAATGTACCATCAAAAGCGGGAGCTAAAGGTGCTTTTACAATAGTAATATCTCCATTTACTGCTTGATGAATTTCAACATCTACATACTCATGAGGAGTTAAACTTTGATTAAGAATTTGTACTAAATAACCATCATGAATAGTCATATCGTGAGGACCAACTTCTCCTGTACCAGGAGTAGGAGTAGGACCAGAAGCAATACAAGTAATTTGATTGTTTACCCAATCAGTTGTGAAGAAAGGAATTCTTCTAAAAACAGCAGCTTCCTGACCAGGAGTAGGAAGTGTGTTAACACGCCATACACCAGCAGAAACAAAATGGAAAATAAAGTCACCTTCATTATCTATTACAAATGTAGGATTACCGTTAATAGAAGTAGATCCAGAAACAGTTAAAGTATTAGATGTAATATCTGAGTTTTGAACAGACAAATAAAAGAAACGACCATTAAGTGCTTGTCCACCATTAGCAATAGTCTCAACTTCCATTGCATCTAAAGTTAAAATTCTAGGTGCTCCTAATGCTCCAGTAGAAACTAAAACATGAGGCGCTCCTTCCTGTAACTGTCCATTACCTACACTTAAAAGAACATCAATTACTCCAGTATTAGGATTAACATTAGTACAGATATCAAAGCTCTCACCTGCAAACCCGGCCGATGAAAAAATTGTCTCATAGTTCATTTTAGCCATAAAACCTCCAATATAAAATAAATATTATTTTTTCACATATCTTTAAAATTTCAATTATCTTAGATTATAAAAAATCTATAAATTAATTTTCAAAATCGAAAATCATCTACAAAAGGATTAATATTAGTAGTTTATTTAAGAGGAAAATTTTTTAACAAATACTTGACAAAATCAATCTACGCTTAAAAATAAATTATTTTTTGATTTTAAATTCAAAAAAATTGCTATATAATTAAAAAAAATTTACTAGAGGAGAAAATTATGGAGAAATTAACTTTAACTAAAGATTCAAAATTAATTGAAACATATTGGCATTATGATGATGAAGCAAAAGAGGGAGCATATAAAGAAAGAGAAGTTGAGTTTTTATCTCCACATTATTTTCACGAATTATATTGCTTCATAGAAGAAGATGCGACTCTAAAAGATATATTTATTTTTATGAATAAAAATCTTCTTCTATTAAATGTATATTTAGGAAATTGGTGTGAAGATTTAGTCCAAGAAGGATTAACCGAAATTCCCCCAACTCCATCCGAAAAAGAATACTTAGAATGCTTCTGGATTATTAATAAAGATAGTAACAACACTGTACATTTTCCAAATAAAGTAGATTTCCATGGAAAAGGAATGGAACATAATTTTTCTCTTTCTTTCTGCTCTGCAAAAGAATTAGCTCATTTACCTGTAATTATAAATCCCGAATTAAAATTATATAATGATAATGATGAAGGAAGTACATTAGGAAATTTACAACCTACTCTCTTTCAAATTTTATATGGAATAGTTTGGGAATTAAGCTTCTTTGGATCTCCTACACAGAGAGACGAAGAGAAACAAAATTTAGAAGAGACTATTAAGGATATTAAAAATAGAGGAGATCTATGTCTGAACTCGTAAAGAAATATTTAGGAAATGAAGGCAAAATTTTAGGATCAAAAACACTATATAAATATTCTCATCCTGACAATTTTACTATTTTTAATAGTAACTTAATCAACAATGAAAAAGAAAAAATATGGTATGGGGACATAGACCTAACGCTTCAAGAACAACATTTAAAAAAATTAGCAAAAGAATTAAATACCAAATTATATGTTTTTTACGAATCAGATTTTAGATTTGAAAAAGAAGCTCCATTAGAAAAAGCTGTCTGGTGAGATTAGAAAAGATTTAAAAGAATATTACAAAAGAAAAAAAGGAGTAATAAAGTATGCTCCTGATATGATTTACAATGAAAAAAATGTTTCTAAAATAATAAAATTTGATCTCTTAAAATTAGAAAAGAATACTAAAAAGAAATCTCCTTTAAATTTATTATATGACATAGTAATTGAAGAATTAGGAGGACTTCCTAAAAATAAAAAATTTAATCCCAATTGTGTATATGTGACGCGTACTACTAATACTATTCTTGAATATATATTTAAAAAATGGATAAGGAAATATTATAAAGAAGTACATCCCGCTAGATTAAATGCTACTGTAGCTATGGAATTTTTAAATCTAGGACCAATGTCTTTTCAAGATAATCATCATTGGATGAACAATGATACTGCTTATATTATTGGAGATCTTTATTCTTAGATAAATCTTTTTTTACTTTATCTTTTAATTCTTTAGAAAAACCATTTTTTAAAACTACTTCCTTTACTTTCTTAGTTAATTTAGTTAATTTTGTATCTAAATTTTCTAATTTAATACATTGATTTTGATTTTCTTTCCTCGAAAATAGACTAATCATGGATGCCCTCTTCTTGTTCCATCAAAGAAATTATTTCTTCGATTTTATTTAATTTTTTAGTCATTAAATTAATTTTTTGCTCAAACATTTTAGCATTTTTATTCATGCATTCGTGACTCTCCTGATCTAATTTATTTGTATTAATTAATAAGTTTAAAGTTTTCTCATCTAATTCCACACCTTTTATAATTGTTTTCCTATCTTTTTCTGTCTGACGATTTGCTGCCATTAAAATAATGGAAGCTTGAATACTCGCAAAATATCCCAAAAATAAATTATATCTTATAAAATCTTCTGTATCTATATGCAAAATACCTAATCTATGTAGTATAATCCATAAAAGTAAAGCACTTGTGTATATAAAAATAAATTTCCAAGTAGCTATATAAGAGGCAACTATATCAGATAACTTAATCCTCAAATAATTAATAAATTTATAAATCAAAGTAAATCCTTTTTTAATAATGCATCTCACAATAGACTATATGTATAAATTACTAAATCATCCCCCTCTTTATAAAAATTTTTAATTCTTCCACATTCCTCAAAATTGTTTTTAATATAAAATTCCCTAGTTTTAGCATAATAAGATAATCCAGAAGTTTCTACTCTAATTATCCTACCGTTTCTCTCTTTTAAATCTTCAATTATAGCTAAGATTAATTCTTTTCCTATTCCCCTTCCCTGATAAAAAGGATGTGTAGCCATCCAATATAAATCATAAGTATCTTGAGCGATAGGTGTTTCCCCATAACAAATATATCCTATAATTTTATTTTCATGTAGGTTAACTAAAATTTTATAAGGGGGAAAAATTTTGGAATTGAAAGAAAGGGATGCTTCTGCTATAACTTCTTTAGCGATTATTTTTTCTTCTGTGTTAAAAACACTTATTGAGTCTACTAAATCGTCTAAAGCATCACAATCTTCAGGAACTAATGAGCGAATCATAGGAGTCCTTTGTGAAGAATTTTAATTTTACCTCATAATTAATTTATTCCTAAATTATAATAATGTAATCTTATTACATACTTTGATAGTTTTTTTACTTTTATATTTGTTATTATACTTAATATTTTCTTTATTTTATAAAGAGTTTGAAATTGATTTTGCATCAATATTTGTAATATATTAATATCAGTATTTTTTGTCTAATTTATTGTAACCACGAAGGGGTTTTTATAAGTACTTAAAATTGTTTAGAGGTAAAAATAATGGAAAAAAATTTAGTAGGATTTGGCCCGCACCTTATTGTAGATTTGTGGGGTATTACACAAGAAATATGTGATGATTTAAAATTAATATTTGATTATTTAAATCAAGTGCCCGAAATAATCGAAATGCATAAGATTACTCAACCCTACGTGTTCCCCTACAGCGGATTGTTTCCTGAGGATTGTGGAATTACTGGCCAGGTCACGATAGCAGAAAGCCATTTTATGATACATACTTTCAGTAAAAAGGGTTATATTTTTTTAGACATTTTTTCTTGTAAACCTTTTAATGTAGACCTAGCTCTCAAAGAAATTATAACTAGATTTCAACCTAAAGACTATAAATATTGGGTGGTAGAGAGAGGGCTTAATTTTCCCCACACGCTAATTTAAATATGACTTTAAAATGTAAATTATGTGAAAGAGAAATCCCAAATAGGAATCAAGCAATAGAACATCATCTTACTCCAATACATAAAGGAGGCAGAAACTTGGAAAAAGTATTCCTCTGTAAGCCCTGTGGACAACAAGTACACAAATTATTTTCAAATAAAGAACTAAAGGATAATTTTAACACGCTAGACAAATTACTTCAAAATGAAAAAGTTATAAAATGGATCAATTGGATTAAAACAAAAAACACTTTTAATATTTGTATGAAAACTAAAAAATAATGTTTGATTCTTTAAACCGCAATCAAATCTCCAGATTCTGTGATAAATAAAGAATTTTGAATTTGAGGAATTATTTTTGGATAAGATTTACGTAAAAGATATAATTGATTATTAGTTAGATTTTCTTTTCCAGCATTTAAATAAATTACAATATATACTTTTTTACCTATCAAAGCAGCTCTTCCTCTCAAATAGCCTTTATTGGAAGGATCACTAAAAATAGATTTATCTTTATTGGGAGGACTATCTCTGTGAGCAACTCCTGCATCTAATACAGTTCCTTTAGGATCTACCCAAAACACTAATAGAGGCGTAGTATGAGTTATAGTTCGAATAGCTTCTTGTATTTTGTTTTTTTCTTTTAATGCTAATATCTTTTTAAATTCGGGAGTATGTGTAGATAATTTTTTAATAACTTTATCTAAAATTTTTTGTTTATCCATAAATTTTACCTCTGTTTTCATTATAACATAATACAGCAAATATTGGAAATTTATTGGTCAAAATAATTTAAATAAAAATTATTTGACATTCATAATCCATTAATATATTATTGAAAGTATGAAAAAACTACAACAACTCCATAATAACCAGCAAGCGTTTAACGCAGCCAATTTTCAGTTTGGTAAATGGGGAGTTGTATAATCTAACTTAAAAATAGATTAGAAAATATAAAACCCCAGACCAAAATCTGGGGTTTTTTTTTGGAAAAATATTGGGGTGTCGACAAGTGGTTCAAGTCACCAGCCTTTGACGCTGGTATTTTTCGTAGGTTCGAATCCTACCACCCCAGCCATTTTTTAAGGAACTTAAATTATGAGTATATTAATAGAATCAGCGGAAATATCCAGAGAGATAAATAGAGTGCATACTTATGCTTTAGCTAATCCTATTAAAGTGAAAGATATTACTAAATGTAAAATAGCGGGAGATGACCCTAATCATGTAATTTTGAATGGGACACTTAAAATAGTATTTTCATATGAGGAACAACCTTTGGGATTAATGAGACATTTATCTGTCTCTACCAATAGTTCTTCAGGTTATCCAAATCAAATAGTGGTAGAAAGAATTTTAAAAAAATTTGGATTTAAAATGAATCCTAATATTCCTGATGAAAAAATAAAAGCTAAAGTGTGGTTAGACGAACAAACTAAATCTGTTAATATAGTTGAATTGGTATAAGGAACTTGAAATATGAACGAAGACGATTTTTTTAACTTGCTTCTGGAGCAGGTTAGGTAATTGCGCACCGTTGAAGCCGGTGAGAATCTGGATCGTTACCAGACGGAAGCACCATAATTAGGAATAAAAATGATTTGTTTGAAATGTGATAATGAAATTTTTGAAGAAAAAGAAATTACAAGTGACCAAGAATATTCTGGTAAAACTTTAGCTATTACTTTTTTAACTATGGTTTGTACTAATTGCGGATTTAAACAATTAACAGATGAACAAGCAGATGAACTATACAAAAAAACGAAAGAGAAATATTATGCTGAAGAAATTTAAATATTTAATTATATTTTTAATTACATTAAACTCTTATGCTTTTACTAATCAAAAATGTTATCACGAAAAACCTGATGAAATAAAAAACATTCGAATATTATCTAAAACAGTTCCTTGTAAAGTAGAAGTAGAAAGAATAATTAATGGGAAAAATATAAAATATATCTTATACAAAACAGAAAGATCTTTTGATGTTTGTGAGGAAATAGCTGGAAAAGAATTAATGGCGACTTACAAAAAAGATTTCCAATGTGAGGACGAAAAATGAAAATTATTTTAGATATAGCTGTAGAAGATGATAACAATTATGTGAAATACGATGAAATTATTTTACAAGATGAAGATGAAGATAAAGATCAAATTTTATTAAAAATTCCTAGTATTTCACAAAAGAAAATTTATATAAATAAAAAACAATTAAAAAAAGCTATTGATTTTTTAAGTAGTGAAGAAGAGGAAGAAGATAATAATTAATGGGGCTATGGGACTGCTTGGGGTGGTCACTAGATTTGCAATCTAGTTTTTCAGGAGAGTTCGATGCTCTCATAGTCCACCATTTTAAAAAATATTGCTTTATTTGTATAATCTTACATGAAGACTATACAAGTAAAATGTTTAAATTGTGGGAATATTTTTAATGCTCAAATAAAAGAAATTAATCGAGGATTTGGAAAATTTTGCAGTAGAGCTTGTTTTGGAGAATTTAATGGTAAAAAATTAGCTGCTGCAGTTTTACCTAAAAAAATAACTTATACTTGTGCTTGTTGTGGAAAAAAATTTTTAGATAATAAAGATAGAGCAAAAAAAAGTAAAAGTGGTCTTTATTTTTGTTGTAGAGAATGTAAAGACAAAGCGCAAAGATTAGGAGGAATTAAAGAAATAATGCCTCCTCATTATGGAACTGGAGATGGTACACATGATTACAGAAAACGAGCTATTGACCAATATGGATACAAATGCTCTAATTCCAATTGTGAATTAACTTTAAAAGGAATTAAAATTTCTAAAAAAATGTTAGATGTCCATCATAAAGATGGAAATAGGAATAATAATAATTTAGAAAATTTAGAAGTATTATGTGTTTGGTGTCATGCGCTTAAAACAAGAACTAAATGGAAAAATTAAAATATGAAAGAAAAAAAGAGAATATTAAGTGCATATAAAAGAAAAGTACATATTGATGAGCAAGAATGGACCTATGTAATTAAAAGAGCTTTTTATAAAGATCTTGTAAAAGTTTGTTCTCCCGACCAAACTAAAAAATGGACCTTAGAAGTAGGGATGTTAGGGCACAGCAGTCTATATACAGATGTCAAATATTGGAATGCTTTAACCCCATCACACATTAAACGTTTGATAGAAAAAAGAATTTTGGGAAGAGAAATTATTCGATGAAAGACATTAAAGATGTTACGGGAGATACAAATACAGAAATCAATTCTTATATAAAAGATTTAAAATTATATTTGAGATATTGTAAAAATAGTAGTAAATTTCAAATATTAAAAAATATAAAAAATGCTGAATTACATAAAAAAGATATTTAATTAGATTAAAACAACAAAAAGAAAATGAAAAATAATATGCTTCGATGGTGAAAAGGTTTAATCACGATTGGCTGTTAACCATTCGTTCTTGGTTCGAGTCCAAGTCGAAGCGCCATTTTTTAAACAATTTAAGACGGTATAGCCTAGATGGAAAGGCAGCTGATAAAACGGAACAGCGATGGGTAAAACCAACATAAGGTTGAATAGGGATAAAATAGCTGCGTGGTGGTGTTCTCCCGAAAAACAATGAGATCACGGTTGCGGATGCACCTATAGCAGCTCCTATAATAAGGAGTGGGGTTAAAAACAGCAAGGGAAGCGAGTTTCCGAAAAAAATTTTTCTCAACTTGTGGATATGAGTTCAAATCTCATCGCTCTCACCAAATATTAAAGGAGAGTTTATGTGCGATTACAATAATGATTGGGCTATGAATTTATGGGATTATTGGGAAATTAATTCTCAAAAAGGAGTTCCTGTGCTGGAAGCGTTATTTTCATCTTTAAAGATGGAGACAAAATAGAAGCTAATTTTCCAAAACATGTTACAGATGAATGGAGATCTAGAAAAAAATTACAAAAAGCTTTATTTAAATATTGTAAAGAAATTTATATAAATAATGAAAAATTAGAATGAATATTAGAAAAACATATGTAGAATTTTTTAACAAAGTTACCAGCAAATCAGAAGTAGCTGCTCTATTAACTATTGCTCAAGCTATTAATGAATTAAATGAAACTATTAAAGAAAGATTTCCACCTCTACAACTTGAAGAAAAAATTGTATGTACTAAATGTGGTAAATTATTTTCTGATAAAAAAATAACTGTGTGTGATAAATGTGGAGGTAGAGTAGATATTTATAGTGGATATATAGTAACTTAAAATGCCCTCGTGGTGGAATTGGCAAACACTCATGGTTTAGAACCATGCGTCCGCAAGGACTTGGGAGTTCAACTCTCTCCGAGGGCACCAAATCAAAGAGAAATTTATGAGATTTATAATTGAAAAAACATTGTAGGAGCTTCTGTGAGTTTCAAATATGGTCCTAAATCAAAAGATCATTCCTCTATAGGAACATTATGCTTAAGTTGTGGCAAACCGTTTCAGGAAGGGGATTACACCACTTTAATGGACATCGGTCCAGCAGATGCGGAGAATAAAATTAAAATGCTACAAGGAAAACCTTATACTGCTGAAGCAGAAGAAATACATTATTCTTGTTATATAGAAATATACGGGGGAGGATGCTGAGAGTCATTATCCTTTTAATATTGTTTACTTCTTATTCCTGCTCGCATATAACTATTAAAAATTGCGAAAATGACCCCGATGATGATAATGCTGTTTTGGGTTTTTGTATTCATTTTTAAAAAATTATGGAAGATAAAAAACTCTTAAGTAGGAAAGTTGTTTGGATTTAATAATTTTGATAAAGTAAAATACAATGGAAAAGTATGTTTCATTAAAGGCAGAATGAGTACTGGGTATTTTATCTTGAGGGCGCAGAAAACCCCTTCCTTTAGGAAGGGGATGAATGCGCACCCCAAAAATAAAAATATACAAAATAAAGAATAAATAGTATAATATTAAAGTGAAAACAAAAATACTAAGA
>Ga0209777_10008567_pt1 | contig 11171 bp, 10 predicted proteins | sample FrelakmetHBP12HB_FD_187147 | JGI IMG/M metagenome (GOLD analysis project Ga0209777, IMG submission 187147) | Freshwater lake sediment microbial communities from the University of Notre Dame, USA, for methane emissions studies -HBP12 HB (SPAdes)... | ecosystem: Environmental > Aquatic >...
AACGCAGAACGCCACAACGCAGAACGCAGAACGCCACAACGCAGAACGCCACAACGCAGAACGCAGAACGCCTCAACGCAGAACGCAGAACGCCTCAACGCAGAACGCCACAACGCAGAACGCAGAACGCCACAACGCAGAACGCAGAACGCCACAACGCAGAACGCCTCAACGCAATAACGCAAAAATTTTAAAATAGTTGTACTTTTACCACTGGATCCTTATAAAACAGGGGAGAATGGGCACAAAGCTGAACCTGATCAGAAAGACAAAATGGAACTTCATCCGGTTCGGGCTGCACCGCATCTTCGGCCCTTTCAGCGGTGCCATGCTCAACCTGGCCTACCTTTCAAAAGTATCCCAATGGATATCAGCCCACAAAAACATTGAATTCAATGACTTTTACTCCCCCAAATGGGATTATACGAAAAGGTACAAACTGTACGAATATGTCCTGAACAAAAAACAACTTTCCGCTAAAATCCTTTACCTCGAATTCGGGGTATCGGGCGGACATTCCTTCGAGTGGTGGGTAAAACATAACAGCGATCCCGGATCCCGGTTTACGGGTTTTGACACTTTCGAAGGCCTTCCCGAGGATTGGGGAGGGTTTCAGAAAGGGGCCATGACGACGAACTCTCAACTGCCCCGGCTTGACGATAGCAGGGCTGGTTTTGAAAAAGGACTGTTCCAGGAAACCCTTCCGGACTATGTGAAAAGCATAGATACAACTTGCCGCAAGGTCATCATGATGGATGCCGACCTGTACACTTCCACCCTTTACGTATTGACATCACTGGCGCCATACCTTCAGAAAGGCGATATTATTTTCTTCGACCAGTTCAATGTACCCATGCATGAGTTCCTGGCCTTCATGAATTTCACAAGCAGTTATTACCTGAAGATGGACCTGGTAGGGGCGGCAAACAATTATTATTTCTGCGCATTCGAACTGGCCTGAGCAGCACGACCTCACAATTCCTACAATTTTTTACCTTTACCTTAGTTAATGGATTATGGGAATGATTAATATATACAGGCATTGCCGTGCAATTCTGATATTCTACAGGGCTTACTGTATACCTGCTTTTATGATTACGTTGTTTTGCTGCCTGGGAGTCCTCATCGCATCCGTAGCACAGATACAGGAGCATAAAGAATTCTATGGCATCATCATGTTCATCGCCCCCTTTTTTTGGATAAAAACGATAACCAATATATTGATGTTGCTTTACCTTATTCAGTTCAAAGCCCATGAAATATATTTTTATGCCAATCTTGGAATCCGGAGAGGTGAATTATGGATCATCACCTTTTTAATGGATTACATGGTCTTTTTTATGGCAGTATATCTGACCGGATTAAGTTTAAAACTCACCCTGATCTCTCCCTGATGAACAAGCTCGAAATTGACAGTGTTACCCTTGAATTCGGCGGGAAGCGTATTCTGTCAGATATTTACATGCGTTTTGAGACAGGGAAAGTAACCGGTATTTTGGGCAGGAATGGTTCAGGAAAATCATGTTTGCTAAGGATCATCTTCGGAACACTTCAGGCTCAATATTCAAATACCAGGTTCAATGGCAGGGCGATTTTCAAGCTATACAGATACCCTGAAAAGATCAGGTACATGCCCCAGGAAAGCTTTATTCCGAAATACCTGAAGCTTAAAACCATTTTTGAGCTTTACGGCTGCAACCTTCAGGCCTTTAAAAATGATTTTCCCGAATATGAGAAGGATCGGAGGAAACCTTTCGGCCAATGGTCGTTCGGACAAAAACGGCTGGTCGAAACCTACATCATTCTTAAATCGGCCTCAGACTTTGTAATGCTCGATGAACCATTCTCATATCTTATGCCTGTTCATGTGGAAAAACTTAAAGAGATCATCAGGATTGAAAAGGCAGGCAAAGGGATTCTCATAACCGATCATCTTTACCACGACTTGCTGGATATTACTGATGATTTGTATATGATTGCGGATGGCGGATCCCTTCCCATAAAGGATCCCGGAGAACTCACAACCTACGGTTACATTTCTTAATGATTAAAACATGGTGTTATGACAAAACCTGAAATTGCAGTGAATTACTTTAACAATGGGTTCAATTGCTCCCAGGCTGTTTTTGCTTCAACAGCCCGGGATTTCGGCCTATCCGAAGATGATTGTCTCAGGATCGGTGCTGCTTTCGGAGGTGGAATGGCCCGGAGGCAAATGACCTGCGGAGCAGTGACCGGCGCTCTTATGGCAATAGGATTAAAATACGGCAGGGCACTCAATGACGATCCGGGGAAAAAAGCCGAAACCTATGAGAAGACCCTGGAATTTTTCTCCGGGTTCAAAAAGAGGAATGGTTCGGTCAACTGCAGGGAATTGCTTCAGGGCCTTGATATGAACGACCCTGAAGACCAGAAGAAAATCGACGAACTGAAATTGTTTCAGACCTCCTGCAGCAAGTATGTAAAAGATGCTGCTGAAATTGTCCAGGCAATCATCGAAAACAAGTAAACCCGAACGTTCAATTCCGTCTGAACGGAGCATTAGGGCCTGAAATCCGGGGTTGGTTATGCTGAACTGCAGGGCCTGAAATCCGGGATTGGTTATGCTGAACTGCAGGGCCTGAAACCCGGGCTTGGTGATGCTGGGCCACGGGGCCTGGAACCCGGGATTGGTTATGCTGAGCCACTAGGCTTGAAATACGTGGCTGGTTCAGGGAATACGGGTGGTCCTCGATCACCGGGATAGGCCTGGGCAACAATTTATAGATATCCTTCAGGAAGGCTTTTTCATCGGCGTCGCAGAATGAAAGGGCAACACCCTCCAATCCGGCCCGGCCTGTGCGGCCGATACGGTGGATGTATGTTTCCGGGATATTCGGGATCTCAAAGTTGATAACGTGCGAAAGCTGTTCAACATCAATCCCCCGGGCTGCGATATCGGTTGCAACCAGCACCCTTGTCGAGCGGTTCTTGAAATTTTTCAGGGCAGTCTGCCTTGCACTCTGGGATTTGTTCCCATGAATGGCAGCAGCCTTAATACCTGCTTTCACAAGCTCCCTGCTTACCTTGTCGGCACCATGCTTCGTGCGGGTGAAAACCAAAGCCGTTTCGATGGACTGATCCTTCAGAAGATGGATCAGCAGAAATTTCTTATCTGTCTTGCTCACATAGAATAAAGACTGTTTGATGAGGTCGGCCGTTGCAATAACAGGGGCGATTTCAACCTTCACCGGGTTTGACAGTAAAGATCCTGCAAGTTTCTGGATTTCAGAAGGCATAGTCGCCGAAAAGAACAGTGTTTGCCTTTTTGAAGGCAGCTTCGAGATAATTTTCCGCACATCATGGATAAACCCCATATCGAGCATCCGGTCAGCTTCGTCAAGCACGAAAAACTGTATATGCTGAAGACTGATAAAACCCTGGTTCATAAGGTCGAGCAGCCTTCCGGGTGTGGCAATAAGAATATCCACCCCGTTTTTCAGAATATTGGTCTGGGCGCTTTGTGAAACGCCACCGTATATGACCGTATGTTTTGGTGAGGTATATTTTCCGTAAGCCGAAAAACTTTCGTTGATCTGTATGGCCAGCTCCCGGGTGGGAGTGATGATGAGCGCTTTTACCGGCCGTTTGCCTGAGGCGGAATTTTGGTTAGCATTTAAAAGTTGTAAAATGGGGATGGCAAAAGCCGCTGTTTTACCGGTACCCGTTTGGGCGCATCCCAGCAGGTCTTTCCCTTTAAGTAAAACAGGAATAGCCTTTTCCTGGATAGGAGTAGGCTCAGTGTATCCTTCGGCCTTTACAGCCCTGAGGATAGGTTCAATAAGATTTAAATCTTCAAATAACATAATAGTAAATTTATTAAAGCTGCAAATAATTAATCCGTCCCGCAACAGCAGCCTGTTGATGCGGAATAGAAAATATTCAAAACTGCCTTTTGACACAAAACGACAGTTCCTTAAAAACAAATTTTTTTGGGATTATCCGTGGTCGTTTAAATGGATAAAGGGAGGAATACGATTTGCAAAGATACGCATTATTTCATTGCCCCGACATTTCGGGATAGGAGCCATTGCCAAACGGGAATTATTTTCATACCAGCATTGTCAGGAATGAATGATTGTTCGATGTTGTAGGTTAACACTACACCCTCCTTTAAATTATGCGTTTGCATAGCTTCCTGCAATCCCTTGAACTCGCGTTTGTGGTTGGATACACTCACCTGGTAAGCTACCTGAATTGCTTCAACAATATGCAAACCCTTCCTGACCACAAAATCACATTCATTTTTACCTGAATGATAATAGACTTCTTTTCCGCGCCTGAGCAACTCCAGATAAACAATATTCTCTAATATACGGCCCTTGTTTTCCGAGAAATTAAAACCTAAGCGGTGGGCAAATGCAGGGTCAATGGTATATACCTTTTTAGGGTTCATGATTTGTTTTTTTACCGAATAGTCAAACTTCTTAAGGTAAAAATAGAGACAGGACTGTTCGTAATAAAATAAATAATCCTTTATTGAACTCAGGCTTTTTACTCCTGAAATTTCCTGCAAGGTTGAATATGAAAACAACTTCCCGATATTTGATGCAAAGTATAAACCGATTTGTTTGATTTCGTTTACCTGAGTCAACCTATAGCGGGAAATAATGTCACGGTATAAAATATCCTGAAAATAGGCGTTAATCAGTTCAGTGTCGTTTTCTTTCACAACAAGTGGGAAACCCCCTGTTTCAATATAGTTATTAAAATCCTTCAGAAGCAGTGATTTTGATTTTTGGGTTAACTGGTCAAGGTCGTATTTATTCCCAATAAACCGCAGATATTCGGAGAAAGAAAATGGGAAAAGTTCAATAAGTTTGTTACGCCCGGTGAGGCTTGTTGAGATTTCGGAACTGAGTAAATGTGCATTTGAACCTGTAACAAAAACTTTTACACCTTGCTCATATATCCGGTTGACAAACTTTTCCCAGTTATCGATATTCTGAATTTCATCGAGAAACAAAACAGGTTCCGTTCCATAAACCTCTATATGAAGACTATAAATATTCTCAAGTATTGAAACATCGGCAGTTATTCGTTCATCATCGAAATTGAAATAACAATATTCCGATTCTTTAAGGTTCATTTTCTCTTTAATAAGGAACAATAAAGATGATTTGCCACACCGCCGGATACCTGAAATAATTACCACCTGGCTGGTTGTTAAATATTTTTCCAATTCAATATCACGATGAATCAGATGTTTTCTGCTGTTAAAAACATCTTTCTGGTCGAACATTATTTCTTTTAACCTGTCTTTGATCATTTGGATAGAAGTATAATTATTTGTTAACAACGAACAAATATAAGAATAATTATTCGTTGTGAAAGAACAATTTATTTTTTTGTACAAAACGCCCCAGTTCTCCTTATCCGGGAATGAAATTGTTTGTTGCAGTATACAAATATTTGCATAATTTGTTTGCCATGGTAAACAAAATCACTATCTTTGTTTCAAATTACAGATAACATGGATCAACTATTTGAAAAATACCGGAAAAAAATATCCTTGACACAAACGCAATTTGTGCGGAGCATCATGTCTGAAATAAATTGGAATGCAAGGCTTATCGGTATAAAGGGAGCTAGAGGAGTTGGCAAAACTACCTTGCTATTGCAATACATTAAATTACATTTAAGCGCAAATATACCATCGACCTTGTATGTTAGCCTGGATGATATTTGGTTTAGTGAATATAAACTGATCGATCTGGTTGATTCGTTTGTTAAAAAAGGGGGTAAGTATCTTTTTCTGGATGAGGTTCACAAATATGCGCAATGGTCGGTGGAAGTAAAAAATATTTACGATGATTATCCCGAGCTGCATCTCGTTTTTACAGGTTCTTCGTTATTGGAGATTATCAATGCACGTGCCGATTTAAGTCGCAGGGCAGTGGTTTATACGATGCAGGGCCTTTCGTTTCGGGAGTATCTGAACATGCTGTTGGGTACAGATTTTAAAATAGTCAGCTTGTCCGGTTTACTCGAAAATCATAATGCTCTTTCACAAGAGGTATTATCAGGCATAAAACCGCTGCAATACTTTTCCGGGTATTTGCAGTCAGGTTATTATCCTTTTTTTAAAGAAGAAATTGATTTATATCATACCCGCATTGAAGAAGTTGTTAATATGATTCTGGAAGTTGAACTTCCGCTGTTGAGGGGTGTGGATATTTCATATATCAATAAACTAAAGCAATTACTTTTGGTCGTATCCGAATCGGCTCCTTTCGTACCCAATATATCAAAGCTGAGCCAGCGAATAGGAATTAACAGGCAAACCATGCTGTCCTATCTTTATTATTTGAATGAAGCACATCTGCTCAATTCTGTTTATAAAGAAGTTCACGGGACCAGCCTTTTGCAAAAACCTGATAAGATATTTCTCGAAAATACCAATCTTATGTACACGTTTAAGGGAGATCAAACGGATATGGGAAATGCAAGAGAAACATTTTTTGTAAATCAGGTACGATATAAATACAAACTTACCATTTCTGAGCAAAGCGATTTTTGGGTAGCAGGAATATATACGTTTGAAATTGGAGGGAAAAATAAAAACAAACGTCAAATTAAACAGTTAGCCGATGCTTTTATAGCCGCCGATGATATTGAATATGGATTTGAGAATAAAATTCCACTCTGGCTATTCGGATTTTTATACTAAAGAATGCTTTTTCAGCTCATTTAACGCAATAACGCAAAACGCAGAACGCAATAACGCAAAACGCTCAAACGCAATAACGCAAAACGCAATAACGCAATAACGCAAAACGCCCCATAGGTTGGATCTATTACATAAAATAGTATATTTGTGATTGGATCTATTACATAAAATAGTATATTTGTGGTTGGATCTATTACAAAATAATGTTTAAGCGTCAAATATTAAGCAAGTTACATTCCTGGTCTCAAAAACCTGACCGGAAACCATTGGTATTAAGAGGTGCCCGCCAGGTTGGGAAGACCACCATTGTGAACGAATTTGGTAAAAATTACGAGGTTTACCTGAAGTTGAATCTCGAAAAAGAAGAACACCGGAAGTTGTTTGAAGCGGATTATCCTTTCGGGGATTTATTGATGGCCATCTATTTGATTAATAATCAGGTACGAAGCGACAAGCCAACCCTTTTATTTATTGACGAAATACAGAATTCGTCACAAGCAGTTGCCATGATGCGTTATTTTTACGAGGAAGCGCCATCGTTGCATGTAATTGCTGCCGGTTCTCTCCTCGAAAGCCTCCTCGACAAGCACATATCCTTTCCGGTTGGAAGGGTTGAATATCTGGCGCTCAGGCCCTGTTCCTTTCCGGAATATTTAAATGCGCTTGGCGAATCTTCCCTGCTGCAATTGATTGAAGAAATTGCTGTTCCTGAGATAATTCATGAAAAAATTGTACGGCTTTTCAATACCTATGCACTGATTGGCGGAATGCCGGAAATTGTTGCAAGTTTCGCTGCACACCGTGACCTGGTTTTACTTCAGGATATTTATGAAACATTACTGGTCGGATATCGTGATGACAGTGATAAATATGCCCGCAACAACACGATGATGCTGGCAATGAGGCATATTCTTCATTCAGGTTTTGCTTTTGCCTCACAGCGGATCCGGTTTGAACGATTCGCCAATTCCGGCTATCGCTCCCGTGAAATGAGTGAAGCCTTGCGTACCCTTGAAAAGGCCATGTTGCTCGAATTGGTGTATCCGGTTACAGGATACGCTGTCCCAATGGTACCCGATTTAAAAAAAGCGCCCCGTCTGTTGTGGCTGGATACCGGACTGGTAAATCATGCTACAGGGATTCAAAAGGAAATTTTTGGCTCAACCGACATTAGTGAATCATGGAGAGGAATTGTTGCCGAACACATAATAGGGCAGGAATTACTGGCAGAGAATCCCAGGGTATCGGCTAACAGATCGTTTTGGGTAAGGGAGTTTAAAAATTCGAATGCGGAATTAGATTATCTTGTAACCTGGGAAAACAAGCTTATTCCAGTTGAAGTAAAGTCGGGCGATACAGCGAGGATGCGTTCGATGCACATGTTTATGGATTATGCCCCACATGATTTTGCAATCCGTTTTTGGTCTAAACCATTTAAAATTGATTACGTAACCACCCTGAGTGGCAAACCATTCAGATTGATAAACCTCCCGTTTTATTTCGCATCCCAATTAGAAAAAATAATTTCAAAATACTTTTAACCCAATAAGGATGTACAATGTACAAATTACAAATTGTAACACTATAACGCAGAACGCAATAACGCCTTAACGCGGAACGCAATAACGCCTTAACGCAAAACGTAAAAACGTCTTTTCTTTGTATTATGTATTAAAAACATTATCTTTGTCAAACATAATTATAAGAATGGAAGGCTATGTTCGTAAACAGGGAAAATGAAATAGAGAGGCTGCAGCAAGCATTGGCGAGCGAAAAGCCCCAGCTTATCGTTGTTTACGGTAGGCGTCGTTGTGGTAAATCCACCCTTCTTCGTAAGGTACTGCAGCAAAATAGTATTTATTTTTCGGCTGATATGCGGGAGACACCTCTTCAGATTGCTGCGCTGGCAAACCAGGTTGAAAAAATGATCCCCGGTTTTAAAAGCCCGGTTTATCCTGATTGGGAAAGCCTTCTTAATAATCTTAACCGCAGTCTCCGGCAGCGAATAATCCTGTGTCTTGATGAATTTCCATATCTGGTGAAGAACAGTCCCGAGCTGCCTTCTGTAATTCAGCGGATCATTGATGAAAAGGGGCATCAGAATTACAATCTGGTTATATGCGGATCTTCACAACAAATGATGTACGGACTGGCACTCGACAGTTCCTCACCGCTTTATGGCCGCAGCGACGAGATCATCCGTATTAAGCCAATGAATATCAGGCATCTTCAGGAATATTTACAAATCTCATCAACAGATGCAATTACTGAATACGCTATTTGGGGTGGGGTACCCCGTTACTGGGAGATACGTAAACTGAATACTCATTTTGAAGAAGCTGTAAAAAAGCATCTTCTCGACCAGAATGGATTGTTATATGAAGAACCGGAGCGACTGTTTTCAGATGAAATGCGGACTTCCGTTCAGGCATTTTCAGTATTAAGTCTTATTGGAGCTGGTTGTCACCGGATGTCGGAAATTGCGGGACGATTAGGGAAACCTGCCACCCAGTTGTCACGTTTATTAGGATTTCTTACCAATCTGGGCTATATAAGGCGTGAAATACCCTATGGTGAATCAATCAGGTCGACAAAAAAAAGCCTTTATAAAATTGATGATCCATTCCTGAATTTCTACTTTACATTTCTGCTCCCCAATAAAAGCAGGCTCGAATTCGGGTTGATCGACCTCGTATGGAGTGATATCCGCAGACAATATGACGGCTATCTTTCCGGATTATGGGAAGATCTTTGCCGGCGAAGTATTCCCTTCATCAAAATTGACTGTAAGCAGTTTAATCCTGCGGCGCGCTGGTGGGGCAATGGGCTGGATGGGAAACCGATGGAACTTGATCTGATATCCGAATCGACAGATCATACGGTCATGCTTATCGGAGAAGTTAAATGGTCGAATAAGATTTCTACCGAAGAAATTAACGCAACACTGAGCCAAAAAAGTCAGAACCTGCCATTTAAAAAACCGCCACGGATAATTAAAGCAGTTTTCTCAAAATCAGGCTTTACTACCCCTTACCCGGAATTGCGCTGTTTTACGCCCGATGATATAATTTCAGTGATGCCTTAACGCAAAACGCAATAACGCAGAACACCATAACGCAAAACGTAATAACGCTAAAACGCCATAACGCATTAACCCATGCTCGGACTAAACTATTTTTTATACAAAGCCCTTTCCCTTTTCCTCATGCCCCTGGGATGGGCCATCATGGTTTTAATCACATCTATTTTATTAATTGTTTATAAACGGCGGAAGGCAACGATCGTATTGCTTGTTTTCCTCTTTGGATGGCTGTGGTTGTGGAGTACCCCGATGTGGGGCAACTACCTTCAAGGGAAACTGGAGTCACAAAATCCATGGAAGCCGGCCGCAGCCTATCCTTTGGCTGATGCAATCGTGGTGCTGGGTGGTGGCATCCGGGGTGATGCAGGCCCGAAGCTGCCATCCTTAGACCTGAATTCCGCCGCTGACCGCGAACTCTTTGCCTCTCAGCTATACAAAGCCGGCCGGGCGAAAAAGATTATTGCCAGCGGAGGCGTTGACCTTATTTCGGGAACCGGTGTGGCAGGAGTGGCCATGAAAGAATTCCTGGAATTGCTAGGTGTACCGGCTGAGGTGATCATCGTCGAAGGCCTCAGCAAAAACACACTTGAAAATGCCCGGCAGATCCAGAGACTTATGGAACCAGTGAAAGGCAAATCCATACTCCTGGTCACTTCAGCCCGGCACATGCCCCGGGCATATTGGCTCTTCGACCGTACAGGACTCAAGGTCATTCCCGCACCAGCCGATTTCGAGATCGTAAAACCACCCTTCTCTCTTAACCTGTTGCTTCCTGATGCTGAGGCCCTTGCAAACAGCACCGACACGGCCAAAGAAATTATCGGCCTTTGGATCAGCCGTCTAACACCCAACATCAAAATGCAATAACGTAGGATATTACGTGTAATGCGTCAAAAAAATGTCCTGTTTCCCAAAAAGATTATACTAAGTTGATGTTTTATGAAAAAACGAGTACATTTGTTGCTCGCAAAGGTCAAAACGCAACAACACCTTAACGTAAAACACCAAAACGTAAAATGAAATAAAGCAGATATGCTTGAATCTCTGATCACCTCCAAAACCAGGATAAAGTTACTGCTAAAGTTTTTCCTTAACAGCACCACGACCTCTTATTTGAGGGACCTGGCGGCTGAATATGGCGAATCGACCAACGCAATTCGCGTTGAACTCAACCATATGGAAAAGGCGGGATTGCTGCAGTCCAAAATAGCAGGCAACAAAAAAGTATTCCAAGCCAACCGGCAACATCCGCTGTTCAGCGACATCCACCGGCTTTTACTTAAGCATACAGGGATTGATCACGTGATTGAAAACGTGGTGACTAACCTGGGCGGACTACACAGCGCCTATGTGACCGGGAGCTTTGCCCGGGGCCACGAC
>Ga0209777_10008568_pt1 | contig 11171 bp, 14 predicted proteins | sample FrelakmetHBP12HB_FD_187147 | JGI IMG/M metagenome (GOLD analysis project Ga0209777, IMG submission 187147) | Freshwater lake sediment microbial communities from the University of Notre Dame, USA, for methane emissions studies -HBP12 HB (SPAdes)... | ecosystem: Environmental > Aquatic >...
CCCACAAAGAATACCTAAAATTGGGTACACTTTTGCGCCACATCGAACGCGCTGAAAACCAAACCGCCCAACTACGTTCTGTCGTCGAGAAAATCATCATGCGGCGCCTACCGTAATTCCACCCACCTTGTAATTCTCTCCAATATATTCCATACTCTTCTTAGTATTTCAACTTCAGGAGGACTATATCATCGAGCCATTCAAGTGCTGCCAGGCCGTCGCCTGCATCCGCAACCTACCGATAAAAACTCAAGCCCCCATCAGCGCATACGCCATCGAACGCACCTGCCACTCGGCCCGGGACGGCAGCTGCCATGTTAGGTTTGAGAATAGTCCTTATTTTACACCAATCAACCAAGGCGAACGGAGTCATTCTCCTGCCGGTGCCTATGCGCCGGCTAGCCCAACCGCATAGGAGGATATATGGAAAGTGAAGAAAGCAAATTAGCAAAGTTACGCGCCCGAGCAAGTTGGAAGAAAGAGTTAGCTACCAAAAACGCACGAGAGAGAATGATACCAAAATGGATATTACGGAAACAGAACATTATTAAGAAAAAGAATGAAAAAGAATTTCTCCGGCGTTACTGTAAGATCAACAGTCTAGGGTCAAGGAGCACAATTTGACATATATTTTTAAGGCTAATTCTGATGTGTCAAAAATGCGTAAAACACAACTCAAGCATTTACATATATTTATATAAAACTTTACGTATGTGCACATATGACACATGCTATGATAGTTTATAGAGAAATAAGAAGAATATATATATATGTGTAGGAAGTAAGATAGAGAAAAATATGCGTCAAAAGTCAATTTTTGGGGCTAATCCCTACTCGCTCAATGGATTATGAGAAAAAAAATGCGTAAAAATGTGTCAAAATGCGTAAAGATACGTAAAATGAAAAACCTAAGTCCCTCTAGGTTAGGAGTTGGCAAATGAAGCGTGAAGAGCTCCCGGGCAACCCAGCATTTTGTGCAGGAAATACACTGGGACGACAAGGCGGCAGACCAAAAGGGGCTAAGAATACACTCCCAATTATACGTGACAAGCTCTTCCGGATCCTGTTGCGCCGGATTACGAGTGATAAAGACTTGGAAGGTGTTGATACTGCTACACTTATAAAGTTTGCTTCTGCCTGTTTACCCAAAGACATGAGCTTAGCAATCACCAAAGATCCAGTCATCAATTACATCAGTAATGTACCACGTCCGGAGTTGACAAATAACGACTTGCAACAATTGTCCTCCGATGCTGATGATGTAACTATATCTCAAGTTACACAAGTTGTTGATGTACATATAGATAGCACAACATAGCATGTTAACATAAAAAATATTATAGGACGTTGTATGCTTAGTGAGCGTTTATACATAGCGCTGGCCAGGATCGATGCCGATCGGGACAAAAATAATACTGGTCGCGCGCGAAATGAGTCTCATATAAATAAAGAAGGTAGTACCCCTACATTCGTAACTGTTATTAATTTTGGGTCCCCTAAAAGGAGGTGCGCCCGGTGTGGTAATGAAGAAGAATTTTATCCTAACAATAAATCTATCTGTAAAGAATGTAGAAAATTAGATTTTCGTCTTTATCAAAAAAGCCACCCGGAACGAAATAAAAAGAGGTGGTTGAGGAATCAGATAAGACGTTATGGTGATTTAAGAAATAGGGTGGTAGGGGGAAGTTGTGAGATTTGTGGTAAAAATGGGAAATTGGATGTGCATCATATAGATGGTAATGGTAGAAATTTGGTGGATCGCGGACTTTTTGCTAATAATAATGTTGGTAATTTGAGGACACTCTGTCGTTCTTGTCATATTAAAATCCATCGTGCCCAGGAGGTATCGTGAATTTTTCTAGTTCCTATATTCCTACCAAGACCCAATCCCAAGCCCATGCTGCACCGAATCGTTATAAACTTTTTGGGGGGGCAATGGGGGGTGGCAAAACGAAATGGCTCTGCGAGGAGGCCAAGGAATTGTCCATGCAGTATCCCGGGAATAGGGGGGTGATGTGTCGGTGGCATTTACAGGATTTTAAGAATTCCACTCTCAAGATACTGGAAGAATCAATCCCTGGGGAGTTGATTGCGAGTCATAATTTGGCGGAGCATACTATTACTTTGGTTAATGGTTCTGAAATTATTTATTTGGGGTTGAGTGAAGCGGAAAATGTGTCGAAGTTGAAGTCGATGGAGTTGGGGTGGTTCGCGATTGATGAGGCGTGCGAGGTGGAGAAGGAGACGTTTCTGCTTTTTCAGAGCCGCCTCAGGCGCCGGCTGCCGGATGGAAGGTTTCCGCCGTTCTTTGGGTTGTTGGCGTCGAATCCGCAGGATTGTTGGTTGAAGGATGATTTTGTGATGAGGCAGGGTGGGCCGGATTATATTTTTGTGCCGTCGTTGCCGAGGGACAATCCTTATTTGCCTGGCAATTATGAAGCGAAGTTGCGGGAGTCGTACCCAGAAGACTGGGTGCGGAGATTCCTTGAGGGGTCGTGGGATGAGTTGGCGAGTGGCGATATGGTGATCCCGGGCGAGTGGATTAGAATGGCAATTAATAGAGAGATAGAGGTTGAAGAAAAGAAAGTGGTTTCCGCCGACATTGCACGTTTCGGTGACGATGAGATAGTGATTGATTATCTGCTCGGAAATTGTCTCGTCGAGCAGTCAATTTCCAATAAACAATCCTTAATGGAAACTGTTGGTCGGATTGTCAATGCTAGGAAAAAATTTAATGCAAAGATTTTGGTGATCGATGACGCCTCCCTGGGGGGTGGCGTGACGGATAGATTGGTGGAGATGGATGAGCGGGTGATGCCGGTGAATGGGGGAGAGCGAGCGGTGCAGGATGATAAGTTTGCAAATTTGAAGAGTGAGATTTGGTGGTACGCGCGGGAGCAGTTTGAAAAAGGGTCGGTGTCAATTATTAATGATCCGATTTTGATTCGGCAATTGGGATCGATTAAGTATCATTATAGATCGAATGGGAAGACGGTGGTGGAACCGAAGGATGAAGTGAAGGTTAGGCTGGGACGTTCTCCGGACCGGGCGGATGCGTATGTGCTGGGGTTGTGGGGGGCGAAACATATTCGTGATGCGGCGAAGGATTTCAGGAGGAATAAAAGTGGCGTCCTGGGGCGGGAAACGACTGCAAACCCCTACGGGTGGTCATATCACGTAGGTCAAGATAATGAGGTAATTATCTATGGTAGATGAACCTAAGGCAAGTGTGAAAGATAAATCTATTGAACCGAATTTTAGCCAAGAATATTTAGAATTCATCCGGGATATTCGCAGCAAGATGGGTATCGATGCCCAGGATAAAATGAACTGGCGTAATAAAATGATCATCGCGGTGAACCAACGTCTGGGCGTGAAGCGCTATACGGATTTTCCTTATGCCGGTGCGCCCGATATTCCGCTTCCTGAAACCGATAAATTGATTAAGAAGTTTGTGCCGACCCTGGTGTTGTCGGCGTGGGCGCCGAAGAAGATGTGTCGGGTGAGTGTTAAAGATGGAATTCAGGAGACGCCGGAATTGAAGGCTAAGGCTCAGAAGTCGGAGTTGGTAATGAATATGTATCTGAGATCGCCGGAGATGAGTTGGTTTAGAAAACTTACGCTCGCCGCCGACAATCGTAAGCAGTATGGCCATTGTATTTTTAAGATCTATGAGAAGTTTAAAACGCGCAGAATATCCAAGGTTCTGGATGTATCTGATTACGATCCTACGATGGTTGCAAATTTGAAACAGATGAAGAAGGGGGATTTGGTGGCGTTCTTTGCTGATCGTTATTCACTGGATCCGGAGGATCCGGAAGATCAAAAGATTATTGAGGACGTCTATCAACAGTTCAAGTCTGGCCAGGATATTATTGAGTTTCAGATTAATGAATATAAGTCTATGCCGATGGTAGATATAGTCGATCCGACTAAAATCACCGTGCCTTCATATACCCAGGAAATCAACGAGGCGGTGCGCATCCGCGAGGAATTCTATCTGCCCCGCCATATCGTAGAGCAATTGATGGCTGATGAAATTTTTATTAAGAAAGACAAGGAAGAATTGGATGCGGTGCCGTATTGGACGCCGGGGAATGAGGATATGCTTCTGAATCAGAAGGCGCGCAATGAAGGGATTGCAGATAATACTTCCCGTACTGATCTTTATCGCATGGAGATGATTTCCTGTTGGTACCGCGAAAAAGATACTGACCCATTCTACCGTAAGGTATTTACTTTCTTCGCCGATGTGATGGATCCGGAGACCGCGTTGGCGCAGGATATAGATTTCCCGTTTGAGTTCGAAGGTTGGTTCTATGAGAAGGATGATAATGAAACAAAAGACAGTCGTTATTATTCTGCTCGTGGTGAACCGGAAATGATTCGCGCGATGCAAGAAATTATGGAACGTTGCATCAATAATAAGATCATCCGTGATGAGATGAGTAACACCCCGATCTGGGAAGTGTTGGATACCTCCGAAATTATGGATATGCATCTTCGGATGACTCCGGGGATGAAACTTCCCGTTAAACAATTAGGTACCGAGATAAAACAACTCAATGATTATCCTAAACCGGATCCCAACTCTACAGAGATAATGCAAATTTTAAAAGCCTATACTGAAGAGTATCGGTCAGCGAGTGATCAGTTATTCCGCAATGCCACGAATGCCGGTGGAGGAAAGACGTTAGGTGAAATTAATGTTGGGATTCAACAAAATTCTGGTCCGTTGAATATGGAAGTTATCTCCTGGAATGATACACTTTCGCGTGTATACCAGAAGATATTTTATATTCTCAAGGAGCGGTTAGATGATTCGATTTTTGTGGAAGGACAGGAAATCACGCGTGAGGACTTCAATTTTCCCGCGGATGTCCAATCTAATGGAGATTTGGAAGTATCTAATGAACAGATGCTTACCCAAAAGGCAGCGATGAGACTGCAGGTGCTTCTCAATCCAGCCTTGGCGGATATCGTGAACTCCGAGGATAGATACAATGCATTGAAGGATTGGTTGGAGAAGGACGGCGTGAAAGACCCGGATCTTTTCTGCACTGACCCGAAGCAGATTGCTACGGAGCAGATCAATCAGATGCAGCAACAATTGCAGCAAATAAAAGCTCAGATAGCTCAGGCAATGAAGCAAGGGCAGACTATGAAATCTCCAGTGGAGAGTATCCAGTTTAAAGATTTACCGCCAGATGGTCAGGCCCAGATGGCCGCGCAGGCAGGAATAGTATTGCATCCGGCGGAGTTTGCCGCGAAGCAGTTGATTGATAAGCATGGGTTGACACCGCCGAACACGGGTGCGCAACCGCAACCAGGAGGGCAGAATGTCGTACCAGCCGGAGCAGCAGCAGGTACTGTTTGATGAGCGACAAAAAAAACTCAGCCGCGATATCACCATTTGCCAGAAAGTCCAAACGACACTGAACAGTCCCGGATGGCAGGAAATCCTCGGGCCGATTTTGGAGAAGATGATTCTGGAAGTTTTGGGCGGGAAAATCGGGGACGCTTATATCAACGGCCGGCTTGACCGCGCGCGCACGGACGAACGCAGGGAATACCATATTGGCTACAAGCAGGCACTGATAGATTTCTATAATCGCTCTTTCAACCATATCCGTCAACTGCCGCTTCTAGAAGAGCAATTAAAGATGCTGAAGACAAATTACGATAAGGGGACGCGCGTGCCGATGGAAGATACGCGTTACAATCTGGAGGGATGATGCCATTGCTAAAAGGGAAAAAGAATATTGGTGCGAATATTGAAACAGAAATGGCGGCTGGCAAACCGCAGAAGCAAGCCGAAGCTATAGCATTGAATGTGGCGGGAATGTCGCGTAAGAGGAGGAAGAAATAATGGCTTATAAAACACCGATGAAATTAAATCTGAAGAAAGGGGCGTTGCATAAATCCCTGGGAATTTCGCAGAAGAAGACTATTCCTTTGGCGCTGCTGAATAAGACCGCAGCCTCTGATAATAAATTAGCGCGCAAGCGGGCGCAGTTTGCCCTCAACGCGAGGAAGTGGCATCATAAATGAGCGAGTTGAAGTTAGGAATGCGCTATGAGGATGTCCGCAGGCGGGTAAAAAGGATCATCACGGCGCCTACCGGAAACAAGGAGGCGAAGAGTAGATTAGTGGATTCTTTATTAAACCAAGTTCGGCTCGGAGAGGATGAGACAGCACAAAATGAGATTGCAGGCGAGATCGCCAATATGCATAAAAGGTCTTCGTCCTTCTCCGGCGCCGGTAATAGGCAAGTTAGTTGTTGCATGAAGTTTGATTGTGAAAACAGGGATGATTCGTGCAACGATTGTTATAGATGGAATTGTTACATACCAAAAGGTTCTGCGTTGCTATCACCTGTGATAGTACCTTCAAAACGCTGATAGTTCTGCGTCATCTTAAACGCTGATAAGGAGGGCAATATGCCTGAAGCAAAAGTTGATGTAAAGGCCACTGAGGCGCCTGTTGAAGGAGAATATCTTCCGGAAGGGGATGCTCCATTCACCGAATCCGCTGAGAAGGCTACTGCAGAAGCCGAGAAAGAATCTGCTGGTGAAGTCTCCACAGAAGCCGAGGAAATCGCTGACGCGATAAAACCTGGAGAGGCAGAAAGTGCTGAACCCGAACCTGTTGATGAGGTGGAGGAAATACTTGCCGAGCCAAAGACCGAAGAGGGTAAATCTCATGTGCAGAAACGGATCGATGATCTGACCAGGGAGAAGAAACTTCTTGAGGAGCGGCTGACGAAATTAGAGCAAGAGAAAACGACCAAGGAAGGCAAGGAGCCAGAATACACCGATGCGCAACTGCGCACCGCGATGAAGAAGGCTCTGGAGGATGGTGACGGAAACTTAGCCATGGATATCTTTGATTACCGTATCAAGAAGATGGAAGACACCTTAGTCAAGCGGTATGAAGAAGATAAGCAGGTTACTTTTAAACAGGCAAAAGCGATCCAGGACGAATGGAACAGTGTGGTCACAACTTATGACCGCTACATTGATCCCAAGACTCCTGAGATTTACGCCGGCAGCCACAAAGACCTGAGTCTGCGTGACGCCAGTAGCCTGCTTTATCAGGTAGCCTTAGCCTTATACCAGTCGGATGATCCTACGAAAGCTGCGTATTACCACCAAGTAGGGGGTCAGAAACTTGCGGTCGCTGATGCGATGGCTTATATCCTGAGCAAGAAAGCCGGCAAAGGAAAAGACTCCGAAAAGGAATTGCTTAAACGGCAACTCCAGAAGGAGAAAAGAAAGAAATCTATCGTCGGCGGAGGACCGGGAGAGGAAAGCAAGGCTCCGGGAAGGCCGCAGACTGATGCTGAACGCTTGGAGGAAGTAATCGAAGAGCGTAAAAAGTTTCAAGAAGAGAGGATGCTCTAAATGGGTCAACAATTGTGGATGACAAACTCTTTAGGCGGGTACCTTTCTAACAACGTATTAAGCAAGCAGATTCGTTATTCTGCTCAGCCGATCATGAAGTTCCGTCAATTCGTTGACGCTGAACCGGCGGCCGGCAAGAACAGAGGCGATAAGGTGCTGTTCAATAAGATTTCGAACATCACCACTGCGGGCGGTACGTTATCAGAAACGGACACCATACCGAAGAGAAACTATACCATCCTTCAGGGTTCGTTGACCGTTGTGGAATATGGCAACGCGATACCATGGACTTTGAAGGCCCAGACTTTAGCTGATGTGCAAGTTCCCGATATCATTAAAACGACACTCAGGAACGATATGGCTAAGGTTTTGGACAGTGCGGCTGCAACTCAGTTTAAGACATCAGTGTATAAAGCAACTGTCACTAACACCGCAACGACCACGTTTGCTACCGGCGGTACGGCAACGGCGACAGCAACGGGGAACATGTCAGATAAGAACGTCAGGGATATCATCGATAAGATGAAAACCCTGAACATTCCTAGATACGATGGTAACAACTACATCTGTATCGCCTCGACAAACTCAATCCGCGGCCTGTATGACTTCTTCGAAGCAAAGGCTATTCAGACTACAATGAAACCTTTGTTCAACGGCGAAATCGGGCAGTATTACGGATGTCGTTTTATCGAGGAAACAAACATCCTCAAGAATACTATTGGATCCGGCAGTGTGTACGGTGAAGCGGTATTCTGTGGCGGGGATGGAGTCAAAGAAGGGATCGTTATTCCTGAGGATATCAGAATTGATCTTCCGAAGGATTTCGGTCGTGACCAGGCAGTGGCTTGGTACTATCTCGGTGGGTTCCAACTCACTTGGGATTACACGAATGATGGTGAAGTCAGAGTGATTCACCTCACCTCGTTATAACCATAGGAGGGCTAAATGTCTAGAACTGGTAGAACTTACAGCGATCCTTCTTATGGGTCGAGGAAAGAGTGGTCTTTCCAGAGAGTCTCCATGGGTACTAGGGCGGCTGATACGATGGTATTGGCAGCTGGTGTATTCACGGCAGTCTCTCCCATGCTCATTAAGAGATGGAAGATCGTTTGCGATGCTACCACTAACGGTGGCACCTCAACATGGGTCTTAAAGAAAGGTACACTTGCTTTAGGTACGTTGTCCTTCGTCACAAACCCGACAGCCGGAACAGTGGTTGCTGGCACTTGTGATGCTACATACGGGACTTGCGCGGCCGGTACAGTGATCTATCTGTATTCCAGCCTAAGTACTGCAGATCCGGCAGGTTTCATCACTGCTATGATCGAGTATGAAGAGATCTTTGATGTAAGCGACAACTAGACCAACACGCTTCGCGGGTTGAGCGGATCAGCCCGCAATAAATTATGAAGACCTGCATGATCTGTAGATTGGGTGGTTATGGAGATGTGTTGCATGCGTCTCATCTGCCACGGTTGATAAAGGAATATTATAAAGTCGACGTGTTGGATTTTGAGACGAGTACTCGAGGATACCAGATTTTGCAACGCAATCCGTATATCGATCACCTCAGCGTGATGCGGGCTGAATTAAAGGATAGGAATGCCATCATCACCCGCTGGAAGGATATTGAGGATAGGTATGACGTAGTTTTCAATCTTATCTATACTATCGAGCGGACTTATTGCTGCAACGAGGATGACCAGCGTTACTACCGCAACAACAAGTACCGCCGGGAGCGTTGTGGGAAGATCAACTATTATGATGCGATGACTGAATCCTGCAATCTGCCGGATTGTTACCTGGGCACGCGCGGGGAACTGTATTACCCTGAAGAGGAACACGATAAAGCGCGGGTATGGATCAAGAAGACCAAGATGAAATATAATTGCAATTGGTTGATTCTGGTTTGCCTTTCTGGTTCGTCAATGCACAAGCGGTTCCAGGCGGCGGAATCTATTTGCCGTAAGATCCTGGCGAAGTATCCGGAATCATTTATCGTTCTTACCGGGGATAAGGATTGCTTGTGCGATGAATTCAAGGACGAACGTATTTTATCCAAGGTGGCAAAGTGGAATTTTAGGACAGTGGCTCTTATGGCCAAGTATTTTGATTTCGTGATTAGCCCTGAGACTGGCCTGGTGTGCGTTTCGCATTTATGGAATACGCCGACGTTGCAGTTGTTGACTGCCGCCAGTTGGGACAATCACATCAAGTATGCCGAGAATGCTTATTGGGTGCAGTCCGATGCGCCCTGTTCGCCGTGCCATAAGAACCCGACTTCATATTACGGCTGCACGCGCAAAGATGGGGTTCCGTTGTGCGTGGCATCATTTGACGAAGATAAAATCATGCAAAAGGTAGAGGAAACGTATGTCAATAGCGCAGAAATTTGCAAAGGTAGCGCCCTGCAGCGTACAGAAGTGCCCGTTCTGTAAAGAAGAAAAGATTCTGGTATCGCAGGGTATATTCAAGATGAATGATGAAGCGCAACCCCAGGTTTTTCCCGACCGTGGGTACTCGTTCTGCAACTGCAAGAATATCTGGTTTACCGACTGGAAGAATATCGATCCCTGGTATGAACACCAGAATGAATCAGTGGAAGTATTTCAGCACTATTTAAAAAAAGGTTTCATTAAGAATCAGGGGTATAAGAAGAATCATATTTCAGTAGTTGGAAATGCCCCAAAGACAAAATCAGAAGCGAAAAGATTGGGATTTGAAGTAGAAGACAGGGAATCTTTTAATCTTATCTGGTCATACCATATGTTGGAACATGAACGTTATCCACTTACCATGTTGCAGGCTTATTATGATTTATTGAGTGAGGATGGTATTTTATTTGTGGCTATGCCTGACCCGTTCTTTATTGATTTTGAAGATATTTATGAATGGGGGAATTGGCTGTTACGCGAGAACTACATCATGTGGGACATGGATTCATTCTGCGATGAAGCAGAGGCAATCGGATTTAAGGTTGAACAGAAGATACGCAATACGGATGTGAAGATATGCAGGGACCAGCATTTGATATTCAGAAAGTAGACAAGGAACCGCCGCAGATCATTCCGATTCAGCCGGATATGGAAGATCCGGAATTAAGACCGATGTTCGGCACAGCAAAGGAACATTTCGGTAAGACTCCGGTGATAGGAGTTGAGGTCGGTTCAAGCACCTGCGCGAATGCATGCGAGGTAGTTGCGGCGTGGCCGGAGATTACTAAGTTGTACTGCGTAGATTATTATCCGACTTATTCGGATTTCCCGGTGGCTGATGTGCAGAGGGATGCGTTAGGTTATGCGATTGCCAATATCGTGGATGAACCGAAGATACACCTTATCCTTGAGCCCTCGGTTGAGGCGGCAAAGCGCTTTGAGTCGGAATCCCTGCATTTTGTCTATATTGACGCTAATCATTCTTATACCTTTGTCTGTGATGACATCAAGGCATGGCTTCCCAAGATAAAGAAGGGCGGGGTCATCGGCGGACATGATTATGATTGGGAAGATAAGGAACATGACGGTGAGTTGGCGGTGAAGCGTGCGGTGGATGAGATGTACGGCGACAGAGTGCATTACCATATCAGTTTATTTTATATTGAAAACAGGAAGAATCGGTATGAACCATATACCGGGATAAGGAGCGACTGGTGGGTATTCGTATGAAGATATGCGCAGTGGTACCGATGTTCGGCTTTCCAGAAGTGACTAATAAATGTATAAAATTTACAAGTCAAAATGCAGGCGTTGATTGCGATATCCTGATAGT
>Ga0209777_10008569_pt1 | contig 11170 bp, 7 predicted proteins | sample FrelakmetHBP12HB_FD_187147 | JGI IMG/M metagenome (GOLD analysis project Ga0209777, IMG submission 187147) | Freshwater lake sediment microbial communities from the University of Notre Dame, USA, for methane emissions studies -HBP12 HB (SPAdes)... | ecosystem: Environmental > Aquatic >...
CCTGCAGGTGCGTGAGCTCGGCCGCCTGCCCGTCGTCAATTTCGCCGCCGGCGGTATTGCCACACCCGCCGATGCCGCGCTGATGATGCAATTAGGCTGCGACGGCGTCTTTGTCGGTTCGGGCATCTTCAAATCCGATAGTCCGGCACTGCGCGCCCGCGCCATCGTTAAGGCCACGGCCTATTTCAACGATCCGGTGAAGGTGCTGGAAGCCTCCATGGGTCTGGGCACGGCGATGCCGGGGTTGGAAATCTCGGCCATACCGGAACAACAGTTGCTGGCCGGGAGGGGCTGGTAAGGTTTTGTGAAATCCTTAGGCGTGCTCAATCTGCAGGGCGGGGTGGTCGAACACCTGGATCATCTGGAACGGCTGGGCATCAATGCCCGGCCTGTTAAAGAGGAAGCTGATTTCCAGTATCTGGCCGGGCTCATCATTCCGGGCGGCGAAAGTACGTGTCTTTCCCGCCTGCTGCGCATCTTTTCTTTAGACGAAATCATCACGCGGGAGTTCCGCCGGGGCATGAAAATCTGGGGGACCTGCGCCGGGGCGATCCTGCTGGCCCGCACGGTTGTCGGAGAGGCAGCGCATCTGGCACTTATAGACATAGAGCTGGAGCGGAACGGCTTCGGCAGCCAGCTCGAAAGTTTTGCCTGCGAAGCCCTGGTCCCGGCGGTCGCTCCGGGGCCTTTGCCCCTCACTTTTATCCGCGCCCCCAAGATCACCCAGGTCGGCCCCGGTGTGCAGGTTTTGCTTACGATGGGAGAGTTTGCCGCCGCCGCGGAAAGCGCTGGCGTATTAGTCACGGTTTTCCACCCGGAACTGACGGGATGCTTGGCTTGGCACCGGTATTTCGCCCGTAAATGCGGCCTCACACCCTACGACAAAAGCCAGGTTGCTGACATGGACCCAAACTGGGACAACAGGAGTTGGACACGCCTGGCTCGCATTGCCGGATAGCCTTTTTTAAAATCCCCCTTCATCCCCCTTTTTCAAAGGGGGAAAAGTAAGAAATCAGCATCCCCCTTTAGTAAAGGGGGGCAGGGGGGATTTGTCTCACAGAGTTCAGACGTAATCCCCATGCTCCATCGTCTTGCTAAAGGTTAGCTTCGGCCATTGCTTCATGGTATCCGCCAGGCGCCATTCGTTGGCCGCCAGATAGGCCAGGTTCCCCTCGGCATCGCCGGCCAGGTGATCCTTCATGGCCTTCTCGAACTCCTTGAGCTGCATCCGGTCGGGGCCAGTAATCCAGCGCACCGTGGACAGATTGACCACTTCATAGGAAGCCTCCACGTTATACTCGGCAAGAAGCCTCGCCATGATCACCTCGAACTGCAACTCGCCCACAGCGCCCAGGATAAAATAACTGCTGGCGAGCGGGCGGAAGAGCTGCACCGCCCCTTCCTCGGCTAACTGCATCAGCCCTTTTTCTAACTGTTTGGCCTTCAGGGGATTGTTCAGACGGACCCGGCGAAAATATTCCGGGGCGAAGTTCGGGATGCCCGTAAACTTGAGCGGCTCCTTTTCCGTAAAGGTATCGGCGATCTTGATCGTGCCGTGGTTGTGGAGGCCGATAATGTCGCCCGGATAGGCCTCCTCGGCATGGGCGCGCTCCTGGGCCATGAAGACAATGGCGTTATTGAGCTGAATGTCCTTGCCGATCCGGTGATGCCGGACCTTGATCCCCGGCGTAAACCGTCCTGAACAGACGCGCAGAAAGGCAATGCGATCCCGGTGAGCCGGGTCCATATTCGCCTGGATCTTAAAGACGAAGCCGGAAAATTCCTCTTCATAGGGTGAAACGTTCCGCGTGGTCGTGGGCCGGACGATCGGCGAAGGCGCCAGTTCCACAAAGGCATCCAGCATCTCCCGGACACCGAAATTATTGACGGCGCTGCCGAAGAACACGGGCGTCTGATTACCCTTCAGATATTCCTTGCGGCTGAACGGACTGGCCGCGCCGTCGAGCAGGGCAACATCGCTCCGGAGCTCGTCGGCCTGGCTTTCCAGCAGCTCGTCGAGACGCGGATCGTGGAGGTCCGTGATCAGGATGCCCTCCTTGATCCGGCCGCTGTGAGTGGGAGAAAAGAGGTGCAACTGCTGCCGATAGAGATCGTAGATGCCCTTGAAATACTTGCCCATCCCGATAGGCCAGGTCATGGGAACGCACTCGATCTGGAGCGTATCCTCGATGTCGGAAAGCAGGTCCAGTGGCGGCAGGCCGTCACGGTCCAGCTTGTTGATAAAAGTCATGATGGGTGTATTGCGCAGACGGCAGACCTCCATGAGTTTTCTCGTCTGGGTTTCCACGCCCTTGCCGCTGTCAATGACCATCAGGGCGCTGTCCACCGCCGTCAGTACGCGATAGGTATCCTCCGAGAAATCCTCGTGTCCGGGCGTATCGAGCAGATTTATTTCATAACCGCGATACCCGAAGGTCATGACGGAGGAAGATACGGAAATGCCCCGCTCCTGTTCCATGGCCATCCAGTCGCTCGTGGTATGCCGCGCCGCCCTGCGCGCCTTTACGGCCCCGGCCATCTGAATCGCCCCGCCGAACAAAAGCAGCTTTTCCGTCAGCGTCGTCTTGCCGGCATCGGGATGGCTGATGATGCCGAACGTGCGCCGGCGGTCTATTTCCTTCTTAATATTGGCGTCCAAATCAATTCCTCTCTAATTTGGGGACACCATACTAAATTCATGGAATTTAGTATGGTGTCCCTAAATTAAACTGTCCCCATTAAACCCGCGTCAGATGCCGGTACTTGATGCGGTGCGGCTGGTCCGACGCCGCGCCGAGTCTGGCCCGGCGGTCGGCCTCGTATTCACTGTAGTTGCCGTCAAACCAGCAGACCTTGCTGTCCCCTTCAAAGGCCAGGATATGGGTGACAATTCTGTCGAGGAACCAGCGGTCGTGGCTGATCACAACCGCACAGCCGGCAAAATTCTCGAGCGCATCCTCGAGGGCCCGCATGGCATTCACGTCCAGGTCATTCGTCGGCTCATCAATCAGGAGCACATTGGCGCCTTCTTTCAGGATGCGCGCCAGGTGGACCCGGTTGCGCTCACCGCCCGACAGTTGGCCGACCTTTTTCTGCTGGTCCGTCCCCGCAAAATTGAAGCGCGCCACGTAAGCGCGGGAATTCACCTCCCGGCTGCCCAACTGGATGGTTTCCCGTCCCTCGGAGATTACCTCCCAGATTGATTTCCCGGGGTCCAGGATATCTCGGCTCTGATCCACATAGCCGAGCTTGACGGTTTCGCCAATCATAATTTCGCCGCTATCGGGCTTTTCATGTCCGGTAATCATCCGGAACAGCGTCGTCTTACCGGCCCCGTTGGGTCCGATGACGCCCACGATCCCTCCGGGCGGCAGTGCAAATGTCATGTCCTCGACAAGCAGATTCTCGCCGTAGGCCTTGCTCACCCGGTTGACTTCGATGACCATCTTGCCGAGACGCGGCCCGGGTGGAATGTATATCTCCAGTTCCTTACCACGCTTTTCGCTTTCCTGGTTCAAGAGGTTTTCATAGGAATTGATACGCGCCTTGGCCTTGGCGTGCCGCCCCTTGGGGCTCATCCTGATCCACTCGAGCTCCCGCTGCAGTGTGCGCTGGCGCTCTGTTTCGCTTTTCTCCTCGACGCGCAGCCGATTCTGCTTCTGATCGAGCCAAGAAGAATAATTACCCTTCCAGGGGATGCCCTGCCCGCGGTCAAGCTCCAGAATCCACTCGGCCACATTGTCCAGGAAGTAGCGATCATGGGTGACGGCGATGATGGTGCCGGCATAGCGCTGCAGATGATGCTCCAGCCAGGCCACGGATTCGGCGTCCAGATGGTTTGTCGGTTCGTCTAAGAGCAGAATGTCCGGTTTGATCAAAAGCAGCCGGCAAAGGGCCACGCGGCGCCTTTCCCCGCCCGAAAGAACCTTCACGGGGACATCGCCCGGCGGACAGCGTAGCGCATCCATCGCCATCTCGAGCCGGGAATCCAGATCCCAGGCATCAAGCGCGTCTAACTGCTCCTGGACGACGCCCTGACGTTCGATCAGCTTGTTCATCTCATCGTCCGACATTGGCTCGGCGAATTTCTCGCTGATCTCGTTAAACTCCCGCAGCAGATCCACGGTCTTCTGCACCCCTTCCTCAACCACCTGCCGCACGGTCTTGGCATCGTCAAGTACCGGTTCCTGCTCCAGAAAGCCGATGGAATAACCGGGCGAGGGCATGGTCTTCCCCGCAAAGTCCGTATCTACGCCGGCTAAAATGCGCAATAGCGAACTCTTGCCGGAACCGTTGGTGCCCAGCACCCCGATCTTCGCCCCGTAAAAGTAGGAAAGGGAAATATCCTTGAGGACGGTTCTCTTGTCGTAATACTTGCTGACCCCCATCATGGTGTAGATAATCTTGTTGCCTTCATTGGCCATAAAACCGCTGAACCTCCTTGTCTTGTTCCTCTATAAGTACGCCGTCAACCCGCGCCGCTCCAGTTCCTTCACCACTTGCTTAACCTCCTGCGCCCGATCTTCGGCACAGACCAAAAGGGCGTCTTCGGTGTTCACGATGATCAGATTCGCCACCCCCACGAGGGCAATCAGCTTGCCACCGCCATAGACAAGGCAATCGCGGGAAGCGATATTAATGCTTTCCGGGGCATTGATGACCAAGTGGCCGTCTCCGTCCGGTGCAATGATCTCGGGAAGCGCCCGCCAACTGCCCACGTCGCTCCAGCCGAAGTCGGCAGGAATGACCGCCCCTTGCGCCGCCTTCTCCATAACCCCATAGTCAATGGACTTGCTCTCGATTGCACCGTAAAGACTGGCGATCTGGGCCGACAGGTCGGCCAGATTCCAATCACCGGCAGAAAACTTAAGCTTCATAAGACCGGCGTGGAGCGCCGGCATGTGTTTCTCGATCTCCGCCAGGATAACCCGCACCTGCCAGACAAACATGCCGCTGTTCCAGTAAAAATTACGGGCCGACAGAAACTCCAGCGCCTTGGTAAGAGAAGGCTTTTCCACAAAGCGTTTAACGGGCCAGGGGCCTTCGTCGCCCTGACATTGGCCAACTTCGATATAGCCGTAGCCGGTTTCCGGCCGGTCCGGCCTGATCCCCAGCGTCACCAGCGATCCCTGCCCCGCTGCCTCCTGCGCCCGCAGCAGCGTGGCCCGGAAGCGCTCTTCATCAACGATGTAATGATCGGCAGGTAGCACCATCATGACCGCCGCGGGGTCGTGCCGGGCGATGACCGCCGCCGCCAACCCGATAGCCGGCGCCGTGTTGCGCCCCACTGGCTCGGCAATAATGGCGATCGGCACAGCGGACAGATACTCGAGCTGCCGGGCCGTCTCTTCCGATTGCCGGGCATTGGTGACGACCAAAATGCGCTCGGGCCGCAGCGGGAGAACCCGTTCCACGGTTCGCTGCAGCATAGACTTGCCCCCGAAGACCGACATAAGCTGCTTAGGATGCTGCCGGCGCGAAAGCGGCCAGAAACGGGCGCCAGCCCCCCCGGCCAGGATTACAATATACATGTTCTCAGCTCCTTTAATCAGGGACAGAGCCCCTATTTTTCAGCAAATGACCAGCACATAGGCGATGAACAGCAGCCATCTGGAGATGATTATCAAGTCTTTCATGGTGAGCTCTTTGTGCAACAATTCTCCTCAAATATCAAGTTCAAATACAGTTTTGATCCGCATACAGACCGTACCGGCCATTTACGAAATCCTGCATAAATTCACTCTGAGACAGATCCGCAGGCAAAATTGGGCTCGCAACATTCCTTCTCTTCTGGTAGGTCTAAATAACTAACTTGCCAACCCCGCTGCGCGGGATAAGGGCGTTAACGAAATTTTTTTCCGCTGGAAAACAATTTCTAACTTACTAAGGAGCACACAATGACCTGGAAAAATAATTGCCCTCCCCCCACCATGGCTGCCGGTGACCAGCGTCACGGGTTTAACGTGTTGCGGGTAGAACAGATAGAGGATATTCGCGTTACGGCCTATGAAATGGAACATGTTAATACGGGGACCAAGGTACTGCACCTCCATTGCGACGATCCGGAGAATCTCTACGCCATCGGCTTTCGCACCCCGCCCACCGATTCCACGGGGGTTCCGCACATTCTGGAACATTCGGTACTGGCCGGGTCCGAGAAGTTTCCGCTCAAGGATGCCTTCAACGAGTTGCTCAAGGGAAGCCTCCAGACCTTCATCAACGCCTTTACCTATCCCGATAAAACCATTTATCCCGTGGCGAGCCAGGTGCGCAACGATTTCTTTAATCTGGCCCGCGTCTATACCGATCTCGTCTTGAGGCCCCGGCTCCTGAAGGAAAGTTTTTACCAGGAGGGGCACCATCTGGAATTTACCGATCCCGATAATCCGGAAAGTGAACTGACCATCTCCGGCATTGTCTACAATGAAATGAAGGGGGCCTATTCTTCGCCCGATACCCTGATGTTCAAGGCGATCCAGGAAAGCCTTTTCCCCGATAACACCTACGCTCATGATTCGGGCGGCAATCCCGAGGTCATCCCCTCGCTCACCTATGAACAGTTCAAGGCCTTCCATCGCTCGTACTATTCGCCGAGTAACGCCCGTATCTTTTTGTACGGCGATATAACCACCGAAGATCATTTGCAGTTTCTCGCAGAGATGTTGAGCGGCTTTGGCAAGACCGCCGTGGATTCCCTGATCGTCAGTCAAGAGAAGCGGGAAAAGCCGGATTACTTGAGGGGCGCCTACCCTCTTGGCAAGGAAGAAACAGCAGTCCGCAAGACAACCGTCAATTCAGCCTGGATGCTGGCGGAAAATACGGACATCGAAACGGCCCTGCTGCTGAAAATCGCCTGCGCCATGCTCGTTGGGAGTTCCGCCGGGCCGCTGCGCAAGGCGTTGATTGATTCTCATTTGGGTGAGGATCTGTCGCCGGTCACGGGTCTGGAAGCCGACTTCAAGCAAATGGTCTTTGCGGTCGGCTTGCGGGGGACGGAACCCGACGAGGCGCCTCGGATCGAAGCCCTGATCCAGGAGACATTGCAGAAGATTTACACCGACGGCTTCGACCCGGAACTTGTCGAGGGCACGATTCACCAGGTGGAATTCCACGGCAAAGAAATTTCGCGCACCTCTATGCCTTACGGAATTATCCTGATGGGCGGGGCCTACCATACCTGGCTCTATGGCGGCGACCCGTTGGCCGGGCTTAATTTCCCTCTGGCTATTCGGCAGGTTCGCAAACGGTTGGCTGATAACCCGGCAGTCTTCCAGAGGATGATAAAATCCTGGCTCATTGATAATCGCCACCGCGTCCTTTCTATTCTCGAACCGAGCAGCACGTTGATTGAAGAGCGGGAGACGGTTTTCCGGCAAAAGATGACGGATTTGAAAGCCTCCTTGTCCGCTCAGGAATTGGAGAAAATCCGCACCGACGCAGTCGCCCTGCGCCGTTTCCAGACGGAACCCGATACCCCGGAGGCGGCCGCCACCCTGCCCCGGCTGAAGATCAGCGAACTCTCCCGGGAAGCAGACAAAATCCCTACCGAAAAAAGCCTGCTGCAAGGCGTGCCGGTATTAAGGCACGACATTTTCACCAACGGGATTGCCTATTTGGATATGGCTTTTGATGTCAGTGACGTCCTCGAAGACCTGCAGCCATTTCTGCCCATTCTGGGCAAACTGACGACCAGCATGGGTGCGGCGGGGCTGGATTACGAGGCGATGGCCAAAAGGATCGCCCTGAAGGCCGGCGGCCTTTCCTGCCACCTGGCATCCGCTAACAACGCCGCCGGGGACGGCAACTGGCAAAAGATGATCTTTCAGGTCAAGGCCCTTTACCGCAATGTGGACGAAGCCGTGAAAATTTTGACCGATATCCTCACTGCCGGTGATCTTTCCCAGCAAGATCGGATGTATGATTTGATTGCGGCAAGAAAGAATGGCCTCCATGCCTCCATCGTGCCTTCCGGGCATATTTTTGCCAAAAGGACCGCCGCCGCCGCGCTCTCCCTGCCCGCCTGCCGTGATGAACAGTGGCATGGCCGGACGCAACTTGGCTTCATGAACGGCATCGCCAGGACAGGTAAGGGCGGCCATAGTGATCTGGCGGAAAAACTTGATCGTCTGCGCCGGATGGTTTTCCGCCTTGATAGGCTGACGCTGAACATGACTGCCGATCAGGAAGGCTTGGCTACATTGTCGCAGGCTACGGCCGCTCTCCTTTCACAATTGCCGGGCCGGGGAGCGGGCGACGCGCCTTCCACCGCCCGCCCTGCCGCCCTCTCCTATTTTGTTCCCATCCATCGGGGTATCGCCATCCCCACCGAGGTTTCTTACGTAGCCAAGGCCTTCAAGGCTCCCGGTTATGCCGACCCCCGGGCCGCTTCACTGCTGGTGGCGTCCCGGTTGCTGTCCAACGGCTATCTTTACAAGCATATCCGCGTCCAGGGCGGCGCTTACGGGGGCATGTGTCAGTACGACCCCGCGAGCGGTCTTTTTGCCTTTCTTTCTTACCGTGATCCCCATATCGTGGAAACTCTGCAGGTCTACCGTAACGCACAGACATTCATGACTGGCAGCCGACCGACTCGGGAAGAGCTGGAAAAAGCCATTATCGGCACCATAGGTGCGCTGGATAGGCCGATGGATCCGTCAACGCGAGGTTACGTAGCGATGATCAGAGATTTTGCCGGCCTGGACGACGCTGCAAGATCCAGCCTGAGGCGCAAAATTCTGGCTATGGAGGAAGCGCATCTGGGAGACGATATTTCCCACTATCTGGTGGAAGCGGCGGCATCAGGCATAGTGGCTGTGTATGGGGAAGAGAACCGGCTCCGGGTCGCGAATGCCGCCCTGACAGGAAACAGTCTTAATCTGGAATCCCTGGTGTGAGAAATCATAAATAACAAGTTCTTTGACTAACGAAAAGCTAATCGGCACGAGGTTTTTTGCGCGCCCGGGCTGGGTTCTTGGTAAGGCAAACCGATCAATAGCCGTGTGATGGCTGGTCGCTGTTAGCAGCGCTTTGATCCCAATGTCAATTTCTATTGACTTATCGGTCAACATAGTCATATCATTCGCAATAAATCAAGATCATTAAATATATAAGGTGCGACCAAAGAAACTGCCGTTCTTTAAGGTAGGGAAAAAGCTGAAGGGATTGGTTGATAGGAATAAACAGGACATGAATATGGGAGATAACCATGAAAATCAATAGAATTGGCGATATGGAAAAAACAAGGATGGCGATGGAGGGAGCAAAAGATGTGTGGAAACAGATGCCTATATCAAAAGCTGACGGCACGCCGCATGTTTCTCTTCGCGTCTTTACGATCATGCCAGGAGGACATACCCCTTATCATATCCATCCGTTTGAACATTTGAATTATGTCATTGACGGTAACGGGGCTGTTATCACTGAGACTGGTGAAGAGCGACCTGTCAAAAAGGGGGACTTTGTGTTGGTGCTGCCGGATGAAAAACATCAGTATAAAAACACATCTGCACAGGAGCCTATGGTTATGATCTGTGGAGTGCCCAAGGACTATGAATGATAAACCGTTGGAAATTTAAAAGGGGAATTCGACAAGAGCTTTTGGATGTCATTGAATGGCTCTTGGGAGAATAAAACTAATGATTCAAAGCCTTCTACACCCTACAGCCTGGAAAAAGTTTCTCTTCTTTTTTCTGTCCGATATAATTTTATTTTATCTTTCTTTATACATTGCCTTTCTTTTCCACTTTGATTTCAGTATCAACATCGGCTATCCGGCTCTTATCATTGAGGTGCTGCCGTATTTCCTAACCTTGAAACTCGTATTTTTGTGGTTCTTTCGTGTTTACAAGATCACCTGGCGGTATGTCGGTCTCTATGACATGATCCACATCGTGACGGCCCTGTTCGTGGCCGGTTGCGTTCTTATCATCCTGAGTCTTCCCAATCTGCCCATACCGGAACTGACCATTGCCAACTTCCCGAAACGCGTGATCTTTGCCGACAGCGTGATTTCCTTGTTTCTCGTCTCGGGCCTGCGGATCTCCAAGCGTCTGTACACGGAAGTCTTCCGGGAAAAGGGGATGTCGAAGCAGGGGAAGCGCACCCTGATTATCGGGGCCGGCAACGCTGGGGAGATGATCCTGCGGGATATGGCCCGGCAGGGGTACGATTTGTACCGGCCCGTGGGGCTCTTAGACGACGATGACATGAAGGTGGGTACCTATCTGCGCAATCTGAAGGTGTTCGGCAGAACGGCGCAATTGTCGGACATTATTGCGTCGGAACGTATCGAGGCGATCATCATCGCCATTCCCTCCCTGGACCATAAAGCACTGCGGCTGTTGTATGAGGCGGCGCGGAAATCGCGGGTGCTGGATATCAAGGTAATCCCGCGGATCTACAATTTCAATAAGCCGGATTTGAATGTCAAGGGGCTCGAGGAGATCAGCATTGAAGACCTCATCGGGCGGCAGTCGGTGACCGTGGATTCGTCGGCGCTGGAGGGCTTCATCGCGGGGAAGGCGGTTCTCGTTACGGGCGCCGGCGGCTCGATCGGTGCCGAGATCGTCATGCAGGTCTGCGCCTTTCAGCCGGGCTGCCTGATCCTTTTTGACAGTGATGAGACGGAATTGCACAATCTGGGGATTAGATTGCAGCGGCGTTTCCCCCACCTGGCGGACCGGATTAATTATGCGAACGGCGACATCCGGGATCGGCTACGGTTGGAGGAGATATTCCGGGAGCTGGCGCCTCAGATTGTCTTCCATGCGGCGGCGCTCAAGCATGTCCCTATGATGGAGTACAATCCCAAAGAGGCGGTCAAGGTCAACGTCTTCGGGACTTATGAGCTGGCAAAGGCGGCGGTGGCGCATGATGTAGAGAAATTCGTCATGATTTCAACGGATAAGGCGGTGCGGCCGACAAGTGTCATGGGGGCGACGAAGCGGGTGGCGGAGTATATTTGTCAGGCGATGAATGCGAGCGGAGGAACCCAATTTGTGTCGGTGCGGTTTGGGAATGTATTGGGCAGTCGCGGGAGCGTGCTGCCCATGTTTCTGGATCAGTTGCGGCATGGCGAGGCCCTGACTGTTACCCATCACGACATGAAGCGTTACTTCATGACGATCCCCGAGGCGGTTACCCTGGTTCTGCAGGCGGCAGTTATTGGCCG
>Ga0209777_10008570_pt1 | contig 11170 bp, 18 predicted proteins | sample FrelakmetHBP12HB_FD_187147 | JGI IMG/M metagenome (GOLD analysis project Ga0209777, IMG submission 187147) | Freshwater lake sediment microbial communities from the University of Notre Dame, USA, for methane emissions studies -HBP12 HB (SPAdes)... | ecosystem: Environmental > Aquatic >...
GGACGAGCGACGCTACATCATAAAATACCTACCTGTCGTCAAAAATGAGGACAATTTCAAGGTTAAGTTCCTACAATTGCTTCAAAGGTTGACGGTTAGCACGAAAGTTTATACACTTAAGGAACTGGAACAGGCGATTCGACCAAGAGGAGCTGCACATGGATAACAAATGCTACGCAAAATTTATGGCAGATATAGTACCGCTAGTTGAGGCACTGCTTAAATGTGAGGACGACGCAATGGCTACACATACGCCCTCCGGCCAGCTCAAAGAGGGGCACATACTCGAAGAAACGGCAGACTTCAAGGGATGCATGGCGGAAAAGCTAGCAGGGAGCAAGCCGGGAAATCGAAAACAAGCTACGGACAACTTTGCTTACGCTGCAAAACAATGCGCAAGGGAGTTGTCACCAGTGGCGGGCATGCCCTGCAAACAGTGTGGGAGCGGGCTAAAGGGACGATGGGATAAGGACTTAAAACGATGGACCTTAGTTTGCCCTAAATGTAAAAGGATACGCTATAAATCTACCGATGTTGGTGTCAGCGGCAAGGAATCTTATGCAGAAGTAGACTTACCTTGGAAAGAAGAATGAACGACTGCGCATCCAATATAATCGCGGAAATCTTGCCGCTTCTGGAGAAGCTGGCGAACTGCGGCTGCCCGAGCCGCAAGAAGCCCAAGCCCATCGCGGACATCATCAAGGTCAAGGTTTCCCCGGGCACCAAAACGCAGGAGCTCGACCTGACCGTAATTTCGAAAGAGATACTAGCCGCTTCCAAGATTGAGACGATCGGAGAGCTGGTCTCCAAGGTTGAGCCGGATCTGCTCAGCACCAAAAGAATGACACCGCGCGCCTTGGCCGACATCGAGCATGCGCTTATGGGCAGGCCGACAAAGCCTACGTGGGAGGAAATCCTGCAGGCGATAGAAAAAAGGAATGTATCATGAAGTATGACATGACATCGAAGAGCAAGGAGAACGTGCAACAGCTAGTTGATAGCTTTGGTGGACAGAAGGCAAAAAGCCAACGCACAGGTCATGGTAAAGCTATAGTTATAGCTACTGGAGTTGCGTTGACACTGGGGTTGCTCTGGCTGTTGCTTCATAAAAAACCCACGGAGGTCGCGCCCACGAATGAGCCGCCGGATCCTAAAGTTGAGGCTGGACCATTAGGAATGGGCGATATCGATATGGACGGCTGGGTGTCCCGATGGGATTATGACCTTGTCGAGCAAATTCGCTTTGGTCAGGGAGACTTTACCGAGGAACAGCTACGCCGAGCCGACATAAATCATGACGGAGTAGTTTCTTTATCAGATTGGTCTGCTGTTATGCTGATAATGACGGGACACCAAACAGCAGAATAATTCACCTGCATTTGACACAGTGTCGCTTAAACGATAAACTTTAGGAAGATAGCATTTAGGGAGGTCTACAATGGCAATCAACTTACATTCAATTCATGCGGTCAGCACGCAGGGGTTAATCATGGCCATACTCCTTTCCGTCGCCGCAGGTTTTGGCATTGGCCAATACGTCAAGACCGGCAAACGCGGGCCCACTTTCAATACCACCGGTAAGCTTTCTTCCTAGGAGGTCTCCCATGCTTCAACTTGTAGCGCAAGGGAATGGGCGGGACGACTTTCTTGCTCGCGTAGATGAGCTTGAGGAATTAATCGCAGAAGGGCAAAACGGGCGGTTAATAATCGAAACCGATAGGCGCTTCTCCCAAGAAGAGCTTGCGGAACTCAAGGACCAAATCGAGAAGGAAGGCGTAACAGTCTTCGACGTACTCCAGAACGATCAGTTGCTCGTTGTAGATTTCCAGAAGAATCTATGGCCGCTACTGATTCTTGGCGGATTGCTTCTGATTCCGATTGCCGGTTTCGGCTGGAGATTAATGCTCCAAAATCCAGAACAGACGTTCCAGCAAGTGCTGAAATATATCGTTATCCCCATCGGTGTCATAGCTATTGTCGGAACCGTGCTATATATGTCATTAAGAAAGCCCGGAGACACCGCGAAAGCGGCGGTACAATACCGCGGGGCGCAGGTCGGGGGTAGCTTCTAATGGCGAACGGAAGCAATTTACCGGTGCCCTATCAGCCTCCGCAGCCGCCTGCTTACTATCCTCCGCCCATAATATATACAGGCGGCGGAGGTAAGAGTAGCGGTAACACAGCCTTAACCCTCGGTATAGTCGCTATAACACTGGTTGGAGGCGGGCTTGCGCTATGGTGGGTTTTCAAGAAAAAAGGTGGCGGTGATATAGCGAGCAAGCTATCATTCGAAATGGAACCATTGCAAGAGTCAGTAGTCCCCGGCCAGACAGTTGCAGTCAATGTTACGGTAACTAATAATAGCGAGGAGGATTTATCTCCCGAGATAGAGTTTGATATTAAATGCAGTTGCCGTTCAACAGTAAACGAGAGCAATGAGTGGGTATCTTTTGGTACGATAGCCCCGGGCGAGAGTGTTACAAACGAGATGTCAATGACCGTGCCAGCGGATTGGAGCGGCACGGACCCCGAGGTCATTTATGGTAGAGTATTGTGTAAGGGACATTCGGGAACTGTCCTTAATGACGTAATAGCCAACATAACTCCAATAGGTGGGCCCAGCGGTGAATTTGAAGTTGATCGTGATTTAAGTGGATGGGAAAACACGACAATAGATGTAGGGGATGCATTTGCTTATAATATACACTGGAAAACAGGATCGGCACCAGTACCTGTAAGATGGGTCGTCGGTTTTAGACAATCTGGGTTCGGCCATGCATATGAGTACAATTATACTCCGCAGACATTACCAGCTAATTCATCAGGTATAAAAAGGGTGTTATCACACATTACAACTGCCGCAGGAGCAACTTATGATGGGGTAGTTACCTCTGATCCAACAGATAATACAGGCCAAGAGATTTTCCCATCGACGCCGGATTGTCTTCATGTTCAAGAGGGTGGTGAACCGCCGTCAGGATATGATGTTGATTCCGTCGAGGCTGTTGGCAAAACTGTTCTTCATGCAGGGGAGAAGGCTACCGTTAAAGTTGATATTACCAATAATGGCACCTCGCCAATAACCAATAAATCATTCCGCTTGGACTTAATAATTAAAGGGACATTGATTACTGGCACCCCAAAAACAGTGACTATACCGGTCGCTCCTTATTCCTTCCAGCTTGTAAGTGGAGCATTACCGACAACATTGAACGATGCTTCATATACGATAGATGCTAAATTGAAAGATATTACTGTATCGAGCAATATAATCCCCTGGGACTATCCAACACTATTTACTGCAATAGGTGACTCATACCTAGCAAATATCGGGGGAGAATCGTTGGTTGACAGTATGCTTCCTGCCGATAGGCTTGTTTCTAGAGCTGGAGGAACACCTCTTACCTTTAACATGAGGTATAAGCATAGAGGTTCTAGTAAGAACTATAAATGCGGAGTATGGATCAAGGATAATGGTGTCGATGGAGGATATTGGCTTCAAAAGACATTTACTACGACAGAAAGTACCGTTTGGGAAAATGGCCTTGTCGCCTTGACCGGAACATTCAGGGCAACTCCGCAACTTCATACGGGGCAGGATATAGAATGCTACTTTGTCTTTATGGAAGCGACAGTAACTCCAGCTAAACCACCGCAAACCCAGCAGTTCCTTTTCGCTAACTGGGACACGATATTAAGGGTGAAAGCATGAGCTGTCAGACTTGTTCGAAAGTACAGAATGGGAACCAGAGCGGAAACCAAAACAACATGGCGATATGGGGTATCGGCGGGCTGCTCGCCCTTCTCGGGATAATTATTTTAAACAAGAAACAATAGTGTCGCTTGACAAGCGTTGCAGGTATAGATAGAATTATAAACATGAAGTATCCTGCAGAGGGATAGAACCTTTCAAGGGTTCACATATTTAGGTAAAAAGGGGGTCGCAGCCAAAGGTATGGGCTAAAAGGTGACCCCCTTTCCATATCTAGGGCTGCGACTAACCTTAATCCTATAAAGAAGGAGGCGTTATGGCTAAGATCGAGATGGTAAACGATGTAGTGGTGCCGCTGGTTGTCACTGGTGTGAACATAGGCGCAAGGGCCTATGATGTCAGCAAGGCAAAGATAGGCATCATGTCCTACCAGTCGCTCGCCGGGATTCTCGGCGTCGGCATAGGATATGGCCTGCAGCTCACCAGCAAGAAACCCGAAATGGCAAAACTCGGGAATCGGCTCGGAGTGGCATCATTCCCAGCAATGGGAGTCGCGATCTACGACTGGGTTCTGGCAGCCACCAAGGGTACCACCGCGAATACCGGCGCACGAACCGCCGCGCGGACCGTCGGCATCCAGGCTGATCCACTGCTCCAGTATCGCAAAGGTGGAATCTAAGCTTTCGAAGCCCTAGCCTAGCCGCCTTGGAAGGCCCGCGACGATGCTGGTTGTCGGGCCTCGGCAAAAATTTTTAGCATGGAGGACACAATGCCCAATAAGGTAGTCGCAATAGATATACTGAAGAGGTATATCAACAGTCCGGCATATCAGCCCGGAGTTGTCTTCATCGGCAACAAGCAATGGGCCGTGACAGACATCAGTAAGCAAGAGACCGAAACTCTCGGTCAAGAAATCGACACGTTTGTCGATTGGGAGGCCGCGCCGCGTATCGCTTCAATGGTGGTTCGGGCCTCGCCCAGAATTCTCGACGCAGTACGCCTCGTTAATGCCAATACCAAGCAGGGTTACGGCGGAGCCGCCGGCCGCGGTCAGTCGCTGATCGCGCAGCCCCTGCAACTGTTCGACCTGCTGCGCGCCGCCCCATCAAGCACGGATGTAGCCACCTACCCGATGTTAACGTGGTTGGTGTCTAAGGCCACCACCGGCGTTATAGCGTGGTCAGGCACGGCCACCTATAGCAATACCATGGTGGTCAGCTCGCTGCCGTATATGGCGCATGTCTTCGTCGGGTTCATCGATAGTATCGAGGTTCCCAAGATCAACAAGATTCAGCTTGTGAAGGACGGAGACACCTATCCCATCGAGAACCCGAACTTCGAATGGCGGGGCTCATTCGGAGAATTCCAAGTACCGGCCCATGAGCTTCTGCAGCCGTGGATCATCCCGCCCAGCTCCAAGTATTACATCGGAGTCAACTGGTACGCCACCGGGGACGACAAGATGCAGCCCATCGGGTTTGCAATCAAGAGAGCCACCGACGTACTGTCGGCTATGGTATAAGAGGAAGGGAGGATATAGATCATGTTAATATCAAAGATCGTACAACATCCTGCCACCGCTTATGATAATTCCAATGGCTGGGCGCTGCAGATTGGCGAAGTCGAAAAGATAAAAGGTCTTAAGATCAACGCTATCTCATCCTGCTTCCTTCAGCCGCAGGTCACGGCGGTTAGCGGAAACGTAGCAACCGTGACGTTCATGAATAGCGGCACCACCTGGAACTCCGGCTCGCTGCTCGGCGGCACCGACTTCTACGTAATCGCAGAAGGCTATTAAAAGAGGTCAAATAGGGAGGGAAACGGCCCAAGCACGCCCCTCCCGATGTCCTCTCCAATAAGTACAAGTAGAAAGGAGGACACATGGAACTACTTGTAGACACCCCGATGCTCCTCAAAGAGGGGCATATTGTACACTTTGGCGAGGGTTGGCGCAACGAGAAGGAGAATAAGTTCTTTAAGGTGCTCCGAACCCAGCAACTCACGTACGATGTGATCCGCATTGTCTCTCCCGGCAATGCTAACATCCAAGATGTGTCGTTCATGGCTCCGAATCAGGGAGGGGTTGATAACGACTACATATCGATGTTGCCCGTCAATACCAAAACCCTATACGAGTCCCTCATCGGATTTAAGGGCATCTGTATGGCCTACCCGCGATACGGTAACCGATACCAATTGCAGTTAGAAACATCGCTGGTATTACCCACACCGGCCGATACTACCTATCTCGCATGGATGGGGTATTTTGACACCGCTCAATCTCCGTATTTTTCTCCGAAGGTTAGGGTCTATACACTGAAAGACCAAGAACCGCCACATTGGTACCTGTTCAATCCGTATCAGGACGACGAAAAGATCGTCATTCGGAACATTGTGAATAAATGCCTGCTGGATCTGCTCCCGAACCCGACCGAGGTGGAGAAAAAGGTCGCTAGGGAAGTAACTTATTACACGAAGTTCATCTGGTAAAGGAGGATAGACATGGGAATGGAAAAACAGGATTTACAAGTAAGGTCTATCGTCCGAGTCTGTACTTCCGGCGACACCAGCGGCATTCTCGTTCCGGCAAACATGATAGCGCACCTCAAGGAGATTGAATGGGACACGGCAGCGATCTCAGGTAACGCCTTCGCTGTTTCAATTGCGGTTGTGGATAAATACACTCCTACCGACGGCACGGCAACGGAAAAAATACGGAAACAGTTCAGTATTCCGGCTGGACAGATCGGACACATCGATACAAAGGGAGACATCCAGATCTTTACAAGGGGTGACATCCGCTCTTCCTGCTCCGGGCCAGTAGTAACACTTGCCTATGCGTTGGAGTAAGTCGAATACGTTACCCCTTGGCACCGTAGTGCCAATTTGAGAGCCCTTCATTCCTCGCCGATGGAGGGCTCTTTCTTTGCCCTTGACAAGAGCCTACATGATACTATATCATCATGATGTGAAACAAATCAGTCTAAATCTCCCGGACGGTATGTTCGAGAAAATACAGTCTCTCTTCGGGGATTATATCCATAGAAATCCTCAGCAGAACATCACGCGACAAGACGTTATCCTAACAGCTCTCTCCTCTGGTTTAGATATATTTGAGACAACGAGCGGTATTTCGATATCACAGAAGAAAGGAACTAAATCATGAGCGGTGCTTGGGAGACCGGCAGCAACCCATCGTTACTAATTGCGACACCAAACACAGATATCGTGACCACACAATGGGCGCTCGAGTATGCGGCCATGTGGAAACCGCAGGGCGTAGTGCTTCAAGGTTGGAGCGGGATGCCGATAGATGTCGCCCGAAACGTGTTCGTTAAAAACGCTCGAACAATGAAAGCGAAGTATCTCCTTTACATGGATAGCGACGTACTCCCAGAAAGAAACGACTGGATTAAGCTGCTCATGGATGCGCAGGAGCCGATTATCTCTGGCCTGTACTGGTCAAAGAAGGGGCATCCTGGCATTTGGCTGAAGAATCGCACAGATCCTCCAGACAAACAAACCTATAGTCCAGTCACAGCGGGTTATCGAGGCGGTTCTATAATTGAGGTTGACGCAGTTGGCGCCGGCGCACTTTTAATCGATATGCGCGTCTTCGATATAATAGATAAGGTTCTTGGTCCGCAGCCGTATTTCGTTTGGCAATGGCCAGACCCCGAGAACATCCAGCCCGGACAGAAAAGCGAGGACTTCTACTTTTGCGATCTCGCGCAGAGGGCGGGGTTCAGTATTCTCTGTCATACGGGCGTAGAGCTGTTCCACGAGCAGACTATTTCTTGGGACAACAAGGGTGTATCAAAGGCTAGGGGTTGAACATGGGAGAGGGAAAGCGGCAAAAGGTGATAGCAGTAACTAGGAAACAAGGTGAGTTTTTGAGTCTAAAGAAGAAAGAGACGGAGAAGAAGATTCATAAAAAGCTATCATGGGGAGAATATCTTGAGCTAATAGCAATAAGGGGGGCCCTAAAATGAAATTTGTATTTATCGTGCCAGATTCTCCCTTCTTAATAGATGAAAAGGTGTTCCCATTCTTGGGGCCGCTCTACCTTTCTGCGGTACTGAAGAAGGAAGGGCATGACGTTAAAGTTATAGACCTTGTCGCTGGACAGGAGATTCCCCAGATTGAAGCGGATTACGTCGGGATAACAGCTACGACACCTCAATTCCCGCGGGCAGTACAGATTGCGAACATTCTTAAACAGCGGAATCCCAATCAGAAGGTCATGATCGGCGGCCCGCACGCCTCGGCCAATCCAGAGGAATGCAAGAAGTATTTCGATTTCGTATGTGTAGGCGAGGGCGAGAGGTTCGTTCAGTATCTTACCGCCTTTAAACCAACGGTATGCGACTGGGGCATGTCGCTCCCTTATATCGATGACCTTGACGATATCCCCTTCCCCGACTGGGACGCAATAGACCTATCGCAATACCATTACACCATTGACGGAAAGAGAACCATGAATATCCTGACTTCACGTGGCTGTCCCTATGCGTGCGCCTTCTGCTGTCATGCCCCGTGGGGACAGAGAATCCGCTATCGGAGCGCGGAAAATGTCATTGAAGAGATAGGATTACTTCGTATCAGGGGCTATGAAGGACTCATGCTGTACGATGACGAGTTCTTCCTTAACGAGAAGCGGGACATAGAGATCGTAGAGGCACTTGGGAAAGAGGACATGGTCTGGCGCTGCTTCTCGCGGGCAGATGTCATTATGAAGCACGCCGATGTTATCAAGGCGGCCGCAGCCAACGGGTTAAAGGAAATGTTGATAGGGTGTGAATCAGGGAGCAAGGATATTTTAAAGAACATCAACAAAGGAACCACGCCCGTGATGAACGAAGAGGCGATAGATTTCCTCAAAAGCCTGAAGGTGCGAGTCAAAGCTGCACTCATTATCGGTCTGCCGGGCGAGACCCCAGATACAATTAAGGCCACGGAGAGGTTCGTCGAGAGAGTAAAACCAGACTCGGTCGACTTCACGGTGCTGCGGGTTATGCCGGGCAGCGACATCTGGCACCACCCAGAGAAATATGACCTGAAGTTCTCTCCCGAGTACAAGCCGTACAAAACCAAGCCCGGAGAATATGAGGCTGGTGTTAGCACGAGTGCGATGACAGCGAAACAAATAGTCGAGGCGAGAGACTATCTTGACAGAAAGTTTAACCCGCAGCTATGGAGTAAGTAAATGAGTAAATATACCGTAACAGTTGAGATACCAGATGGCGATGCATGCGGGGAGTGCCCACTTTTTGATAATGAGTATCAGTATTGTCATCTTTTCCCTGATATACCAAAGTCGGATGACTTTAAGATACCACAATGTCCATCTTTGAAGATAGAGGCGCAGAATGAAGAAGCTCATTTGTAGATTAAAAGGTCATCTATGGACAGGCTGGAAGCGTACGGCCGATGCCAGAAAAGACAGCCGCCGTTGCCTACGCTGTAATGAACGAGAGGAAAGGAAGGTAATATGAAAACAGTAGTTTTAGCTGGATGCTCAGGATTTGCTGGCGCGGGGCTAACGAAGAGGCTGCTGCAGCAAGGTTATAAGGTAATCGGGATTGACCTGCTGGCATTGATGGAGGCTGATAAATTGGGCGACTCTATCAAGAACAATCCCAATTTCACATATCTCTGGAAAGGTCTCGATGACATTCAGCCGCGTCATATACCGACGGGTTCGATTGTCGTTGATCTGGCAGCTTATGCAGATGTGTCTTTCGGGTTATCTTCACCGAAGGAATGCATCCGCAATAACATCATGTCGACCGTGAGTTTACTGGAGGCGGTTAAAGAGGTCAATATTGAGCGTTTCATTTTTGCTTCAAGCGGTAATACGTTCGGGCGTCCTTTATATGTACCGATTGACGAGCTGCACCCTCCGACGCCACATAATGGGTACAGTTTCAGCAAATGTGCTCAGGAGTTAGCTTGCTGGGCGTGGTGGCGAGCATATAATGTTCCTGTTGTGATCATGTCGAACGGAATCGTCTGCGGGCCTGGCATGCGCAGGGATATCGTTATCTACCGTTGGCTCTACAACATCTTAAAGGATAGGCCGATAGTAATAGAAGGTGATCCCATTGCCGACCAGACTCGCGACATCACGTTTGTCAGTGATGTTCTGGACGCATGGATGTTGACCATCGAAGCACCACATGACGTGGTTGTGGGGCAGAAGTTCCAAGTTTCCTATGGGGAGGAGATGAGGGTTGAAGAGATTGCGAAACTCTGCATGGACGTTTGTAATAAGACGGTGCCGGTTATTCGCAAGCCACATCGTCCCGGCGAGAAAGGCCAGCGGGAATGTTTTGACACGACCAAGGCAAAAACGCTACTGGGGTACAACCCCAAGATAGCTCCGAGAGAAGCAATCGCTCTGACTGTACCATGGGTCAAGAAGCAGATCGATCTAGAATCAAGGTATGCGGACTAACTTTTTAATTCAGCTCATGAAGTTTGTAATGCGGGAGAAGAAGGTCGTCCGCACGCAGTACAAAGGCGGGGCGTTGCGTGTAGAGATTTTCCCTTGTAAGGCGAAACCGCATCTTCCGGTGGTACTGATAGTTCAAAAGACAGCGTTCGGACGCTGGGTAAATGTTAATATGGTAGGGTTAAATTAGGAGGAAACCTGATGGCATATGAGATAATACGCTCCGGCAAATTTAAAGGGAGCATACCGACGGTCTCCGTTGTAGCGAATACCTTCCGATCGGGCGGCATAGACATTACGCTTGCAGGGATGCGGGACCAACTCTACGACAAGAACAGGTTCGAGGTCATTCTTGTCGACCACCGCTACGAGTATCGGCACAAAGAAGTTGTGGCCCTGGCCAAGGCGTACGGCATCGTAAACTTTACTCATGTGCCGGAGTACCAGCGCAACGGAAAATGGGTTTCCTTCTGCTCGGGCTGGAATTGTGGTTTCATGCTGAGCCAAGGCGAAATAACCATGATTCTCTGCGACTACTCCTATGCGCCACCGTCATGGATAGATAAGCATGTGGCGTGGCATTACGACACCGAAGGACGTAAGATGCGGCGGCTAGCGATTGGGCCGCATAGCGTTCATAGCATGCCTCTGCCGTTTATATTCCACGGTAGCGAGCAAGAGTACGCGGATTGGGTCAAGAACCAAGCGCTACATAGCGGGAATAATTCCGTAACTGGTGGTTGCATTGAGCAGCCGGACTTCGGCCAGAGATTTGGCGAGATCAGTATCTTCCCAACCCCATTTGATCCCAGCGAGGTAAATACGACATTTACTGCTCAACCACCTAACCAAGATCCGAAACTTATATACGAGACGGGGCGCTGTAAGCGGGAATGGATGCACGTCAAGAACGAGTCCTGCTTCACAGAATCCATCTACGAAATAAACGGGCTGGACGAGCTATTTGAATACGGCAAAGGGCCAATGGACAACGAATTCGGGGC
>Ga0209777_10008571_pt1 | contig 11170 bp, 7 predicted proteins | sample FrelakmetHBP12HB_FD_187147 | JGI IMG/M metagenome (GOLD analysis project Ga0209777, IMG submission 187147) | Freshwater lake sediment microbial communities from the University of Notre Dame, USA, for methane emissions studies -HBP12 HB (SPAdes)... | ecosystem: Environmental > Aquatic >...
CGAGCCGCCGATTCCCAGTTCTAGTCAGCTGGCCTTACGCGCCGAGCTTGACCACGTTCTCGGCCGCCGGGCCCTTTTGGCCCTGGACGATGTCGAACTCGACCGCTTCGCCTTCGGCCAGGCTCTTGAAGCCCTGGGCCTGGATCGCGGAGTGATGGACGAAACAGTCCTTCTCACCGCTGTCCGGCGTGATGAACCCGAAGCCCTTCGCGTCGTTGAACCACTTCACCTTGCCCTTGGTACGCATACGGTCCTACTCCTTTTGGTGTTCGTGACGTCGCCCTCACGATAGGCTTTGTTCCTGCGGTGAACGGCGCTCGCCGTCACCGCTTGCGATCCCGACAAGCTCAAAGGGCCGGCGCGGACGCCAGCCCTCGTACCTGTCGCCAGAACTTGTGTGCATACTGCCACGCAAATCGCTGAAGGAACGTAACCGTGTCGCAGCCGGAACGCAACCTCGGCAAGTCGCCGTCAAGCGGCACTGCGCGGGCGGACCGTGCCCGCTCTGGGCGCAGGCGACCTCCCTCTGACACGAGCCCCCGCCACACCATGCGTCGGATGAGCCCGCCCGTGACGCCCTCTGGGCCTCGGCGCAGCGGTCAGCTTCTAGGGGAAGTGCGGGTCATTCTCGCCAAGGCCTCGGCTCACGCGCCGGCGAACACCTTCCCCCAACCCTCGCACGCGGCGTTGGTGACGCCGTGCACCATCTTGACTTAGGTCAATGACGACTAATTGACTCCTGATTAGCGCGGTGGTATAGTCAGCTCACCTTCGAGACGGGTAAAGCCGGCGATAGCCGGGGGCGCGAAGCTGCGGGTCCTTGCGTTCCTGCGCGACGCCGGGCGCGAGATTCGAGCGGGAATCCCAAGACCGCCGAGCTACCGACCAGGTCGCTCGGCGTCTCGTCTTTCCGGACCGCAGGCGCAGGGTGCGGGTAGACGGACGAGAGTTGGATCCACGAAGGCGCAGGCAGTCCGGCTGTGAGCGGCTCCCGCCCCGACGTTCTCGGGCGAAGGCTGCGAGCGTCTTCCCAAGCGGAGGAGAGCATGCCCCAGGTCCTGGCTCCGGTCACCGACATCGCCACACGCGGCTACGCGCAACCCGACGTACTCGTCTCCACCCAATGGGTGGCCGACCACCTCAAGGACCCGACCGTGTGCATCGTCGAATCGGACGAGGACACGCTGCTGTATGAGACGGGGCACATTCCCGGCTCCGTGAAGCTCGACTGGGTGAACGACCTGAACGACCCCGTCCTTCGCGACTACATCGACCGCGCGCACTTCGAGCGGCTGCTCGGCGCCAGGAGGATCGACCCCGACACGACCATCGTCTTCTACGGCGACCAGAACAACTGGTGGGCCACGTACGCCTTCTGGGTGTTCCGCCTGTTCGGCGTGGAGCGCCTGCGCGTGATGGACGGAGGGCGGCAGCGCTGGGCCGAGGAGGGGCGGCCGATCATCACGACGGCCGTGATGGAGGGCGGGCGGCTGCGCTGGTCCAAGGAACGCCGGGTCAACACGGAATGGACGTTCACCGTGCAGGACCGGGACGACACGCGCATCCGCGCGTTTCGGGACCACGTGCTGCAGCACGGGCAGGCGGGCCACCCGCTGCTCGACGTGCGCAGCCCGGAGGAGTTCCGCGGCGAACGGCTCCACATGCGTGAATACCCCAACGAGGGCGCGCTGAGGGGCGGGCACATCCCCGGCGCTCGCAACGTCCCGTGGCAGCGGGCCATCGATCCGGACACCCACACCTTCCTTTCTGCCGAGGACCTGCGGGCGATCTACGAGGCGGAGCACGGGTTGCGGCGCAACGACGACATCGTCGTCTACTGCCGCATCGGCGAACGGTCCTCCCACACGTGGTTCGCGCTGACGTACCTGCTCGGCTTCCCGAAGGTGCGGAACTACGATGGCTCGTGGACTGAGTGGGGCAACCAGGTGCGGGCGCCGATCGAGAAGCCGTGACGGGGATGGATCGGGAAGCCCGCATCGCCTGGCTGGTGGATCACGCCAGGCGGCCTCGGCATCGCGGCACGCTGCCGGACGCCGACGTCCGGGTGCCGGGGGGCAATCCCGGGTGCGGGGACGTCATCACGCTGTACCTGAAGGCGGACGCCGCGGATGACCGCGTGACGGCGGTCAGCTTCGAGGGAGCCGGGTGCACGCTGAGCCAGGCGGCGGCGTCGATCCTCGCCGAGCGCGTGAACCGACTCCGCCCGACCTTCGCGGAGATCGAGCGCTTCACCGACGAGGAGATGATGGACTTGGTGGGGCGGGACGTGGCCGACGCCCGGCCCCGGTGCGCGCAGCTGGCGCTCGGGACCTTGAAGTCCGCCGTGAAGATGGTGGCGACGGACCGGAAGCTGAAGGCGGCGGGGCACTCGGCCGCGGGGATCGCGGAGTTGCACCGGGCGAGCGCCGCCCTTCGCAGCGACCGCTAGGCCCGTCCGGCGGCCGCGCGGATGCTGCGGCGCGAGGCCAGCAGGAAGGCCAGGGGGAGCGCAGCCAGGAAGAGCACCGTCGTCAGACCGAACAGGTGGTTGTAGGCCAGCACGCTCGCCTGACGTGTCACCCGCAGCTCCATGACCGCAAGGGCGCGGTGCCCTGCCGTCACGGGGTCCGTGCCCGACTGCACCATCGCCCCCGTCAGGCGCTGGAGCATCGCCCGCGTCCCCTCCCCATAGATCGTCACGTGCTCGGCCAGTAGCGCGTGATAGCGATGTGTGCCGGCCGTCATCTCGGTGGCGGCCACCGCGATCCCGATGCTGCCGGCCACCTGGCGCACCACGTTGTATAGCCCCGTGGCGGCGGTCATCCTCGGCCTGGGGATGGACGCCAGCGCGGCGGTGGCGACCGCCATGAACAGCAGCCCCATTCCCGCTCCCTGCCACACCTGCGGCCACAAGAGGTCCCAGGCGCCCACCTGGCCCGTGAGGTGCGCGAACTGCCAGAACCCGACGGCGTTCAGCACCATGCCCACGAACACGAGGAATCGCGGCCCTACCTTGTTGTAGAACCGCCCGCCGATTGGCCCCACGACCGCGGACGCGATGCTCCGGGGCAGCATCGCCACCCCCGAGGTCATGGCGGGGAAGCCGAGCAGGGTCTGCAGGAAGACCGGGAGCAGGAACAGACTCCCGTACATGCCCATCCCCAGCACGCCCCCCAGGACGGTGCCCGAGGCGAACGGGACGTTCTTCAGGATCCTCAGGTCCACGGCGGGGCGTTCGGCCGTCAGCTCGCGCCAGACGAACAGGACCAGGCCCACCGCGGCGAACACCGCCAGATACACGATGAGCGGTGACTCGAACCAGTCCTTGCTCTCCCCCTTCTCGAGCATCAGCTGGAGCGATCCGAGGCCCACCGCCATCAGGCCGAGCCCCGTCCAGTCGATGCGGTCGCGGTGGCGGACCAGGTACGCCGGGTCGTGGATGAACCGCTGCACCAGCAGCAGGTTCAGGATGCCGATGGGGACGTTGACGTAGAAGATCCACGGCCAGGAGTACTGGTCGGTGAGCCAGCCACCCAGGGTGGGCCCGATCGCCGGGGCGACCACCACGCCCACGCCGTAGATCCCCATCGCGAGGCCCTGCTCCTCGACGGGGAAGGTCTCCCGGAGGATGGCCTGTGCCACCGTGATGAGCGCGCCGCCGCCCAGCCCCTGGATGGCGCGGAAGAGGACCATCGCCGGGAGGCTTCGCGCCGCCCCGCACGCCATCGAGGCGAGGGTGAAGCCGAGCACGCTCGCCATGTAGAAGCGCTTGCGGCCGAACCGCGCCGAGAGGAGCGCGATGATCGGCATGATGAGGACGTTGGCGAGGAGGTAGCCCGTCGCGACCCAGGTGATCTCTTCGATCGTCGCGCCGAGCGTGCCGCTCATGTGCGGGAGCGCGACGTTGACGATGCTGCCGTCCAGGACCGCCATGAAGGTGCCGGTCAGGACGGTGCCGGCGACCACCCACTTGTGCGGGGCTTTCGCAGTCGTGGCCACGTCCCGGCGGAGCGGCATTTTCCGTGCCGATGGCGGCATTCGGGGTCCGACGGGAGCCCTCGATTGCGGCTCGCCGCGGAATGGCCCTCCGCCCTCCTACGGCGGCGAATCCGACTGCTGTTTCAGCACCAGCTCCACCTCCACGGTCAGCGTGTCCCCGAGCCGCACGCGGATCCCGGTCTGCCAGTGCTGGAACTCGACCGTCTGCACCTCGAGGCTGTGCCGCCCCGGTGCCGCCGGGAAGATCATCCCTTTCACCTGCTTGTGGTCGAGCCGGAGGATCGCGTTGTCCGGCAGGTCGCCGTCCACCCTCACCCACCCCACGGTCGGCACGGGCGCGAAGGTCGCGATCGAGTCCGCCCGCTCCTTCGCCCGCGCGCTGTCGAGCGCCGCGGCCGTGAAATAGGGGGCGTTTCGCACCCGCCTCCCGAGGACCACCACCGCCAGGACAGTGATCCCCACCAGCGCGAGGATCCCCAGGATCCGGCCGAGCAGGGGGCTGCGAGGAAGCGGCTCCGCCCTGCGCTCCACCGACGGGCGCCGCGGCGTGGGTTCGGACGGGCGCGCGGGACGGCGATCCGCCGGCGGAGAGACGGCCGCCACAGGGCTCGACCGCCGAGGCGCGGGCGGCGGTGGCTGTCGCGCCGGCGGCGGCGGCTCGGGGGCCGGTGGCGGCGCGGCAGGCGCCGCGGAAGCGGGCAGCGGCTCCCACGTGGTCGGCGCGGGCGGCGGAGCGGGAAGCGGCACCAGAAGCCCCGAGGGACGAGGCGGCTTTGCGCCAGGTGGGGGCGGAGGCGGCTTCTCGATCTTCAGCTCCATCTCCCGGAGCGTCGTTTCCTCCAACGGATGCGCCGCGGGCTCGCCCGCCGATCGCTCCGTCGCCAGCACCGGCTGGGGCGCGCGCCGCGCCAGCTCTTGGAGCCGTATCACCGCCGCGTTCCGCTCCTCCTCGCTCAGCGGCACCGCCTGGATGGCGAGGAGCATCTCCCGCGTCGTCGGGTAGCGCTCGGCCGGTGTCTTGGCGAGCGCTTTCCGCACCACGTCCACGAGTCCCTGAGGCACGTCCAGCCGCGTCATGCCGATCTCCGGCGGCTGCGCCGAGACGTGCAGCCCGAGGAGCGCCCCCTCGCTGTCCGCCGTGAAGGGCGGCCGCCCCGTCAGCATCTGGAAGGCCAGCACGCCGAGCGCGTACTGGTCGGCCTGCGGCCCCACCGGCTGCCCCGAGCACTGCTCCGGGCTCCGGAAGAGCGGCGACCCGACCGCGGCCTCCGCCCCCTCTTCCCGGAGCGCCCGCGCGAGCCCAGTGTCCGCGACCGCGACGACCCCCTCGCGATCCACGAGGACCTTGGCCCCCCGCAGGTCGCGGTGGAGCACATGCCGGTCGTGCGCGTACGCCAGCCCGCGCGCGACGGACCGCAACACGGTGAGGGCGAGCGGGACCGGCAGCGGACCCTCTTCGACCAGCACCCAGTCGAGGGAGCACCCGTCCACCCACTTCATCGTGTAGAAGTCGGTGCCCGCCGCCTGCGCGGCCTTGTAGATGGGGACGATGTTGGGGTCGACGAGGTTGCTCGCGACGCGCGCTTCGCGGCGCACCCGCTCGCCGAAGCCCTCGGCCGCGCCCGGAGGCACGACCTTGATCGCCACGGCGCGCTGCAGCGTGCGCTCCATCCCCTTGTAGAGGAGGGCGACGCTCCCGCGCCCCGCGAATCCCTCGATCTCGTACTCCGTCGCGAGGGCTTCGCGCAGCGCGGCGAGAAGGGCGACGGGGTCGGTCGGCGGCGGCATCCCGCTAGGCCTTCCGGATCTCGGCCAGCACCCGCTCCGGCGTCATCGGCAGCCGCAGCATCCGCGCGCCCGTGGCGTCGAAGATGGCGTTCGCGATCACCGCTCCCATGCACACGATCGCTGGCTCGCCGCCTCCCTGCGGCGCGAGATCGTCGTTCGGCACCAGCACGGTCTCGATCCGCGGCACCCACGAGAAGCGCGGCAGCGCGTAGGTGTCGAAGTTGGCGGTCTCGACGCGACCGCCCTGGAACCGCACCTCCTCGGCGAGGCTGTAGCCCAGCCCCATCGTGATGGCCCCCTCTATCTGCATCTTCGCGCCGTCGGGGTTCACCACGATCCCCATGTCCTGCGCGCAGACCACGCGCTCCACCTGCACATGGCCCGTCGCGCGGTCCACGGTCACTTCGGCGACGTGGGCCACGTAGCTCCCCGCGTCGAGCCCGCACGCGAGGCCGCGCCCGCGGCCCGTCCGGCGCGGCGCCACGTCCGGCCGCCACCCCGCCGCCTCGGCCACGGCCCGCAGCACCCGGAGCATCCGGGCGTCCTTCGTGTTCCGCAGCCGGAACTCCAGCGGGTCCACTCCCGCGGCGGACGCCATCGCGTCGATCTGCTGCTCGGCGGCGAAGCGGTTGGTGTTGGCCCCCGGCGCGCGCCACGGCCCCACCCCGAACGGGTGATAGCTCGCGGCCCCCGCCCCCGCTCCCTCGCCGCCCCCGCTGCCCGACACCCGCACCCGCCGGTTCGGGACGTCGTAGAACACCTCCGTCGCGCGCTCGCCCGCGGCGTACACTTGGTAATCCCACAGCGTGAGGCGGCCGTCCGCGTCCATCCCCGAGACGATGTGCACCACCGCCGCGGGGTCGAAGGTGTCGTAGAAGAACTCCTCGGCCCGCGTCCAGGCGACCTGCACCGGCCGCCCCGCGGCCTGCGCCAGCCGCGCCGCCTCCACCGCCTGCTGGCCCGGCGCCTTTCCCCCGAAGCCGCCGCCGACGTACGGCGTGATCACCCGCACGTCCTCGACGCGGAAGCCCAGCGCGCGGGCGATCTGCGGCTGCAGCGAGAACGGCGCCTGCGTGCTCGCCCACACTGTCGCCTTGCCGTCCCGCACCTCCGCCAGCGCCGCGTGCGGCTCGATCGCCGCGTGCGCGACGTAGGGGTGCCGGTACGTCACGTCGAAGGTGCGCGCCGAGTCCCGCCGGGCGGCGTCCACGTCGCCCGCCGACTCCGTCGTCCGTGTGTCGGGCGCCGCCTGCACGAGGTGGTCGAAGACGCTCTCGCTGTCGAACGCTGGAGGGGCGGTCTCGAACCTCCCGCGCACCAGCTTCACTGCACGTTCCGCCGTCTCCGGGTCGGGGGCGAGCACCGCCACCAGCCCGTCCACGTTCACGACGCGAACGCCGCTCACCGCCTCCGCCTCGGCGGTGTTGAGGCCCCGCGCGGTGGCGCCGTGGGCCGGCGGGCGGACGATGCGCGCGTACAGCATCCCGGGGAGCCGGAGGTCGGCGGCGTACTTCGCCGCGCCCGTCACCTTCTCCGCGCCATCGAGCCGCTTGGGCGAGCGGCCCATGATGGCGAACTCCCGCGCCGAACGGAGCACCGCGCGTTCGTCCACCGTGTGGCTGATGGCCTGGCCCCGCGCCAGCTCGCCGTAGGTGACGCGGCGGTCGCGATGGCCGGTGACGAAGACGACGCCGTCCTCCACGGTGAGCGCGGAGCGCGGCACGCCGAGGCGCTGCGCGGCGAGGTCGGTGAGGATGAGCCGCGCCTGCGCCGCCGCCGCCCGCACTGCCGGCCCGAAGAACCGCGTCGTCATCGAGCCCCAGGTGCCGGCGTCCCACGGGCACGAAGCGGTGTCGCCCATCACGATGTGGACCGATGCCAGCGCCACGCCGAGGTCCTCGGCCGCCATCTGCGTGAGGGAGGTCATCACCCCCTGGCCCATCTCGATCTTGCCGGAGAAGAGCGTGACCTGCCCGTCCTCCGCGATGTGGAGGTAGGCGTTGACGTCGGTGGGGTAGCCGCGCCGCTGCTCGGCCGACCCGCTCGCGCCCGTGAGGGCCGGCGGGAGACTCACGAGGACGAGGATGCCGCCCCCCAGCGCCTTCACGAAGTCGCGCCGGGGCATCCGGAGCGCGCCGGCGAGCGCGGCGGGCTCCGCCGCCGTCGCCCCGGCCGCCGCGTCGTGCGCGGCCCCACGGAGGTTCCGCGCCTTACTCATGGTGGCCTCCCCGCTGCCCGGAGGCGGTCTCGATGGCCGCGATGATCCGCTGGTGCGCGCCGCAGCGGCAGAGGTGGCCCTCCAATCCCTGCACGATCTGCTCGCGCGTCGGATGCGGGTTCGCCGCCAGGAGGGCGTGGGCGCCGAGGATCATCCCCGGCGTACAGTAGCCGCACTGGAAGCCGCCCTCGTCGTGGAACGCCTGCTGGAGCGGATCGAGCCGCCCCGCCGGGGCGAGCCCCTCGATGGTGGTGACCTCCTTGCCTTGCACCGAAGCGAGGTCGGTCTGGCAGGAGCGCACCGCGCGGCCGTCCACGAGCACGGTGCACGAGCCGCAGAGCCCCATCCCGCAGCCGTACTTGGTGCCGGTCAGCGCGAGATCGGTGCGGAGGACCCACAGAAGCGTGCGCGTGCCGTCGGTCTCCAACGACACGGGCGCGCCGTTGAGGCGGAAGCGGATGGTGTCGGTCATGCCTTTAGGTGTGGTGGCGCGGCTCGACGTGTCAAGAGCGACGGGCGGAGCGGGGAGCCGCAACTCCGCTGGATGTTCCTCTTCTGGGTCGGCACGATGGGGACGGTCCTGGCCATCCTCAAGCTCTAGCCGCCTTCCTGACGTAAACTCCATACTCTCAATGGCTTTCGGATTTGGCAGGCCCGGCTGAGAGCAGCCGGGGCCAAGCGTGCGCCAGCCCGCACGGTCCGCGTGGCCTGCGTCACTTCCCATAATGGTCTGGTCGGTTATTTTGCAGCAGTTCGTCTCCTCTATAGACAGGCGGGGCATGCGTACTCCGGGCGCCCGGACGATCGGAGCGATAGCCGCCCTGTTGCTGGTGAGTTGCTTCGGCGACTCCACGGCACCGGGCCGGCTGCGCCGCGCGCCCTTCGCGTTCGCGCCCGTCTTCGACGCCCGGGCCCTCCTCGTCGTGCAGTTCGACTCGGTACGCATCCGCCTCGTCCCGGCGGGCGGCGGTGCGGCGGCCCTCGACACGACCGTCGCCTTCCCCTCGACGTCCGACAGCGTCGTCCTGAGTCTCACGGTGCCGGTGTCGGGCTCCGCGCAGACGTTCTCCCTCACGCTGGCGATGATCAACGCCGCGGGCGACACGGTCTTCCGCGGCGGGCCGGTGAACGTGACGGCGCTGCCGGGCGTCATCAGCCCCACCTCCACCGAGGTCCCGACGTACTACACGGGCGTCGGCTCGAACGCCGCGGGGGTCCGGTTCGTCGGCACGCAGCCGTCCCTGGCCTTCTTCGGGGACACGGTGCTCTTCCGGGCGGAGGCGTACGACTCGGCGGGGCACACGATCCCGGGCACGCCGATCGTCTACGGGATCGACTCCCGCGACACCGCCCTCGCCCGCGTCATCAACCCCGACTCCGGCCGCGTGATCGCGAAGCCGGTGCGCGGGCCGGCCCGCGTCGTCGCCCAGCTCCTCACGCACCAGACGGCCACATCGACCCTCACCGTGCAGCCGCGTCCGAGCGCGATCTCGGTGCGCGCCGGCGGCGGGCAGACCGCCACCGTGGGCACGTCGCTCTCCACGCCCCTCACCGTGCAGGTCGTGGGGGCCGACGGCCTGGGCGTCCAGGGCGTCGTGGTCACCTTCACCGTGACGGCGGGGGGTGGCTCGCTCGCCCAGTCGGTGGACACGACGAACGCCTCCGGGGACGTGACGACCACCTGGACCCTCGGCCCGACCGCCGGAACCCAGACGGTCACGGCCAGCGTCGGGTCCGTCTCCAGCGGCGCCATCAGTGCGACGGCCACCGCGGCCACGGTGACGCGCCTCGCCTTCACCGTCCAGCCGGGCACCGTGGCCGCGGGCGCGTCCATCGCCCCGGCGGTGCAAGTGGCGGCGCAGGACGCCTTCGGCAACACCGCCACCGGGTTCACCGGCAACGTGACCGTGGCGCTCTCGGCGAACCCCGGCTCCGCCACGCTCTCCGGCACCGCGGCCGTCGCGGCCGTCGCGGGTGTCGCGACGTTCAGCACGCTCTCGCTCGACAAGGCGGCCAGCGGCTACACCCTCGCCGCGGCCGCGTCCGGCCTCACCGGCGCGACGTCGTCCGCGTTCGCCGTCACGGCCGGCGCGGCGACGACCCTCGCGCTCCTCTCGGGCGGCGGGCAGTTCGCCGCACCCGGCACGGCGCTGGCCCAGCCGGTCGTGGTGAAGGTCACCGACGCCTTCGGCAACGGCGTCAGCGGCCGGGCCGTCACCTTCGCCGTGGCGACGGGGGGCGGCTCCCTCGGCACCACGTCCACGACGACCGATGCGACCGGGGCCGCGAGCACCACCTGGACCCTCGGCGCCGTCGGCGGGACGCAGTCGATCACGGCGACGTCCACGGGGCTCGCGGGCTCGCCGCTCACCATCACGGCCGCCGCGCAGACGGGTGCCCCGGCGAAGCTGGCGTTCCTCGTCCAGCCGTCGAACGCGATCGCGGGCGCGGCCATCGCGCCGGCGGTGCAGGTCGTCGCGCAGGACTCCAACGGCGTCACGGTGCCGACGTACACCGGGCAGGTGGGTGTCGTGCTCTCGACGAACCCGGACACCGCCCTGCTGACCGGCACGCTGGTGGTCAACGCGGTGGCGGGTGTCGCGACCTTCGGCAACCTCTCGGTGCTCAAGGCCGACACCGGCTACGCGCTGGGGGCGGTCTCGGAGTCGCTCCTTCCGGCTTTCTCGAGCAGGTTCACGATCACCGCCGGCGCGGCGAAGGCGCTCTCGCCCTTCTCGGGCTACGGCCAGACGGGGGCGCAGTCCACGCAGCTCCCGCAGCCCGTGGTCGTGAAGGTGGCCGACTCGCTCGGCAACGGCGTGAGTGGGGTGGCCGTGACCTTCGCGGTCGCCACGGGCGGCGGGAGCGTCGGCACGCCGAACGCCACCACGAACGCGAGCGGTTTGGCGAGCACGACCTGGACCCTTGGTGCGACGGCGGGGCTGCAGACGATCACGGCGACGGCCGGTACGCTCGTCGGCTCGCCGCTCACCATCTCGGCGACCGCCGGCTCGGGTATCGCGTCTACGGCGGTCACGCCGCACGCGGCCACGCTGAATGCGCTGGGGCAGACCGTCCAACTGGTGGCCCAGTCCAAGGACGGCGGCGGGAACAACGTCTCGGGCAGCTTCACGTGGGTGAGCCGCACGCCCGCCAACGCCACCG
>Ga0209777_10008572_pt1 | contig 11170 bp, 9 predicted proteins | sample FrelakmetHBP12HB_FD_187147 | JGI IMG/M metagenome (GOLD analysis project Ga0209777, IMG submission 187147) | Freshwater lake sediment microbial communities from the University of Notre Dame, USA, for methane emissions studies -HBP12 HB (SPAdes)... | ecosystem: Environmental > Aquatic >...
GGGCCTGGCGCGCCTCCAGGGCGTCCAGGGGACCGAGTGGGGCCTGCTGATGGCGGCGTCGACGCTGATGGTGCTGCCGGCGCTCGCGCTCTTTTTCGTCGCCCAGAAGTTCTTCATCGAGGGCATTGCACTCACCGGCACGAAAGCGTAAGAAGAGCGCGGAGTGCGGAGCGCGGAACGCGGAGTGAACGGCGAAAGCATGGCACCCACAGGATCAGGAGTGACGGTCTAGCAGGCGCATCGCAAAGGCAAACCTTAACATATTGAGCCGCCCCCCTTGCGGGGCGCGTAAAGATCGGCGGGTTCATGGTCTGGCTGGCGGTCGTGTCGGGTATATTCTTCTCGATCATTGCGGTCGCGTACCGGCTCGGCATGTCGCGGGGCGTCGTGCCGCTCCATATCCTGGGCAGCGTCTCCGTCGTCGGGACGGCCTATTTCCTCATCCTTTCCTGGGGCGCCCTGGGCGAGGGCGCGGCCATCCGGGCGATCGCCTTCGGCCTGGCGGCCGGGGCCGCCCAGTACGTCATCCTGCCGCTCATGCGGGCGGGCCTGCGGGCGGGGCCGGTCTCGCCGCTCTGGTGCGCCCTGATGCTGGCGTTCGTGCCGATCGCGCTCTACAGCGCCCTCGTTCGCCACGAGCCCATCGACGGCTTCCAGGTGGCCGCCCTGGGCGTCGCGGCCGCCTGCATCGTCCTCGCGACGTTCGGCCAGGGGGGCTCGTCGCCGGCCGTCCCGGGCCGTTCCGCCGGGCATCACCGGCTCCGCTACGCGGGGATCCTCGTGGGCATGCTCCTCCTCAACGCCATCAACGGAGTGTTCCTTAAGGAGCTCGATTTCGCCAAAGACGCCGCGGGCGTCTCGCTGAAAGACCGGTTCGGCCTCCTCTACCTGGCGATGCTCTATGCCGGGATCCTCGGCGGGGTGCTCGCGGACCAGGTGGTGACGCGGCGGTCGTTCCCGCCGTGGCGATGGACGCTCCTTCTGGGCGCGATGGCGGCCATCGGCTCGATCGTCGGCTCGAACCTGCTCATGGTGGCCGCCTCGCTCCAGGCGGCGGTCGTCTTTCCCGTCAACGCGGTCGCGTCGATCGTGTCGACGGCCGTCCTCGCGAGCGTGTTCCTCGGCGAGCGCCGCACGTGGAGTTGGTACGCCTCGCTGGGGTGCGGCCTGGCGGCCGTCGTGCTGGCGAACGGGGCGGCGATCCGCGCCTGGGTGGCGGCGGGGTAGGCGGGCGTCACGTACGTGAGGCCTCAAAGGAGGAAAGAGGCACAGAGGCGGGCTCACGCAAAGACGCAAAGGGAAAAAGAGTCAACATAAGAGGGAACGGAAAGAGAAGAAACGAACGTCAACGGCGGCTCACGCAAAGACGCAAAGACGCAAAGGGAAAAAGAGTCAACATAAGAGGGAACAGAAAGACGCCACAAGGAGAGAGGACCATATAAGGATAAAGAGGTATCGCTTTCGCCTCGGCCTTCTTGCGTCTCTCCGTTCTCTCCGGTCCTGGGGTTTGCCGCCTTTCTTTGCGTCTTTGCGGCTTTGTGTGAGGCGCTGTGGCCGTGGCCTCTGTTGTTGCATCTCTCCGTTCTCTCGGGTATGCCGGAAATCCCATTGTGGCCGCCCGGGGTTCTGGTAAACTATTAAACTCACACGCCCCGGAACCGACGGGTCCGGGCTGTGGCGCGTTGTCAACTCTAACGAAAGGAACTTTTCATGAGGCTTGGACGGATGGGATGGGCACTGGCCGTCGTGGCACTGGCGGCCTCGGTGAGTTTCGCGGCGGACGCCACGGGCGACAAGGTGCTCCTGAAGCAGAAGTTCACGCCCGGCGTCTGGACGATGAGCACCACGATGGCCGGCGAACAGTCGGTCACGGTCGACGGCAACGCGCAGCCGGCCCAGCAGATGTCGCAGACGTTCGTGTGGGTCCAGGACATCAGCCAGCCCGACAAGGATGGCGCCAAGACCCTGCAAATGAGCCTCAAGCAGGTCAAGCAGTCGATGAACGTCGGCGCCCAGTCGGCCGCCTACGACAGCACCGGCCCCGCCGACAAGCAGGACCCCAACTTCGCCCGCGTCCTGGGGCCGATCCTCAAGGCCAAGATCGTCGCCAAGATCGGGGCCGACGGCAAGGTGGCGAGCGTCACCGGCCTCAACGAGATCTGGGACGCCGTCGCCAAGGACACCCCCGAGATGGCGACCTTCGCCACCCAGATGAAGACCCAGATGGGCGACAATGCCATCAAGGACATGATCACCAAGTCGTCCGAAATGCTCCCCGAGAAGGCCGTCGGCGCGGGCGACGACTGGCAGCCGACCATGAAGTTCAACCTTCCCCTGGCCGGCGAGTGCGAGGTCAAGCAGAACTGCAAGCTCACCGAAATCCAGGCGGCCACCGCCGGCAAGATCGCCGTCATCCAGTATGAGGGCAACGGCAAGTCCACGAAGGAAACCACCACCCAGATGGGCGCCGTCACCGTGACGGTCCAGAACATGACGTCCGCCCAGAAGGGCCAGCTCAAGTTCAACGTCGACACCGGCATGATCGACAGCCTGACCATGAATACCGACGGCGTCATGGAGTTCACGGCGCCGGGCCCCGAGGGCAAGACCGCCAAGGTCGTGTCCAAGCAGAAGTCGAAGGCGGAGATCTTTGTGACCAAGGGCGATGCCGCGCCGGCGGCCAAGTAAGCATGGAAGGGGTCAGGAGCTCTATCCGTTAAGCTCCTGACCCCTTTGCCTTTCGAAGCGCCCCGAGTCGAAGGGGTCAGGAGCCTTACACATAGGGCTCCTGCCCCCTTTGCCTTTGTAGCGTCCGGAACCGGAAGGGGTCAGGAGCTCTATCCGTTAAGCTCCTGACCCCTTTGCCTTTCAAAGCGCCCCGAGTCGAAGGGGTCAGGAGCCTTACACATAGGGCTCCTGACCCCCTTTTGTCCGCCTCGGGCATCTTGCGTCCGCCCGATTTACTTGCCCGGCTCCATCTCAATCGTATAATGCTTCCGGAGGGTGGGTGCATTCCATGGCTGGAAACGATCGTGAGACCGCCGTAGCGGATCTGCGCCTCAGCGTCTACGTGAGGCCGATCCACCCGGAATTCTTCACGATCAGGGTGCGCCAGGTGTTCCGCGGCGCCGAGTTCCACGGCGAGATCTGGCTGCTCGACCCCGGCCACGTCATCCTGTTCCTTGACGGCCCGTACTGCATCACCGAGGTGATCGCGCCGCGCGGCATCGAGTTGCCCGAGCGCGGTCGCCTCCGCACGGTCGACATCACCGGCGAGAGCGAGGAGCGGATCGAGGCCCGCGGGCCCCTCGTCTACCACACCGCTTACCAGGTGGACGCCCAGGACCACGAGACCTACCTGAAGGAAGCCGAGGAACTCCTGACCGGGCCCCACGCCGAACACATCGTGTCCGATTCGCCGCGGGAGGCCGCCAAACGCCAGTTCTCTTACGCGTCACCCGAGGCGAGGCCGACGGGCCTCCTCGTCCATGCCTGGCACGGGTTTCCGGCCGAGAGCACGATCCTCAAGACCCAGACGTTGATTGAGAGGGTATGACCGTGCGCCGCAGCGGGGGAAAATGGGGTTGGGGAAAATGGGGTCTGACCCCATTTCGAACTGAACCACGGCGAACCGCAGAATATCGAACAAGGAACTCCGAATGTCCAAGGGGAGACGGAGCCGGGGTGTTACTTCGTCATTGGACATTCCTTGTTCGACATTCTGCGGTTCGCTGTTTTTCGGCCGTCATCGGAACAGAGAGGTCTAGCGTTCGCCGATGTCTTAACTTAAGGCCATTGGCGCCCGCCCCCTTTCTCCGCCACGTGCTCGCGGCGATTCTCGCGCTCCTCCTTGCGTGGGCCTGGTGCCCGAGCGCCCAGGCCGGCCTCGGGATGGGCTCCATCGAAGAGCCGCCCGAGGTCACCCATGCGAAGCTGAAGGAGAAGGCCGAGGCGGACTATAAGGACGGGATGGCGGCCCTGGCGAAGGGCGACACGGCCCGGGCCGTGCAGTTCCTGCGGCGGGTCTACGGGGCGCGGATCGAGTCGGAGTATCCGAAGAAGGCGGCCGCCGAGCTTCAGAAGCTCGAGGAGCAGTGCGGCCAGGAGTTCGTCGTCGCGCGGCAGCTCGTCGCGGGGGAAGACCCCGAGGCGGGCGTGATGGAATTGACGCGGATCTCGCGGACCTACGCCGGGCTGCCGTCGGCCAAGTTCGCCGGGGCGTTCCTCCTCCAGCTCAAGCAGGACCCCAAGTTCCAGCAGGCGCTCATCGCCGGCAAGGCTGCCGACGACCTCGAGAAGGCCAAGGACCTCGAAAAACAGGCCGAGGCAATCGCCAAGGGCGAGGACGTGAAGGACCCCGGCCCGTCCCCCGAAGATGAATCCGCCGATCCGTCGAAGACGCCGCCGAAGCCCGCCAAGGAGCCGCCGAAGGCCGCGCCGGCCAAGCCGATGACCGCCGCCGAGCGCCAGGCCGCCCATGACGAGCGGCTCACCCAAGCCTACCAGATCTATTCCCGCGTGGCTGCCACCTGCCCCGACACCAAGCCCGGCAAAGAGGCGGCGGCCGCCGCCCTGCGCCTCGAAAAGAGCGGCGACTTCCTTGCCCGCAAGAAACAGGCCGACGCCGAGAGAGAGGCGAAGCAGTGGCTCGGCCTCGCCGAGGCCTACTACAAGGGCGGCCGATTTGACCTTGCCTACGAGTTCGCCAGGAAGGTCCTCGAAAACCATCCCGACGTGCCGCAGGCCGCCCCGGCCAAGGCGCTGATCGAGAAGATGAAAAAGTAGGGGCGGCCTGCGGTCAGGCCGTTATTCCCTCGCCCCTTGTGGGAGAGGGTAGGGTGAGGGGTGACGTTGACTGGCTGCTTGCACGGCACAGCGAACCGCAGAATATCCAACAAGGAATGTCGAATCATGAAGTGACAAGGACGCGGCAGCCACGCACACTTGGACATTCGGAGTTCCTTGTTCGGCATTCTGCGGTTCTCCTTGCCGTTTCTGCATCTGCGGGTTCTCCGAGCCAGTGACCCTGATCGACGGCTCTTGGGAGGCATGTCACGCATGACACGCGACGAAGTCTTGAAGACCCTCGCCCAGGTCGGCATCATCCCCGTGGTCCGCGCGAAATCGGCCGCCGTCCTGGCGGACCTCGCGAAGGCGCTTATCGCCGGGGGCATCCCGATCGCCGAAGTGACGCTCACCGTGCCTGGAGCGATCGACGGCATCCGCGCCCTCAAGGCCCGGTTCGGCAAGGGGCTCCTCGTGGGCGTCGGCAGCGTGACAGACGCGCGGCAAGCCGAGGACGCGATGGCCGCCGGGGCCGAGTTCGTCGTCAGCCCCGTGACCGTCCCCGAGGTGATCGACGCGGCCCGGCGACGCGATACGGCGGTCATCCCCGGGGCGTTCACGCCCACGGAGATCTTCCATGCCTGGCAACTGGGCGCCGACCTGGTAAAGGTCTTTCCGGCGAGCGTCGGCGGGCCGGCGTACTTCAAGGCGATCCTCGCGCCGATGCCCTTCCTGAAACTCATGCCGACCGGCGGCGTCGACCTGGAGACCGCCGGCGCTTTCATCAAGGCCGGCGCCGTGGCCCTCGGCGCCGGCAACGCCCTCATCGACCCGAAGGCCGTCGAGAAAGGCGACTGGACCACGATTACCGACCTGGCCTGCCGGTTCCGGGACGAGGTCCGCAAGGCCCGGTGAAGCCCCGTCACCCAAGGGGTCAGGAGCCCTATGTGTAAGGCTCCTGACCCCTTTGCCGTTCGGCCGCCGCGAGCCAGTTTGCGCAGCATGCCATTCAGCGGGAAGGGGTCAGGAGCTTAATGGATAGAGCTCCTGACCCCTTCTGGCCACTTACATGCCCCGCGCCCGCAGGTCGTAGCACGCCACGGAGTCTTCCAGGCGCACGTACAGCCGGCCGTCGGTGAGGGCCGGCGAGGCGCAGTGCAGCATGTTCACCCGCACGCGGCCGAGCGAGGCGTAGGCGTCGGGCGCGGCCTTGAACATGAAGAACTCCTCTCCATTTGTGCCGATGATCTTGCCGTCGGCCGCCAGGGGCGACGCGATGTAGCCCGCCGCCCGGGACTCCCACGCCACCCGGCCGGTCGCCCACTCCACGCAGAACGTCCGGCTGCCGACCACGTACACGTGGTCGCCGACGATAAGGGGGCTGGTGGACCCTTCGCGGCAGCGGTCGACCGCCCAGAGCTTCTCGGCCGCCTCGGGCGCGAGGCGATACGCCGCCAGGCCGTCCGACCCGGTGATCGCCAGGCGGTCGCCGACGATCGCGGGCGACGAGTGCTCGCCCTTCATCCCGGGGACGACCCACGCGAGCTTGCCCGTGGCCAGGTCCGCGCAGGCGATCTTCTGCGATGTGTTCACGATGACGTACGCCTTGCCATCGTGCCGCCAGAGCGACGGGGAACTGGAGGCGCCCTTGACGGCGGGCTGCGTCCACTGGAGCTTCCCCGACTGGGCGTCGAACGCCACCAACTCCTTCGCCAGGACGACCGCGAGGCCGTCGGCCACGAGGAACGAGGAAGAGACGTCCTTGCCGTGCGGCGTCTCGGCCGTCCAGAGGCGGCTGCCGGTCTTCGCGTCGACGCAGCAGACGTTCCGGTGCGACCCGAGGAAGGTGCACCGGCCGCCGGCGACGCAGGGCGTACTGGAGCTCTCGACGCCCACGTATCGGCCGGGGAACTCGGACTTCCACACGATCTTCCCCGTGGCGGCGTCCAGGGCGAGGAGCGTGTCGCGGGCGGCCTCCACCGACACGGGGATGTGCTTCATCGCGAGCGTTCGCATGACGCCCGTGATGCCGTTGGCGGCAAACCACCGGTCGAGCTCGTCCTGGTCGGCGAACTGGCGGTCCTTGATCCCCTCCAGCATGGCGACCGAGGCCGGGTTGGCGCCCTTCTCGCGTTTGATCCTGTCGAACCCGTCCGCGGTCAGCGTGCGGGCGGCGACGGGCTCCATGTATCGCCAGTTGGCATACAGGTAGACGCGTCCGTCGGCGACGACGGGGCTGCTCAGGTTGCCGCGCTGGTTGCCGGGGATGAACTCGCTCCGCCAGACCTGCGGGGGCCCCTCGGCCGGCCACGTGTCGGCCAGGCGCGGCCCCCCGGCGGCGATCCCGTTTCGCGTCGGCCCGCGCCACTCGGGCCAGTCGGCGGCGCGGAGGGGTGCGGCAAGGCAAGAAAGGGTGAACAAGAAAATGATCGATCGCTTGTTCATTCGATCGGCGCCGGCATGCTCGGGGGTCCGCATCCCTCGCTCTGGTCCTCGCGGTTTCCCAAGATTCGCCGCAGGAGGCCCGGCGAATCCGACGGGCCGAAGAGGATGTTCTGTTCGCCGACGGAGTTAGGGTTCGGGTTGGGGTTGGCCGCGGGCGGCATCGGCGGGCTGGGTTCTTTCAGGTACGCCGCGAAGGCTGCCGCGCCGTGCGATTGCCACCACCGTTGCCACGCGGCCGGGTCGGCCCCGAAGTCGCGCCAGACGAGTTGCTGGAGCGACTCGCGCGCCAGCGCCTGCGTTTCGGGTTTGCCCAGGGCCTGCATGAGCGCCTCGACGGAGGTTGCGTCCGGCACCTCGCCGAGTTGGTCGGCGGCCACCTGGCGGACGAGGGGCTTCTCGTCGGCGAGCGCGGCCACGAGCGCTCGGGCGGCATCCGGGCCGCCGCAGGCACCGAGCGCCCGCAGGGCGTCCAGGCGCAGGTCGAGATCGGCGTCTTCCCTGGCCGCGAGTTCTGCGAGGCCCTTGGCCGCGGCGGGATTGGCCAGCTTGTGCAGGGCCGCGATGGCCGCGCGGCACACGCTACGGTCGGGGTCCCTTAGCAGCGGGGCGATGGCGGGCGCGGCGTCGGCGAAGCTGAGCTCCGCGATCGACTTGGCGGCAGCCTTGCGGGTCTCGGGATCGGGATCCTTGAGGAAGGGGACGAGCCGCGAGGCCAGCGCCGGGTTCCGCTGGTTCCCGAGGGCCTTGACCGCGGCGAGGCGGACGCCGGCGTCGGGGTCGTCCAGCAGGGCGGCCAGCAGGTCGGCGGCCGCGACGCTGTGGCAGTTGAGGAGGCCCTCGGCGGCCGCGTCGCGGATATCGGCGTCGGGGTCCTTGAGCATCGGCACGAGGGGCGCGGCCGAGCCTTCGCGCTCCAGGTCGGCCAAGGCGTGCGCGACGGCCCGCCGCACGGCCAGGCTGGGATCGTTGACGTGCTCGGACAGGGCCTCGGCCGCCTTGTCGTCCCGCGTCGCGCCGAGCGCGCGGGCGACGAGGCATCGGACGTCCTCGCTCGGGTCCTTGAGGGCGTCCACGACGGCGGCCGGGACGGAGTTTCGCATGTCCATCTTCCTGAGCGCCTCGGCGGCGGCGTCCCGCAGGACGGGGTTCGTGCTGTGCAGGAGGGCCACGAGGGCCGGCGCGGCCGGTTCGCCGAGCTTGCCGAGGGCGGCGGCCACCTGCGAGCGGACGGCCGGCTGCGGATCGGCCAGGGCCTCGAGGAGGGCCGTCAGCATCGCGGGGTCGGCCATCTCGCAGAGCGTCCGGGCCGCCCGTTCGCGGCGGCGCGGCGATGGGTCCTTGAGATAGAGGGCCAGGGTCTTACGCGTCTCGGGGCCTTTCAGCTTGGCGAGGGATTTTTCCGGCACGTCGCTGAATTCCCACTGGGGCTTGTCGAAGAGGGCCGCCAGGTACGGCGCGGCCGCCTCGAGCTCCAACTGGCCGAGGGCCCAGGCGGCCTGAAGACGGACGGATTCGTCGGGGTCGTTCAAGGCTTCCGCAAGCGCCGGCACCGCCTGGCCGAGGACTCGGGCGCGGAAGAGGGCCTCGGCGCTCGATCTCAGCCTTGGCGGCCCCCCAAAACACGACGCCTCGCGCATCGGGGGAATGTCCGGCACTTCTTCGGTCGCCTGCTCGTCTTGCGCGACCTCCGCGACCGCCTCGGTCAGTTGCGGCGCTTCGATGCGGAAGTTCTGCATCCGGCCGAATGCCCAGGCGGCCGAGCGCCGGACTAGCGGGCTGGGGTCCCTCAAGCGGTCCATGAGCGGTTGCACGACCGCCGGCTCGCTCTGCTGGCCGAGGATATAGGCGGCGCGAGCCCGCGTGAGTTCGTTGCCCAGGATCGTGGCGGCGATGAGCGCATCAGTGGCCGGCAAGGCGCCTTCTGCCAAGAGAATGGCCGCCTGCTTCGATTCCCCCTCGCCGTCGCCGTTCGGGTCGAATCGATCGGGATCTTCGTCGCTTTCAGGCAGGGGGTCTTTGGCCAGCAGGCCGATGAGGGTCGGGATGGCCAGCCTGTCCCCCTCGCCGACGAAGGCGAGCCACCGCACGGCGTTGCTGCGATCCTCTTGCGACGTGTGCGACAAGTTTTTCAGGCGGGGGAACTGGTCGGCGACCGTGAGGATGCGGAAGAGGGGCCAGAACGCCACCCCCAGGCAGAGGAGGACGGCCCCTCCGACCGACAGGCTCCAGGTGAAGAAGCGGTTTTTCACGGCGAACCCCGGTGTGCGAGCGCGAGGTCATGATAACTGAATTGAAAGGCGCCAACAAGTAGGCGCCTCGTTAGCCGCCCCGCTTGCGGGCCGCGTGTTTGCATGCGTAACAACGACACGCGCCCACCAAGGTGGGCGGCTAACGAGGCCACGGCACCGACGGCGCGTGTTTGACATTGCACCAAGGCCCGCCTAATATGGCCTCGATACAACCAAGGCAACGAAAGGTATCACCCATGACCTATCGCGGACTGTCCGAAAAGTTCCAGCCCGATGCCGAGGGCCTCGTCGACACGATCCTCCGGCGGCGCGAGCCAAAGCGGGTCCATTTCATCGAGATCTATCACGATTTCGAGATCGCCGAGGCCCTGGCGGCCCGGTTCGACCTTGCCAAGGGCCTGCGGCCGGACGATCCGGACTTCCGCCTCAAGCGGTATATTGCCATCCAGCGGTTTAGCGGCTTCGACTACGTCGGGACGCACGTGAACACGGGCCTTCAGTTCGCCAAGCAGGTGACCGAGGACACGGCGGGCCTGAAACGCTCGGGCGGCCGCACGTTCCAGGACGAGCACGTCGGGCCGATTCGGACCTGGGCCGATTTTGAAAAGTTCCAGTGGCCCGACCCGGCCCAGCCCGAGGCCCTGAAGGACCTTGAATGGTTCGAGAAGAATCTGCCCGACGATATGTGCGTCATCGGCATGACGGGCCACTTCTTCGAGTACCTCTCGTGGCTCATGGGCTACGAGACGCTCTGCTTCGCCCTGTACGAGCAGCGGGACCTCGTGGACGCGATCGCGCGGCGGCTGGAGCAGCTTTTCACGCGGGCGGCCGAGGTCTTCCTCCAGTTCAACCGCGTTCGGATCCTCTGGGGCACCGATGACATGGGCTTCAAGACCGGCCTCATGATCTCCCGCAAAGACATGCAGGCGCTCGTCTTTCCGGGCCACACGCGCCTGGCCCGGATGTGCCACGAGGCCGGGCGGCCGTACCTCCTGCACGCGTGCGGGAACCTCAACCAGGTTTACGACGAGCTGATCGACCCGGTGCGGATCGACGCCAAGCACAGCTTCGAGGACACGATCGAGGACGTGTGCGACGTGAAGCGGAAGTACGGGAAGCGCCTCTCGCTCCTGGGCGGGATCGACGTCGACTTCCTGTGCCGCAGCGACGAGGCCGCGATCCGCGAGCGCACTCGCCGCACCCTCGACGTCTGCCAGCCCGGCGGCGGGTACTGCCTCGGAACGGGGAACTCGGTGGCGAACTACATTCCGCTCGACAACTACCTGGCGATGGTGGACGAAGGGAGGTTGTACGGCAAATAGGTTCAAGGTTCAAAGTTCAAAGTTCAAGGTTCAAGGTGAACAGCCACGGCACCGCGCCTCCGGCGGCCGTTGACCTTGAACCTTGAACCTTGAACCTTGAACCGCCTTATTCCTTCCACGGCAGCGGATCGCTCGCTCCCGGGGCCGGCTTACGGACGGGAGCGGCCCTTACGGGGCGCGATTTGAGGGCGGTCTTGACGAGCCGGATGTCGGGTGCGGAGCAGACGTCCTGCTTCTCTTTGGGCACCGGGATCTCGACGCCGCCGACGCCATATCCCTCGGCGCCCGCATCGATGCGAATCTGCTGCGCGGACCGGATGACGGGCAAGCCCCCGCCGAGGGTGATCTGGTACGTGCCGTTCAGATCGG
>Ga0209777_10008573_pt1 | contig 11170 bp, 8 predicted proteins | sample FrelakmetHBP12HB_FD_187147 | JGI IMG/M metagenome (GOLD analysis project Ga0209777, IMG submission 187147) | Freshwater lake sediment microbial communities from the University of Notre Dame, USA, for methane emissions studies -HBP12 HB (SPAdes)... | ecosystem: Environmental > Aquatic >...
GGTGAGGCCGGTGGGGGTGAAGCTGTAGGGGCTTTTGCCGAAGCTGGTGAAGAGTCCGATGATGATGAGGAGGGCGATTTGGAAGCCGCCGAGGAGGAGTCCGGCTTGGATGGGGCTGTTTCCAAGGTACCAGCGTGGTACGCGTTTGAATTTAAGGATGGTGAGGCTGTCGTTTCTGGCGAGGATTATGGTGAGGAGGGCGAGGCCGATCCAGAGGATGGGCTGGATGATGTAGGTGCCTAGGGTTCCTTGGCTAGGGAGGATGGTATTGCAGGCGATGTAGAGGAGGGCGAGAAGTCCTAGGATGAGGTACCACATACCAGCTCCTTAGTACCATTTTTATAATAATATTTTTTTGTATTGATAATATAGTCTCCCAGCATCTGTTCTCCTTATATATGGGGAGTTGTGATAGGGTTCATCCTATTTTACCCTTTTCATGAAAATGTGCCGTTTCTTGTTCTTTTAACGAGGAAAAATCATCGTAGTCGTTTCCAATAGAGGATAAGTCCGGCTACGATGAGGATGCTGATGATACCTAGCAGAATCCCCAGGAAGGGGAATGTTCCTTGGGATTCTTTTTCGGATCCTTCGGTGGAACCGGCGACAGCAATCACCATTGTTTTCGTAAGTGTGTGACCAGCGGTATCGGTGACTGTCAAAGTGACGGTATAGACTCCTGGTGTTGTATATTTATGATTGGGGTTGACTCCTGTGCTGTTTGTGCCATCTCCAAAATCCCAGAGGTACGACACGAACGTCCCATTCATTTTAAACAATTCTGAAGCTGTAAGCATTATCGTTCTATTCACGGTGACGTTCATCGATACTACGTCCTCTGTCATCAATGGATTCTCTATCAAGGAGACGTTCGAGACTTGGATTTCCAGGCCGGACGACCAGCTACTGTTCACGCTATGCTCATCTTGGACGATGGCATGAATCTTGTACGTCCCTTCGGCCATCCATGAGTGATTCATTGAGATTGAGCCATTTGCGGCAAGGAGCGCGGTCCATGGGCTGAGCGTTCCGTCGTCCCAGTCGATGCGGTACTGAAGTCGGTCCCCGTCTTCATCGGTCGCTGCGCATTGATACGTGGCGTTCATCTGGACATTCACCGAGTTCGGCCCTGAGAGAATCGGCGTACTCGGAGCATGGTTGGGTGTGATATTTTGTGATGAATCTACAATTTCCCCGCCGGGTGATGGGGCGGGGCCACCAGAGGTCTTGTCCTCTGTCTTGAATCGGTACGAGGCGTTCGTCCATGTCGTGCCGTCGGTGACGCGGACGACCCACGTGTAAGTCGTTGCATAGGCAAGGTTGCCGATTGAGCAGGTTTTTGACCCATTGCTGGACGCGGCCCCTGAGTTAGTTCCAACGTTGGGGGTGGTCGTTATGGTCCAGTCAAAGGTGTCTCCGTCAGAATCTTTGATGGAGATGCTCAGGGTGGAGAGGTTGATTGAAATCCCTGTGGATCCATTGGAGGGGCTGGGGGAGGTGAGTGTAGGTGCGTTGTTCGGCGGATTGCTTTCTGTGGTAAAGTTGTAGGTTTCGTTTGTCCAGCTGTGCCCGTCATTGGCGCGTACAGTCCATTCGTAGGTGGTGGAATAGGTAAGTCCTGAGATGGTGCAGGTCTTGGTGCCGTTCAGAACGGCTGTTTCGTTGCTATCGCCAATGGCTGGCGTGGTGGTGATGCGCCAGTTGAGGGGGTCGCCTTCTGGGTCGTTCATCTGGATTTCTAGGGTGGTATTTATGATGGGGATTTCAGTGGATTCGTTGTCGGGGTTGGGGTTGGTTAGAATGGGTGGGTTGTTGACGGATGCATCCTCGGTGGTGAAATGGTAGGTGGCGTTGGTCCAGTGGTGGCTGTCGTACGCGTGTACGACCCAGGTGTAGAGAGTGTAGTAGGCTAATCCGGTGACGCTGCAGGATTTGGTCCCGTTGTTCGCTGAGGTGCCGGAAGCGGTTCCGATGTTGGGAGTGGTCGTGATCGTCCAGTTAAAGTGGTCCCCTTCGGGGTCTTGGATGTTGAGGCTGAGGGTTGTCGTGCTAATGGAGACGCCGGTGGAGGCGTTTGCAGGGGAGATGCTATTGAAGACTGGTGGGGTGTTGGGTGCGCTGGTGATTGTGAAATGATAGGTTGCGTTTATCCAGTGGTGGTTGTCGCAGGCGCGTACGAACCAGGTGTAGAGGGTTGAGTATGTTAGTCCGCTGACGCTGCAGGTCTTGGAGCCGTTGGTGGCGGAAGTGCCAGAGGCGCCGCCTATATTGGGCGAGGAAGTGATTGTCCAGTTGAAATGATCGCCTTCAGGATCCTGGATCATGATGCTTAGTGTTGAGGTGCTGATGGCGACGCCGGTCGAGCCGTTTGCAGGACTCGGAGATGTAATCGTCGGCGCACTATTGGACACCGTCGTGAACGTGTACGTCTTATTGGTCCAGTGATGACCATCGTAGGCTCGGACGACCCATGTGTAGACGGTGGAGTACGCCAGGCCAGAGATCGTGCAGGTCTTGGTGCCGTTGCTTGCGCTCGTCCCCGAACCGCTTCCGACGTTTGGCGAGGTTGTCATGCTCCAGTTGAAATGATCGCCTTCAGGATCGGTGATCGACACCGTCAAGGATGTCGTATGAATGGAGACGCCCGTCGATCCGTTACTTGGGCTGGGGCTAGCAATGGTGGGGGGGTTGTTCACCGGCGCACTCTGCGTCGTGAAAAGGTACAGATGATGCACAGAGCAGTTTCCATCCGTCGCGTTCACATACCAATGGTACGTCGTGGAGTACGCAAGACCAGAAACACTGCACGTCTTGGTGCCGTTGTGCACGCCCGTCCCTGAGGCATTGCCGATGTTCAGAGATGTCTGAATCGTGTAGTTGAAGGTCTGGCCCTGCGACTGGGTGATGTCAATGCTGAGAGATGACTTGGTGATAGGGACAATGCTTGACCCGTTGGTAGGGTCCTCGTTGTCCACCGTAAGCGTATCGATGGTCGCGTTGGCGATGCGCAACACTTGGGCAGGGTCGCCGAACAATTGGGTGCTGTACCAGGCGTAGCACCAGGCGTGGCTGGAGGTGTCGACTGTGGTGCTCATCTTATCTTCAGCGTAGGCGAACGCCTTCCCTAGTTGCCAGTTCTGCTGAGCCTGAGATTGATTATGGAAGAAGTAATCCCAGAAGTAGGCTTGTTGGTATTGGCTGGGGCCGTTTGTCGACCCGGAGCTGCCGTACCCGTACCCCGTGTTCAACACCAACGCGAACGCGTTGCGGTCGGTGTAGCGACACATGAGTTGTTCGCAGCCGGCGTACCCGGAGTGAAATCGGCCGGCGAGACAGCCTTGGGAGTAGCCGAAGAATGGTTTGGTGTTGACGCGGTAGGACCAGCTGGGCAGTCCGAAGGGCGAGTTATAGTCGCTGTGGTCAATGTTATTGATAATCGAGGCGTTGTCATTTTCAATGGAGTTGGAGAACAGGGCCTGGTACGCACTCTCGCTGCCAGCGTCGTAAGCGTAAAGCCGCTCTGTGGTATCAATCGAATAACGAGGGTGGGCGGTGTTCCATTCTTCAAACCCGGTGAAGGTGCGGTAGGTGTCTGTCCCCAGGCGGATTTCTTCCATGTATTTCTTGCCGTCCTGGGAGTACCATTCGAGGTCACCACCAGCAAACGACGCGGTCCGTAGCCAGTCGCCGGAGGCGTTGAGGTCGTACCATATGATTTTCTTGACGGCGTTGGAGATCATAGAGGCGTTGTAGACGGTAATGCGACCGACGTAGAGTTCCGCGTAGTGGTCGTTGACGCCGCTGTTCTGTCCTCCGCCCCAGACGCTGCCCGAAGTGTAGTACCAGGTGCCGTCGAGATGGCTGTAGTACATGTCACAGGCCATGGTTTTGTAGGTGTTGGTCTCGTAGCGGTCGGTGAAGAGACGGTACGGGACGATCTGCTGAGAGGCGTCGCTGTCTCGCCAGTCGCCGCCTAGAATAATGTAGTCCGTGCCCCAGTCGAGGTACGCGTCCTTACAGAACTCGCGGATGTGCGCCTGACTGTCGTTGAACGTGCTAGTCACGTTCCAGTAATCATGACAGGCGTTGATGTCCTGGACGGTGACAATCGTGCCATCCAGTCCACTATAGGTGTGGCGATGGGCGATGAGGCTGGACCAATTGTACGGGTAGCCGGTCGTGGATTTCAGGCTTTGGCTGGTGATGATGACGAACTGGTACTGCTGGGTGGGGTTGCAGAGGCCGCCGGGGTATCCTTCGGACAACGGATCGTTCTCATCAGAGCCGCCTCCCAGGGTTGAAATTCCACCCGAGGAGGAGCCGTCAGGGGAATCCAGCGGTGTCAGGGAGTTATAGGAGGAGAGGGCTGAGGGGTTGACGACCATGTCGTGGATGATCGCACAGTCCACATGACTATGCCGTAATAAGGCGTTCTTTGCATGTGGAGCGCTGTCGTTCTGCAGCGTCAAGGTGACGATCATCGTTGGGTAGTATGACAGTTTACCAGTCTTGGGGATGTACTGGACGGGGTAGAGGTTGACGGTGTCGATGGCGAACCCTCGGCAGTAGCCGACCCCGCCGTCTTCATAGGCATGCCTGTGGACGGGATCCGATGAAGCGTAGAGGGCGGTGTTCATAACAAACGAAGGGATACTTCCTTCCTCGTCGAGGGGGACGTATTCCTGATCAGGGAGCACAGGCCAATCGCTGGCATCAACGGCCAGAGGCATAGTAGTCTCATAAGTGACGGTGATTCCGACGACCTTAGAGCCTGCAGGGATGAGAAAACGGGCGGGATACACCGGCAGGACAGGATCCCCAGGCTGAACACTGAACAAACAATCCGCAACGTCAACTTTCAGGAACGTCCGGCCATTCAGGTGGACTTCAGTCAAAGTCGGTTTATTGAAAGAAAAGGTCTGCGAAAGAACAGTGGTAGCGCCACCATCCTTAGGAGTCTGGTGCAGCGCAGAGGCAACAGGGATGTTGATGCATTGGAATAGGAGGATTCCCAGGATGAGAAACGAAGGCAGACTCCGTTTCCTGTTTCCTGCTTGAATACTAAACTTGTGCACGGTCCTTCCATCTCCTGAGTATATGTTTGCCAGGATGACGGATATTAAGCATGACGTGCATTTTACCCACTTGACATTATGTCCTCGCTTTGCGCGTATTGAAACGCGATAATTAAGACAACCTTTCACGGAATGGGTTTATTAAAAAGGGGTGAGAGAGGAATTGGATCGCTGTATTTTCCAATTCAACTCACATGTTTAACATTTGATAGCTTTGCGATGCACATTTACCCTTCATTGTACTGGTGGCAAGTGAGCACGTTGGTGAATGAGTATGTTGCTCCGGGTACCGCGTTATTTCCAAGGTGGATTTGAATCCATCCGAGATACGGAGTACCTTGTACAACTACTCCGTCAGTAGTACTATGAGCTACAATCCATGCTGGATCAAAGGTGCCGTCACAATTGAATTGTATCTCGTACAGTTTTGCCCATACTTGTCCAGTCAGGTGAACGTCGTAGTTTATGTAAATATCACAGCAGGGGTATGCATTATGAATGGTAACCACTAGATTGCCATTTGTATCAATTGTTTCTTCTCCCCAGATGATATTTTGAGCGTCTCCTACGACATTAACGGGCCCTGTGCTCCAGGCAATGCCGAATGTTGCTACATACACCGTCTCTTGTGAATTGATTGTAGCGGTCCACATTGCAAAACTCGTACCAACGCCCGCAAGAGCTATGACAGAGGCTAGGAACATTACGCCGATTTGAGTTCTCATCTTTTTTTACCTCCTTTTCGGTTACTTCTGCTTTGATTTCTTCTGTCAGGCGGAGTTCAAAGCCGAGTTTCTCCGCCGTTTTAACTGCTGAATCCAAACCCTTTGGATTCAGGTATTCTTATCCGTCAAATCGTGCACTAGTACGTCTCTATGGATCAACCTCGATGAAGGTGTGCTGCACATCCAAACCATGTTGGTTATTTGGGTTTGGGAAGCAGAGCACCGCCATATTATCACCCGTTTGTGGAACATAGTTCTGCCCATTGTTGAATGCATCAATAATCAATGTGTGGGCAGGTCCACCGGGGTCTACGCCGCCATCGACATAGTACCAGATCGCGTCCTGAATTTGGTCGATTGTATAGCTATCTTTATGGTTGATGATCCAGTTGACACAAGGCCAGCTATATGGGAAGTTACCAGACCATCCCGGATGGTTCAAAAAGAACCCTGCGTCGTAGCTTGAGAACAGTTGAATGGTGTAATCTAATCCGGGGTAAATCAGTCCGTGGTGGTTATCGACACACCAACCGACGTAAGGACCGTTATGGACGTCATATCCAGTAGGGACACCACTTAAATCGGTTTCCCAATAGCTAACGGGACCATAATGGTAGAATACTGCATGTATTACATCAGTTGGAAGATTTAGAGTCTTTGGACCACTTGGTGGATTGCATTCATTGTACTGATGGCACGTTAGCTGGTTGGTGAATGTGTAGGTTGCGCCGGGAACTGCATCATTGTCAAGGTGGACATGAATCCATCCGTTATATGCAGTACCGTCTACCAATACTCCATCGGTATGACTATAATCTACAATCCAATTTGGTTTAAATTCGCGCGGAATACTGAATGTTATTTCATTTAATATGGCCCAGACTTGTCCAGTCAGGTGCACGTCGTAGTTAATGTAGATATCACAACAGGGGTAGGCATTATGAATGGTAACGACTAGATTCCCATTTGCATCTATCGATTCTTCTCCCCAGATGATGCCCTGTTGGTCTCCTACGACGTTAACAGGTCCCGTGCTCCAGGCAATACCGAATGTTGCTACATACACTGTCTCTTGTGAATTGATTGTAGCAGTCCACATTGCAAAACTCGTACCAACGCCAGCAAGCGCCATGGCAGATATGATAAATATTGCTCCGATCTTGTTGCTTCTCATCCTTTCTTTCGTCCTCCCTTTCAGTTACTTCTGCTTTCATTTCTTATGTAAGGCGGAGTGCAAAGCCGAGCGTCTCCCCCGAATGTCATTTTTCACGATGACATGATTTTGTTGTCTCTCACCTATAAAAATAGGTGAAAGATGAATTGGTTCTTGTTTCCAATTCAGCTTACATGTTTAGGTTTTTAGCGACTATTGCTGTTATCTAAGGTGTTGTCTGTATTGCCGTCATTTCGAAGACGAATGTTACTGCAGATCCATAATGATCAGTTATGCCCGAATCAAGTTCTAAACTGACACAGCTGTTATGAGAATCGCCTGGTGCTAACTTGATCTGATATGGTCCTATCCACGAATCATAGGATTGAAGGGTTTGAAAATCGTACAAAGTTCCCCAAACATTCGCGGTTCCTGGAGTTGGATAAGCACCCGGATAGAATTTTAGGGTATACCCTTGCTGTAAAGCATAATCACCAGTTAAACTTAGAACCTGGAAGGTATTATATTTCAAATATACTGTCCCAGTATTCTTGTGTGTCACTGTGATATATCCAATCCAACCAGGATAGGTGCCAGAAACGGTAACGTACCAAAGATGGCCATCATATTGCGCTGCAGTTATTGTGGCTCCATTCGCATTATTGACAGCTATGCCAGTGATCTGGAAATCAAAGTTACCTGTTGTCGCTGTTGCATTTATATCAACACTTTGAGACCACGATGCGTAGCTTACTCCAATGCCGACAAGAGACATGATTGCGACGAGAAATAGTGCTCCAAGTTTTTTTCCTATCATTTGCTCTTACCTCCTTTTCAGTTACTTCTGCTTTCATTTCTTATGTAAGGCGGAGTGCAAAGCCGAGCGTCTCCCCCAAAGACACGAACGAGCCCCGATAACGTCAGTGCAGACCACGTTCGGACTAAAAGAAGAAACCAAACCTAGGAATATAACGAACTCAGAAACAGTGTTCTAGAACAATGTTCCAGTCTAGGATTTAATCATGAAATTCTCATCGAAAAAACGCCATCAACACAAATCTGACATGACTTTATTGATATCTTCCATTAAAACCAAGCCTTTATCGGTGACTTTGTACGTCACATAAGGATTGGCATCATCCACAGTCACCACTTGGATAAAATCATTTGTCATTAGGAACAACAAATAACTTTTCAATTGCGTATAACTGAGATTCACTTTATAGAGGATCTGCGTCTTCCGTGCACCGTCTTTCGTCATCGACAGGATCTCATTCATGATGTCGATTTCTGACCGCCGATTATTGAAGATGTCTCTTCCCCCGAAACTCCAGTTCCTTTCCCAACCAAATGATAACAAATCTCAATATATAACTCTTATCGTTAAGATAAAATAGAATGATACACGACCTGCCGAATTTTTTTCCCTAAAACAGAGGATGAGCCTGATGCGACATACATCTTATCAACAGGAGTAATTCTCGACGATAGAACACCGTTTTTAGGCCTGTTGGTTTTTTTTAAGCGGTTGAATCGACGTTCTCGTTCTTTTATTCTTACGATTTACACTAGGACTTCCTTGTAATATCGCTTCTTTATCCACAAGGAGACGCTGACAAGGGAGATGAGCACGGGGACTTCCATCAGAGGACCGATGACCGCAGCGAAGGCCTGCAACGAGCTGATACCCCACACGCCAATGCAGACCGCAATCGCCAACTCGAAGTTATTACTAGCTGCAGTAAATGACTGCGTGGCCGCCACCGCATATCGGAATTTCAGTTTGTATGACAACCAAAACGAGACAAAGAACATCAGCAGGAAATACACCACCAACGGGATGGCGACGCGGACGACATCCAGCGGTCGATTGATGATGTAGAGGCCTTTGAACGAGAACATAACGACGATGGTGAACAATAGACCGATGAGCGCGATGGGGCTAATGTGTCTGGCGAACGTCTCATCGTACCATTCCTTACCTTTTCTTTTTAAAAGGAAGAACCGTGTGAGGATGCCGGCGATGAAGGGGATACCCAGGAAAATGAAGACACTCTTGGCGATATCCACGATGGAGACGTTCACGAGGGCTGATGCAGTCGCCCCTCCGATCCATCCAGAGAGCACGGTGATAAAAAAATACGCAAGCAAGGAGTAGAAAAGGATCTGGAAGATCGAGTTCAGGGCGACTAAGACCGCGCAGTACTCGCAGTCACCCTTGGCGAGCTGATTCCACACGAGGACCATGGCGATGCAGCGTGCAAGGCCGACCATGATGAGACCCATCCTGAACTCGGGGAGATCCGGAAGGAAGATCCACGCAAGGGAAAACATCAGCAGAGGACCGACGACCCAGTTGAGGAACAGTGAAGTCCCGAAGACTTTCTTGGCATCCTTGGCCTTCAATAACTGGCTGAGTTCTTCGTACTTGACTTTGGCCAGCGGCGGATACATCATGACGAGAAGGCCGACAGCGATCGGGAGGGAGACTGTATCTAGTCGAAAGGTATCGAGGAGGCTAGCGATACCGGGAAAGAAGTATCCCATCGCGACTCCAATTGCCATGGCGAGAAAGATCCATAGTGTGAGAAACCGGTCAAAGAACGATAAACGGATAGGGAATCACCCTCGTTTCTCTTTGAAAATTTTTTCTAGAATCTCTACAGCATCCTGAACGAAGAGAGGACAGCGAGTCTCAGTAAGATGGTTTTCAGTTGCGGTTTTTCTGCCTTCAGGCGTCGAAAGATCACAGCCGAGCAAATCCCGGCAGACAATCGAGCCATGACGGCGACGAAACCGTTTCGCAAATTCTTGGACGAGCTGATAGGCTTTTTCCTTCGAAGGTTCATCGTCAGCCCTGATCTTACCATACTTCAACCCTATGACCATGAAGGCGCCAGTCACAGCGCCGCAGGTATCGCCCATCCGACCCATGCCGCCACTAAAGGCTCCTGCGACTTTCAACGCTTGTTCCACAGTCAGGCCATTCTCCTGAGCGTAACTTGCGAGTACTGCTTGCGAGCAGCTGAATCCCTCTTTGAAATAGGCGACGGCCCGGTCACTTCGAGTTGTCATGTCTTTCTTTTCACCCCTTATTTTATACTTTTTATAAAAATACAATGATGGGCCTGATGCGATTTGAACGCATGTCGATGGCTCCCGAAGCCACAAGGATACCAAGCTACCCCACAGGCCCGTGACGGAGTCAGGTTAACAGGATGCAGGTTATTAGATTTACCGTACTAAATAGGACACTCTCACCTCCAATGAAATAGGTTCAAAAGAAAAGAAAGAGAAAAAAGGAGAGGTGGCAGGGCGTGCCACGTTTCTTTACTGGCGTTCCAAGATCAACCGCAAGAATGGGAACGCATGCGGGAAGCGGTCGAACAGCCGCTGCAGGAAATTCCAGTAGGGCGGTTGATACGGCATTGAGATGTGTAGGGTTCCCCATTGGCTTCGCATCCCGAAACAATCCTGTGAACCGACACGGATGACATAAGAGCCTTGTTTCGCCCAGGTATGCGTGAGGTTGACCGTTTGGCCTGAGGGGAATGTGCCGAACCAGCCGGAATTCTTTCCATCGCCCCAGTCGATATAATAGGAGATGTTGTCGCACTCAGGGTCAATAGCTTGGATGCCATAGGTGTTGGTCTGATGGGGTTTCCCAGTACTCGGTCCTGTGATCGTCGGCGTGCCGGGCGGACTATCGATCACCACAGTGACGATAAATGGCTCTGAGGAGTCCCCGGTCGCCCCTTCGACATTTTTGGCCCGGGCTTTGACGATATATTGGCCGGGGATGGACCAGGCATGCGAGGCTGACCCTGTCGTGCCTGATGGATAGGGTCCGACCCAGTCGCTGGAGTTGCCGTCGCCCCAGATGAACCGGTAGTACACCTGGTCTCCACTTGGGTCGGTGGAGGTGGCGGAGAACATGCACTGGGTGTTGACGGCCACTTGGCTAGGGCCAGAGACTACTGGAACGCTCGGCGGTGGGCTGGTGGTGACCGGCCCCATGGTCAGATCCGGGTTGCCCCAGATGGATCCCCATTCGAACATCTCGTAGCGTACGTAGTCCCACAAGTTATTGACGTACATTTGTCGCAGGGCGTTCTGATGGGATTGTCCCAGGGTGTAGTTGGTGGAGGTGCAGCCGATGGTGAAGAAGTAGTCGAGGGATTGGCTGGAGCCGGACATGGGGTTGCTCCATCCTGGGC
>Ga0209777_10008574_pt1 | contig 11169 bp, 17 predicted proteins | sample FrelakmetHBP12HB_FD_187147 | JGI IMG/M metagenome (GOLD analysis project Ga0209777, IMG submission 187147) | Freshwater lake sediment microbial communities from the University of Notre Dame, USA, for methane emissions studies -HBP12 HB (SPAdes)... | ecosystem: Environmental > Aquatic >...
ACCCCCGACGCCAGCCTCTTCCTCGACACCACCGTCACACCAGAACTCGAAGCCGAAGGCCTCGCCAGAGAACTCATCCGCCGCATCCAAAGCATGCGCAAAGACCTCGACCTCTCCGTCGACGACCACATCACCCTCGACCTCCACCTCCCCCCACACACCAACCAAAGCCTCCACGCCTGGACCACCCACATCAAAGACGAAACACGCGCCACCACCCTTACCCTCACCACCACACCCACAGGCCGCCTCGTCAAAACCTGGGACATCGACGACCTCACCATCACCATCGGCATCCACACCACCCACTAACACCACCCAACCACCACCCTTTTCCCCACACCTACCAACCTACCTGCCGACAACACTTAAATACAAAACACCACCTACTTTCTCCCGTCAACAAACAAACTGGGATGCACAAAAGAATGAACCAAACACCACACCACCACAGTACACAACACCAGACCACACCTTACCTCATTCTTACCATAACACTCCTTTTCACCCTCCTCCTCGCACCCACTATCACCGCCACCACCCCCAGCCTCCACCCCTACCAACCCGCAACACCCACCGGCCCCATCATCGCCTACACCAACACTACCCTCTACTATACCATCTACACCACCAACCCCACCGCCCACTGGACCATCACCTGGGGCGACACCACCATCACACCACCACTCACCCTCACACCCGGCGACGACCGCATCACCACCACACACACCTACACCACCCCCGGCACCTACACCATCACCCTCCACTACACCGACACCAACACCACCACCCTCACCTCACCACCCAAAACCATCACCATCATCAGACCCAACATCATCCACACCTACCACTTCACCCTCAACGACACCCCCTACACACTCATCCTCACCACCAACACCACCGGCATCCTCACCAGCACCACCCCACCCTACACCACTTTCCCTATACCCTTCACCCCCGACACCTACCTCCTCGACACCAACGCGGACGGAACCTACGACACCACCTTTTCCCGCACCACCTGCGCACTCACTCCCTACACCCCACCCAACCAACTTACCCCTACCAACGCCCTCCCCCTCGCCCTTGCCACCCTCATCATCGGCATCATCACCACCATCGCCCTCCTCTTCAAACTCGGCATCCTCTACTTCGAAGAAATCGAAATCACCCACACAGCCCTCTAGATGACGGCTCCCAAACCCTTTTTACCCCCCACCCAATTCCAAGGACCCAATGATCTGCCTCGGAATCGAAGGGACCGCCCACACCATCGGCGCCGGCATCGTCCAGGATATCGACGGTACCTGCCACGTCCTCGCTAACCGCATTCAAACCTACTCTCCAGCCCACGGCGGCATCCACCCCAGAGAGGCAGCCAACCACCACACCCTCCATCTCGCCGACCTCATCAGCGATGCTGTCCACAAAGCCAATATCTCCTACAAAGACATCGACCTCATCGCCTTCTCCCAAGGACCCGGCCTTGGCCCCTGCCTGCGCACCGCAGCCACCGCAGCCCGCGCGCTCGCTTTGTCTCTAGAAGTCCCTCTCATCGGGGTCAACCATTGTGTCGCGCACCTAGAAATCGGCCGCGGCATCATACCAGCCTGCACCGACCCCGTCCTCCTCTACGTCTCCGGCGCCAACACCCAGGTCATCGCCTTCGCAGAAGGCAAATACCGCGTCTTCGGAGAGACCCTTGATATCGGTATCGGCAACTGCCTGGATAAATTCGGCCGCATGCTTGACCTCAGTTTTCCCTGCGGACCAAAAATCGAAGCCCTCGCCGCCCAAGGAAACCACTACCTCACCTTACCGTACTCCATCAAAGGCATGGACATGGCTTTCTCAGGGTTACTCACCGCTGCGGAAGCCTACTACCGCAGACAAGAATCCCTCCCTGACATCTGCTACTCTCTGCAAGAGACGACGTTCGCGATGCTAACCGAGGTCACCGAACGTGCTATGGCGCACACTGAGAAAAATCAACTGCTCCTCGGCGGTGGCGTCGCCAGCAACACCAGGCTTCGTGACATGGTCGACACCATGGCCAAAGCACGTGGTGCCAGTCTCTATGTTCCACCAAAAGACCTCTGTATCGATAATGGCGCGATGATCGCCTGGCTTGGGCTCATTATGCATGCAAGCGGCGTACGGATGCCTATAGAACAGAGTATGATTAACCAACGGTTCCGCACAGATATGGTGGAGGTCACCTGGCGATGACATCCCCGGTTTTGTATCGTGGTGCCGAAGCAGAAATCCGAGTCTCAGACTATCTTGGCATGGAGGTCGTGCAGAAACGGCGGCTTCCCAAACACTATCGGATCCCTGAGATTGACCGAGCGCTTATCTCTTATCGTACCCGTGAGGAATCAAAACTATTCCTAGAGGCGCGTGCCGCTGGTGTCAGTGTCCCTCTCATTTACGATGTGGATCTTCAGGCTGGTGTCATCACCATGGAGTATGTGAAAGGTAAGAGGGTCAAGGACATTCTGAACACGTTATCTGAGCTGGATAGAAGACATCTTTGTCAGTTGATTGGGCGAAGTATCGGATTGTTGCACAGTCATGATATCATCCATGGTGATATTACGACCTCGAACATGATTCTCTCCGATGGGTGTGTTACCTTCATCGATTTCGGTCTGGGTTGTAAAAGCATCGAGCTTGAAGCTAAAGGCGTTGATTTGCATGTCTTGATGGAAGCGTTCGAATCGACGCATTCCCAGCGGCCTGGCTGTTTCCAAGATACGTTCATTGGGTATCGGCAAGAATTCGTTGGAGACGCAGACGCGGTGTTAAAAAAGATAGAGGAGATCGTGCAGCGGGGGCGGTATCGATGAAACAGATTGCGTTTATCACAAGTAACAAAGGGAAGGTTGCTGAGGCATGCGTCAAGTTTGAGCCTCTTGGGTATTCCGTCGTCCAAAAGGATCTGGGATATCCGGAGATTCAGGCGGATTCCTTGCAGGAAGTCGCTTTGTATGGTGTCGACCTCCTACATAAACGAGTCCGGTCAGCGTTTTTCTTAGAAGACTCTGGTGTGTTTATAACCGCGTTGTCGGGATTCCCTGGTGTGTACTCAAAGTATGTGTACCTGACGGTCGGGTTGGGTGGCGTCCTGCACTTGATGCAAGGAAAGCAGGATCGTTCAGCGGTGTTCCGCTCGGTAATTGCTTACTCCGAGCCGGGGTGTGACCCTGAGCTCTTTGTTGGTGAATGTCTAGGGACGCTGTCGTTGGAGGCGCGGGGTTCTGGTGGGTTTGGTTATGATCCTATCTTTATCCCGGAAGGAATGAATCTGACGTTTGCTGAGATGGCGATGCAGGAGAAGACGGTGGTGTCTCATCGAGGGAAGGCGTTGGAGTTGTTCGCACATCGGCTTGGTTTTGGTTAAAGGGTGTTTGTTTAAGCCTTGTTGTTTAAATAGGTCTGGTTTGTTTTCCTGTCCCTGTTTTTCTATGAACGCCGTTGACGTCCGTCACCTTTCAAAGGTCTATCGAGGCGATATCAAGGCCTTGGATGGTTTGTCGTTTACCGTTGTCGAAGGTAGTGTGTTTGGGTTCCTTGGTCCGAATGGGGCGGGGAAATCTACTGCGATTAAGATTCTTGTCTCGTTGATGAAGCCGACCTCGGGTGATGCGTATATTTTTGATGTCGATGTGTCTCGCAAGCCTCGAGAGATTCGTCGCATGATCGGGTATGTGCCGCAGGAGTTGTCTGCGGATAATGCGTTGACTGGTTATGAGAATCTGTTGTTGTCTGCGAAGCTGTATGATATCTCTATGGGGGAGCGTGAGCAGCGGATTCGTGAGATTCTGGAGATGATGGAACTCGCTGGGCGGGCTGATAGTCTGATTGATACGTATTCTGGTGGCATGGTGCGTCGGTTGGAGATTGGGCAGTCGATGTTGCATCATCCGCGGATTCTATTTCTGGATGAGCCAACGATTGGGTTGGATCCTGCAGGTCGTGCCTTGGTATGGCGGCAGATCCGGAAATTGAATCGCGAGGAGGGCATGACGATTTTTCTGACGACGCATTATATGGAAGAGGCAGAAGCGTTGTGTACGCAGGTGGGGATCATCGATCGTGGGCGGTTGTCGGCGGTAGGGTCGCCGGCGGCGCTGAAGGAGACCATCGGGGTGGGTACGGTGCGGTTTGTGTTGCGTCCTCCGGTGGCGTCTGAGGCTGTGTTGCGTGATGTGTTCTCGGTGGTTCCTGGAGCTGTGGTGTCGTTTCCAGAGTCGTCTGTGGTTGAAGTGAAGCTGGCGAATCCTGCGGATGTTATCGCGGGAGTCCTTGAGGATTTCAAGGCGCGGGGGGTGGTGGTGGGTGATATGGAGCTTCGTGGGCCGAGTCTTGAGGATGTGTTTTTGAAGTATACGGGGTCGCATTTTGAGGTGGCGGGTCCGAAGGAGTGGAAGTCGATTAAGCAGCGTCGTCGGAGCGTGCGGAGGGTGTCGTGATGTCGGTGTGGCAGAGTGTTCGGAAGACGCTGGTGATTTTTGAGTTTGAGGTGCGGAAGATCCGTCATGATCCGTTTGAGGTTTTTGTGCGGTTGATTCAGCCGACGTTGTGGTTGGTGATTTTTGGGACGGTGTTTACGAAGTATCGGGTGATTGACACCGGGGGTGTGTCGTATCTGTCATTTTTGACGCCTGGTGTGATGGCGCAGTCGTTGTTGTTCACTGCGATTTTTTATGGGATTGCGATTACGTGGGATAAGGATTCGGGGATTTTGGCGAAACTGATGGTGACGCCGACGGGTCGTGGGTCGATTGTTGTGGGGAAGGCGATGTCGGCGGGTGTGCGGGGGCTGTTGCAGGCGGTCGTCATCATCTTGCTGGCGTTAGTGTTGGGTGTGACGTTTACGTTTGAGGTCGTCAATATTTTGTTGGTGGTTCTTGTCATTGTGTTGGCGTCGACGTGTTTTGCGTGTTTGTCGATTGTGTTCGCGTCGTTGCTGCGGCGTCGGGAGCGGTTCATGGGTGTGATTCAACTTATTACAATGCCGTTGTTTTTTGCGAGTAACGCTTTGTATCCGGTGGATGTGATGCCGGTGCCGCTGCAGTATGCGACGTTAGTGAACCCCTTGTACTACGTGGTGGATTGTCTTCGGTCGTTGTTGATTACGAACGATCTGAGTAATGTCCCGTGGCATCTTGGAGTCCTCTTTTTATTCACGATCGTGTTCGTATTTGCCGGGATGTACGGCCTTCGACGACTCATGCAATAAAAGAAAAAAAAGGAGAGGGAGGGCGTCTCCCATTTATTTGTTGAGGAGAAGTCGCAGGAGCGGGAAGGCGTGGGGGAAGCTGTGGAGGAGCCATGCCCAGAACGAGAATGTCGAATCGAAGACTAACGGCATGGTGACCTTGAGTGTTGCGATCGGGCTTTCCGCGCCGAATGAGTCTTTGGCTTTTCCGCTGACCGTGTAGGTGCCTTTCTTCGCCCAGCTGTGCATTATCGTCACAGGCTGCCCAGATGCGACCGGGCTTTGCCATCCGGTGTTCGTCCCGTCACCCCATGAGAGATAGTAGGAGACGTCGTCTCCGTCAGGATCAGTCGCCAGGATGGTGAAGTTGTACGGTGTTTTGGCTTTTCCGCTGCTGGTGCCGTCGATGGTCGGTTTGTTGGGGGGATGGTTTTCGGGGAGAGCTGGAGTGCCGACGCACCCGACGGCTTCAGGGACGTAGGTCGTATGGCTTGCAATACCAAGGGCGGCGCGTAGGCCTGCTGGGTCCGCGATATTGAATTCGATGTTTGCGGTGAGGCCTAGGGTTCCGGCTTCGATGAGGATGTTGTGCATGATGGCGCCTGCTTCATAGTACCACCAAGGCATGTATTGGCTGCTTCCGTGTACCGTGTCCAGGAAGGCAATGAGGATCCAGGGTGCGGTTTCGACGGAGAAGTTCATGGAGCCAATGGCGGTGGCGATGTCGGTGCGATGGTCTCCGGTAACGATGGTTGAGAGTGAGTGTGCACTTGGGTTGTAGAGGTAGACGCCGGTTTCGTTGGCCGCGTAGATGAAGAACGGGTAGATGTCAATGGCGCTGGGGAGGGTTCGGTGGCGTTTGTGGTTGACGTTGTCGTAGAGGTAGGAGGTGCCATAGGATGCCCAGATGAGTTGGGATTCTTGCAGGAGGGTGAGCGGGGTTGGTGCCCAGTTGGTGGCGATTTGTCTGTTTTCGATGGCTTGGGCGAGCGTCATGGTGTTGTTTTCGATGGTGGGGAGGTTGGCGGGTGGGAGGGGGTTGTAGTTGAAGTTGTAGGGTGGTGAGGGGTGGCCGAGGTGCATGATGATTTCTGGTTTTTCGTTGGAGGGGAGTCCGAGGTCGTAGAGGTCGTTGACGCTTGTGCCGGTGGTGATGGTGGCGAGGTTGAGGGCGTTGGCGTCGAAGTAGACGTTTTGGGCGGTCATGCCGATTTCGGCCATGGCGTCTTTTTCATCAGTGATGATGTTTTTGTCCCAGCAGAGGCCGAATTTGATGGGGGCACCGGTGTTTTGGCCGATGTAGAGGTAGTTGCCGGTTTTCCAGAGGCTGAGGGTGTGGTTTTCTGGGATGTATTTGTAGGTGGCGTCGCTGCGGATGACGTAGATGACGGTGGAGTAGGTGTGGCTGGGGTGGTAGATGGTGCGGTTGCCGTTGTCGAGGTAGCCGTAGGCTGCCCAGAGGACGGTGGAGAGTTCGTCGTCGGTGGGGGCTTGGGTGGTGTAGGCGCGGTAGCTGACGCGTCGGCAGATGGATTGTTCCATGATCATGTCGATGGTGATGGGTGGTGGTAGGACGATGTTAGAAGGAGTGAGTGATGTCGCTTTGGTTTGTGGGATGATGGTTGTGGGGATGAGTAGGAAGGCAATGATAGCGCTTACAACTAAAAGCTGTTTTTTTTTATTCATGGTTTGAATCCTCCCTTTCCGGTATAAAGGGATTTTAATCATGTTGCATGTATTTAGATTTTCTTCTTCTTTAAAATAGGGTACTTCTTTCTGTTGATATTAATAAAAGAGGGGAAGGGGGCGAAGCGGTTAGGGGAGTGCTTCTTTGACCCCGATGGCGAAGATGAGGAGTAGTGTTCCTGTCCCCAGTTCTGTGTAGGTTGCTCCTTCGGCGCAGGTGGCGGTCGCGTTGATGGTGATTTTTCCGAGTCCGAGGAGAAGGGCGGTGGTGTGGATTCTCGAGGTATTGCCTGGTGCGAGGCTGGCGATGTGTCCAGTGGATTGTGCGCCGTGGAAGATTTTTTTGCCGCTGATTACGATGCTCCAGGTGATGTTGGTGGCTGAGGCATTACCTACATTTGTGAGGATCGCGCTGATTCCTCTGCCGCCTTTGAGGTTCTCTATCGTCAGGTTCGGGGCGCCTCCGTTTAATTCCTTAGAGAATCGCGTCACAGCTGTTGAGACGCTGTTCGTGCGGGTACTCGCTAATACTATGCTGGATGACATGATCATCAATGTGATCAATAGCAAAGTACTTGCTTGTTTGAAACGTCTTGTTTTATTCATATTCTTTCCTTCTTCAGTGTTGTATTAGCCTTTTATATCCCTAACAAATCCCAGGAATAGTAGATATTTATTGGGGCCGGATTGTGCTTGCTCGATAGTCCCATTGTATTGATAATGTGCGTTGACGCTGTATTCCATGATTGCTAAGCCTCTTTCGGCAGGAACTTTGATTAATACAGATTGCCCCGGCTTCATGGAAGGAATCGTCGTATTAACCGTATTGTCACCAATGGCTCTTCCAAGCAGTGTAGTTGATATTCCATCAACCTGGATATTTGTCGCATTGCCAACAGCGCTCGGCCTTAGGGTTATATTAAGCCAAAAGGTGCGATTAAAAGCCTTGCCCAAATATATGTGTATGTCGATGACGTAAAGTGGCGCCAGCGTCCCTAATGCAGGTTGTTGAACCAGCTGGTTTTTATCATCCCGTATTTGTTTTGCTAATACAGGTGTTGGTAACATCACTACAAGAAGGAGTGCTGTTGTAACACCTATTTGTAAAATTTTTTTATTCATTTTTTTCGTCTCCGACACAATCAAATGACGCCTTTCTATTAAAGCATGATAGAAAAACAATTCACAAATAGGTGTATAACAAATGAATCCGACTATTAAACTATCAACATATTTGTTGTTCCGATAGACTACTTTGTATCTACCATTTATTAAAAAAAGTGTAGGGGAAGGATTTTGAGCCCAAAAACTATTGACTATTTTCTGTTTTCTTCACCTTAAAATAAAATATAAAAAAAAGAAAAAAGAAGGAGATTTTTTATATCACAATCGTTAAGATGATAAACTGAATTCCAGTCGCTGTTTTTACTTCATCAGCTACTTTTGCAGTGATTGTGATAGGCCCAAGACCAAGGAGTATTCCCGTGCCCACGGTTATCGTTCCTACCGCTGGAACATTGACTGTACCATTCACGGTTTTATTGATCTGTCCGAGAAAACCGCCTTGCACGTGAATCATCCACTTGACACCTGTTGCAGCTGAAGTTGCGTTGTTCGTGATCTTCAGGTGTACTCCAATACCTCCGGTGATGGTATATGTTACTATAGTTTTTGTAAACACGTACGCAGAACCTGATTGGATTCCGTTGTCATCATCAAAAGGTGTTCCGATGAGAGCGGTATTATTATTGAGTGAAACAGAATAACCAAACAAGTTTCCTGCTGCGCCGTCTGAGGGGAGGAGTTTTTGTTTCTGTGTCCAGGTAGTGCCGGTGCGGGTAAACACGTATGCGGAGCCAGAATTAACTCCGTTGTCACCATCGCCATATGCTCCGATGAGAGCGGTGTCATTCGCAAGAGCGACATGAATGCCAAATATATCTCCTGCAGTGCCGTCTGATGCGAGGAGTTTGGCTTGCTGGCTCCAGACGGTACCAGCACGGGTGAACACATACGCAGAACCTGAATAGGCCCCGCTGTTATCATCAAAAAATGCTCCGATGAGGGCAGTGTTGCCGACGAGGGAAGCAGATTCGCCAAAATTATCTCCTGCGGTGCCATCTGAGGCAAGGAGTTTGGCTTGTTCGGTCCAGGTAGTACCGGTGCGGACGAACACGTACGCAGATCCAGAATCGACTCCGTTGTCATCATCACCTCTCGCGCCAATGAGGGCTGTATCAACATAAAGAGACACTGACCAGCCAAACCAGTCTCCTGCTGCACCGTCTAATGGTAAAAGCTTTTGTTGTTGGGTCCAGGTGGTGCCAGAACGAACAAACACGTACGCCGACCCAGAGTAGTTTCCGTTGTCACCGTCACCTTCTGCTCCGATGAGGGCGGTGTTCCCATTCAGAGCGACAGCGTAACCGCTAAAAAAATCTCCTGCTGCGCCGTCTGAGGCGAGGAGTTTGGCTTGTTCGGTCCAGGTAGTACCGGTGCGGACGAACACGTACGCAGATCCAGAATCGACTCCGTTGTCATCATCCTGAGGCGCTCCGATGAGGGCGGTGTTACCATCAAGGGATACAGCAAAGCCGAAAAAGTCTCCTGCTGCGCCGTCTGAGGGGATGAGCTTGGCTTGCTGGGTCCAGGTGGTGCCAGTGCGAACGAATACGTATGCAGAACCAGAGAGGTATCCGCTGGCGTTATCATATATAGCTCCGAATAGGGCCGTATCACCAGATAGAGAAACAGACCAGGCAAAATTATCCGCATATGAGCCGTCTGAGGGGAGGAGTTTTTGTTTTTCAGTCCAGTTGGTTGCCATGGTTGCCACAGGATGGCTTGGGACGATTGTGTTTATCACATTACTTTTTACAGAGGTGACTGCGGGAACAGCAGTAGCGATCAATAGCAAACAGACAAATATTCCTATGATTTTGTTATTCATGTTTTGCCTCAGACACAGCCTAATGATGCCTTTCTATTATAACATGATAGAAAAACAATTCACAAATAGGTGCATAATAAGTGAATCCCCCCATCGAACCCTCAACTAACCTTGTAGTCTGAAAATCTGGCCTGCATCGATATTTATTTAAAAAAAAGAGTGCAGGGGAAGGGATTTGAACTCCAGTTTACCGGTACGACAATCATTGACTCGAATCAGGTGTCACTATTCATCCTCCAAAGCCCCAACTATATTTTCTTCGAAGGTTAATAGATTGAAGTGACTAAGAAAGCAGAGCCGAAATAATATGAATCTGTGTAACCAACGTGAGAAACAAATATCTTCAACCCAGAGAAACCAAATGCTGAGCCAAAATCATAATTACCAATGTGCAGGCCCTTTAAACCAAGAGTGAAATACCAATATACCCCCCCAATGCCAACATCAATTTCATTCAAGAACCTTAAAGGTTTCGTTTCACCATATTGACAAAGGCGAAGGCTTAAATTCCATAAGAAATTGCTATGAAGTCTATAGGCAATCTGGTTCAAATTCCTTGCTATGAATGTCCAAAAATTCGAATCATCAGTCCATTGCGTTCTCGCAGCAAATAAACAACATGCATTAATGATAGGACCATCCTTTGGTTCCTGAAATCTTTTACTAGGCTGATTCTTCGTAGGGTCGACAAGATATTGACTAACCCTTCTCGTGGTGACTCCTTGGGGGAGGAGGTTCATCTCGCCTAAGGTTGATGTAACTTTCTTATAAATTTGAAGAACCTGTGCTTCACTTCTTGCATTGTTTATACGGGCTTGTAGAGAATTTAACTCGTTTTGTAGAAGGAGTACCTGTTGTCTTGAAAGAGCGACAATGCGTTGGATGTTCTTGTTGCCAATTATTGCAACTGAGATTCTTTCTGTTTGTGAATTGTTAGTAACCTCGTGTTCAGTGGTTTGTTTGACTATTTGATACCCAACCACATTCGTCAGTGAACCAAGAACCAAGAGAACCACAGCCGAGACGCTGATTCCGAATGCCAATAGTTTTCTGCTCATTCCTTTCCTGCCCGGTATTCAAATTATAATCTCTTCTCTTAATAAATTCTTTCTTCTAAGGTACCGGTATTTACGGGTTCAAATCAATTTTCTGTCCCATAGCGGTTTTCTCCTGGAAAAAATAGAAAAAAGTGCAGGGGAAGGGATTTGAACCCCACTTTAATATTAAAAAGTATATGTTTCTCCTGATTTCATAGGTTTTTTAGGTCAACCCTGGGATGTCATAGGGTTTTTGTGCAGGATGCCAGTCG
>Ga0209777_10008575_pt1 | contig 11168 bp, 9 predicted proteins | sample FrelakmetHBP12HB_FD_187147 | JGI IMG/M metagenome (GOLD analysis project Ga0209777, IMG submission 187147) | Freshwater lake sediment microbial communities from the University of Notre Dame, USA, for methane emissions studies -HBP12 HB (SPAdes)... | ecosystem: Environmental > Aquatic >...
TGGCTGGAAGGGTTGATATTGAGAAAGGTCAAATCAATCTGCATCAATTAAATTTAAGCAGAGAATTCGCGAAAAAGATTGACCAAATTAAGATCATTGCCTGTGGGACTGCTTCAAATGCAGGAATGGTTGGGAAAATAATGATTGAAAGAATTGCAAAAATCCCAGTCGAAGTCGATATTGCATCGGAATTTAGATACCGGGAACCAATTATCTCTCCTAACACCGTTGTATTGGCAATCTCGCAATCAGGAGAGACCGCTGACACATTGGCTGCCATGGAAGAAGGACGAAAGAAAGGGGCAATAATCTGGTCGATTGTAAATGTAATTGGTTCGCAAGCGATGAGACTGGCAGATGGATATATTTCCATGCAGGTTGGGCCTGAAATTGGTGTTGCTTCTACAAAAGCATTCACTGCTCCTTTATTGGACCTTTACATGCTTGCTTTTCTTCTGGCTGATTACCGGAACGAAATTGAAGTAAAGAGCAAGCACCAAATGATGATCGATTTAATCTCAATACCAGAATTGGTAAGCAAATGTCTTGACCGTGAATTGCAGGTAAAAGAAGTTGCTACGCATCTAAAAGAAATAAAAAACATTTTGTATTTAGGAAGGGGAATTAATATGCCCATTGCCTACGAAGGGGCGTTGAAATTAAAAGAAATTTCGTATATACATGCAGAAGCATATCCTGCCGGTGAAATGAAACACGGTCCAATTGCTCTAATTGATAAAGACATGCCCATTTTAGCAATAATGCCTAAAGACCCTTGGCATGACAAAATGGTTAGTCAAGTAGAGCAAGTCAAAGCTCGCGGCGGAAAAATAATCCTGGTTGCCACTGACGGGGATGAGATGGCATCAAAATTGGGTGATGATATTCTTTGGATTCCGCCAGCGCCCTGGCTCTTAAATCCAGTGGTATCTGTCATCCCCTTGCAACTCCTTGCCTATCATATCGCCTCTTTGCGGGGTTTGGACGTGGACCAACCCCGAAACCTGGCAAAGTCGGTTACTGTTGAATGAGTGAAATTCTTGAGTAATAGAACTCATTTTCTTCTGTGTTAGAATTGCCAAAGTAATTGCCTAATGGCCCCGTTATGTCTGCACAATGCTTAATCCTGATACTGAATTAATTTTTCCAATCCGGATTCTTCCATTGATCAAAGATTTGCGGGGAGAAATTTGGAAACAAACCATAACCGAAGTCCTTGAAACAAATGATCTGGTTTGTCAGGTTGGATTTACTATTTTGATGATTAAAATCGCCGGATGCATCACTTGTAATGCAGATTCCTACCGTGCAATTCGAGGATGCACTTTATGTTCACATCAAGCAGTAAAACGATACAAAGGCACAGATAAGGAATTAAACAGTTTTTATAAAAAATCGTGTAAAAAAGTTAAATTATTTTTAGAAAAAAAGGAAATGGAAGCGAGTCTAGTTCCTTCATAAAAATATCCTCTATGATTACAGAAAGCCAAGTTCTCGACGCATTATCGCGGGTTCAAGATCCTGAATTAGGCAAGGATCTGGTCAGTTTGAAAATGATTAAAGATATTTCGATTTTAAATGACATAATTAAATTTACCCTTGTCCTGACCACACCGGCATGTCCCCTGAGAAATCAGTTGGAATCTGAAGCAAAAGTGGCTGTACAGGCAATTCCTGGAGTAAAAAAAGTAGAAATTAAAGTGGACTCATTAGTTCCCCGTCCTTCTGTTAAACCTGAAATGCTGGAATTGTCGATAAAACATATTATTGCAGTAGGTTCTGGAAAAGGTGGAGTAGGAAAATCAACAGTAGCGGTGAATCTAGCTGTCGCGCTAGCTCAAAGCGGAGCAAAGGTGGGATTATTAGACGCGGATATTTATGGCCCCAATATTCCCAAAATGATGGGAATAAATTCTCTTCCCCATCAGCAAGAGCAAAAACTGGTACCAGCAGAAGCGTATGGCGTGAAAGTTATGTCCACAGGTTTTCTAGTCCAAAAAGATCAACCGTTGATCTGGCGGGGGCCATTGCTCCATTCCATCATCAAACAATTCCTGTCTGATGTTATCTGGGGTGATTTGGATTATTTGATTATTGATCTTCCACCAGGTACAGGCGATGTTCAATTGAGCTTATCGCAAGTCGTTTCAATCAGCGGTGGAATTATTGTGACTATGCCACAACAAGTGTCTTTGGATGATGCTTCCAGAGCTCTGGTAATGTTTAAGAAACTTGGCATACCAGTATTAGGTGTCGTAGAAAATATGGGTTTTCTCAAGCTCCCGGATGGCTCTCAAATGAACATATTTGGAACCGGAGGAGGAAAACTTCTTGCCGAGAGCAATTGTGTGCCATTTTTAGGATCGATAGAAATTTATCCTTCAATCCGAGAGGGAGGAGATAATGGTAGACCAATTGTTGTTTCAGAACCCAAGTCGCAACCTGCATTAGATTTTCGCAAGATAGCGGGAGAGATTGCTGCCCAATTATCCATCGGAACACTAAATAAACAATGAAAGGGAATCCATGAATCAGGAGGTACCCATTTTTGTAGTGGGAGTTCGTTTTTCAAAAATTGGCAAGAATTATTATTTCAACGCCAGTCATTTGAATGAAATTCAATTGGGTGATTTTATTGTTGTTGAAACCAGCCGGGGATGGCAGCTTGGTGAGGTGGCTGAAATTCTTCATGAAATTGATCCTGCTATGAGGCAAAATTTAAAGAAAATTGATCGACGTGCAACGCCTGTGGATTTATTAAAAAAGCAAGAATTGAATTTGAAAGAAGATGAAGCGCTGGCGAAAAGTTTACAAAAACAAAGAATGATGAATATCCGCGGGTTAAAAATAGTTACAGCGGAATATGGTTTTGATGAGAAATCCATTTCCATTCTTTTTTCCAGTCCTGAGGATGAAGAAGTCAAAGGATTAGAAAAACTTCAAAAAGCACTGCGTGATGAATTTCCCAAGATGAGGATTGATTTTCATAAAATTGGTCCACGCGACGTAGCAAAATTTTATGGAGGGCTTGGCGCTTGTGGTTTGGAAACCCGATGCTGTACTAGATTCCTGGATGATTTTCAGTCAATTTCGATAAAAATGGCAAAAATCCAGGATATTTCATTAACACCTTCAGATATCACCGGTATGTGTGATCGCTTACGGTGTTGTCTTAATTATGAATTCAGTCAATATGAGGAAATTCTGCAAGGGTTGCCGAAGCGCAACCAGCGGGTGTTAACCCCGAATGGTGAAGGAAAAGTGGTTGACCTAATTCCTCTTCAAGAAAAAGTGGTTGTTGAATTTGGGGAAGAGGGGGAAAAAACCTATGACGCCAAAGACATAAAGAAGATCGAACCTGGCACCATTCCAAAAAGTTCAAAACCACAAATTCATCCGATTAACTCTTCCTCCCCCCAAAAGCGAAATAATTAAATCTAGGATTAGTCTAGAATAAATATAATGATTAAATGGGAAAGTCCACAAAGGATATTGGTTGTTCTCGCCCATCCGGATGATCCAGAATTTTTTTGCGGCGCTACCATTGCCAAATGGGTCAAGGATGGGCATAACGTATCTTATTGCCTTCTCACCAGAGGTGAGAAAGGAATAAATGAAATGTTCCATCCAGATGATGTCAATGAGATAAAAAAAGTCAGAGAATTGGAACAAAAGAAGGCTGCCGCAGTATTAGGGATTACTGATATTAGGTACCTAAATCAGCCGGATGGTTATTTAATTCCCAATCTTATGATAAGGAGACAGGTGGTTAGAGAGATTCGAATTGCTAAACCTGATATTATTGTTACTTGCGATCCAACGAATTATTACCTAAGCGATATATATATTAATCATCCTGACCATCGGGCAGCTGGACAAATTGTGGTAGATTCCGTTTTTCCGGCATCCCAAAATCCAGCTTTTTTCCCAGATTTAATGATTATGGGAAAACTTTATCCGCATAAGGTAAAAGAAGTATGGCTATCTCTACCATCCAAACCTAATGTAAAAATTAATGTAACAAAATATTGGCCAAAGAAAATTGAAGCTTTACACAAGCACGGTTCTCAAATTGGGGATCAAAAAAAATTTGACCAACGCATGCTTTCCAGAAGGACAAAAGATTCCTCGGCAAAAAAACCAAAATTTGAAGAATTGTTTCACCGCATAATATTACAATGATAATTATCTGCTGACAATTTACCTAGATGATTACATTTATTACTTGACATTTTTTTAACAATTGATAGGATTATTCATAATAATCTGATTATTATGAATGCTTATGCTATCAAATGAAATATTTTCTCCAAAACAAAAGAAGTTTTTAGAGTTTCTAACCCAAAAGAGTGCAAGAGGGGAGAAGCAAATTCCGCCGCTGTCGATTCTTAGTCGTGAATTGGGGATGAGCGTATCCACTCTAAGGGAGCAAATGGAAATGGCAAGGACAATAGGTTTAATTGAAGCTCACCCACGCTCAGGAATTGAATTGCAGCCATATTCATTTAAACCGTCTGTGATAAAAAGTCTGGCTTATGCGGTCATGTCCAGTAAAAAATACTTTTATGATTATTCCGATTTGAGAAAAAATCTTGAGAAAGCATATTTCCCGAAAGCTGTGCGCAGCTTATCAAAAGAAAACATTATCCAGATGCAGGAATTGGTAAAAATTGCCAAACAAAAATTAAGCAGTAATCCAATTCAAATTCCTCATCCTGAACATCGGCAATTTCATTTATTTATGTACAAAAATCTGGGAAATGATTTTGTAACCAGTTTGCTCGAGGCATATTGGATGATGTACGAAAGTATTGGATTGGATTTATACACAGATCTGGCTTACCTCATCAAAGTATGGGATTACCATGAAAGAATTGTAAATCTGATAGCTGCCGGTCAATTTGAGCAGAGTTACGAATACCTAATTGAACATATGGAATTGATTAAGGATTTATGGAGAGAAATATAAATACATGAATTCAAAAATCGTTAATGAATTTTGTATCACCTTTTGCACGGTAAACGGCTCTGGAAGCGCGACAGCTAATAACATTATCTTAAATGCATTGTTTAAAATGGGAATCCCTGTTTCTGGGAAGAACATTTTTCCATCCAATATTCAGGGATTACCTACCTGGTATTCGATTCGAGTGAATAAAAATGGCTTTCTAGGCCGTGTTGAACTTGACGACATAGTTATTTCTATGAATCCCGATTCTATTGAAAGCGATATTGCCAATTTATCTGAAAATGGGGTTCTTCTTTATAATGATCAAATCCCTTTACCTAAATCGGATTCAAAGTTAATTTTGTACCCGATGCCGATAGAGAAACTTCTAACTGACAGTCAAATTTCTTCAAGTTTAAATATTTATTTGGCTAATATGGTATATGTGGGTGTTTTATCGTGGCTTCTTAATATAGATTTATCTTTAATTGCGGAATTATTAACACGGCATTTCAAGGAAAAAACCACTGCATTAGAAATGAATAAAAAGGTAGTGGAGATATCTTTTTTATGGGCGAAGAAAAATCTTGAGAAAAAAGACCATTATTTCCTTGAGAGAATGGATGTAAATCAAGGATATATCATGTCCGATGGGAATACTGCAGCTGCCCTCGGTTCTATTTTTGGTGGTGTGCAGTTCATCGCATGGTATCCTATTACCCCGGCAACCAGCCTGCTAGAATCCTTGAATGAGTATTTGCCCTTATTGCGCAAGGATGTTGATACTGGGAAGAATACATTTATAAGCCTTCAAGCGGAGGATGAACTGGCCGCCATTGGGATGGTCGTTGGGGCGGGCTGGTCGGGATTGAGGTCAATGACAGCGACTTCAGGGCCAGGTTTATGTTTAATGTCCGAATATCTTGGCCTTGCTTATTTAAGCGAAGTGCCTTTGGTAGTTTGGGATGTACAAAGGGTTGGACCGAGCACAGGTCTGCCAACGCATACTTCACAGGGAGATCTTACCTTCAGCTATTTTCTCAGTCATGGGGATACTGATTTTGTCATTCTTCTCCCCGGTTCGGTCAATGAATGTTTTGAATTTGGATGGAAGGCTCTTGATCTGGCAGAAGAATTACAAACACCCATTATTGTTCTAAGTGACCTTGATTTGGGGATGAATGAGTGGATGACTCTGGCATTTAAATATCCTGATCAGCCAATCCAGCGGGGAAAAATCCTATGGGAAGAGGATCTGAAAAAGCTCTTAGAGAAACAAAAAAACGATTGGGGAAGATATCAGGATATTGATGGAGATGGTGTACCTTATCGAACCGTTCCCGGCAATCTCCATCCAAGGGCAGCATATTTTACTCGCGGGACCGGGCATGACGAATATGCCCACTATAGCGAAACACCTGAGGTTTGGGAAAGAATTCATCAACGCCTAAAGATGAAAATACAAAATTCTATTAATTTGATCCCCAAACCAATATTAATAAAACAAGACAAGGCAAAAATAGGAATCATTTCATACGGGTCTAATGATCCGGCTGTACTTGAAACGTGCTATTTATTATCAAAAAAAACTAATTATTGTGATTATCTCAGGATAAGGGCTTTACCTTTTACAGATGATATTCCTGATTTTCTTGTCTATCATGAAAAAATATTTGTTGTTGAAGCTAATCGCGATGGACAAATGGCTCAGTTATTAAAGATGAATTTTAACGGATACGGTTCAAAAATTATATCCATTGCTCACATGGATGGTTTGTCACTCAGTGCTGAATGGATCCTAAAGCAAATCATGAAAATTGAGGATGCAAAATAATTATGGTTACTCAGAATGTGTTGAAAACTAACCGGATTGGTCTGCAACGTTCAGATTATTTAGGGGAGAGTAGTACCCTTTGCAAAGGATGCGGACACAATTCCATTGCCAATATGATCATTACTGCCTGTTTTGAGATGGGACTTCATCCTGAGAAAATTGTGAAATTCAGTGGAATCGGTTGTTCGAGTAAAAGTCCCGCATATTTTTTGAATCGATCCTTTGGATTCAATGGATTGCACGGCAGGATGCCATCCCTGGCTTCAGGGGCTTTATTCGGTGATACAACATTGAAGGGGATCGGCATCAGTGGGGATGGCGATACTGCTAACATTGGGTTGGGTCAATTTAAACATCTCGTCAGACGAAACATGCCAATGGTCTATATCGTCGAAAATAATGGAGTATATGGATTAACCAAGGGACAATTTTCCGCCACTGCCGAAAAAGGTCTTGAATTAAAAAAACAGGGAGTAAATATTTATCTTCCTATCGATATTTCCATGGAAGCGCTTGCGTCAAACGCAACTTTTGTAGCCAGAACGTTCGCAGGTGACCCCAAGCAATTGAAAGAACTGCTTAAAGCAGCTCTAAGTCATAATGGATTAGCGGTTTTAGATATTATCAGCCCTTGTGTTACCTTTAATAATCAAGAGAACTCTGTGCATTCATATTCCTGGGGAAAGGGGCATGAAGACCCAATCCATGAATTGGAGTTTGTTCCTGCACGAGATGAAATAACCATCGAAGATTTCGAAAAAGGCACAATTCGTGAAGTAACACTCCACGACGGCTCCATTATTCTTCTGAAAAAACTTGGTAAAAATTATGATCCGACTAATCGAAATGAAGCCATGCGTATGATGGAAGAAGCGGTGCGAGATAATTGTCTTGTCACCGGGTTAATCTATGTAAATTCTGAAACGAAGAACCTTGTGGATTTGTGTAATCTGGTGGATATGCCATTAAATCGATATCCCTCTGCCAAACTTCGACCTTCTAAAGGTACATTAAATGATCTTAATTTGAAATTCTCTTAATAGAGATCTGGATCTAATAAATCAATTAATCCCCAATGGTATGAAGCAAAGCTAGATTTGCGGGTCTAATGGCATTTACGGGGAAACCAGAAATTATTACTACTTTCTGTCCAGGACATAGGGAAGTGGAAGAGACCATTGCCTGTTCTACATGAGCTATCATCTCTTCCAGAGAAGCGGAAAAAGGTACAAGATATGGAATGATTCCCCAATATAATCCTAGGCGTTGATAGGTTCTTTGTACAGGCGTGAAGGCTAGTATGGGAACATCGGGGCGCATCTTGGAAATGTAAATTGCTGAACGGCCAGTTTGAGTGAAAGCGGCAATACAGGCTACTTCTCTGTCGTGGGCTAATTCACGGGCAGCAAAGGCAAGAGCCATTGGGTCATCCATATGCCCCTGTAATTCTGGTGTGAATAGATGCCCCCATTCTTTAAAATGGGTTTCTGCTTCCTGAATAATAGATTGCATCATGGCTACACTTTCAACCGGATAAGACCCGCTAGCGGTTTCTCCAGAAAGCATCACCGCATCGGTACCATCCAATATTGCATTGGCAACATCCGAAGCTTCCGCACGGGTAGGGCGGGGATTCTTAATCATTGAATCGAGCATCTGGGTGGCAGTAATTACCAACTTTGCTTTTAAATTGGCTGCAAGAATTATTTCTTTTTGTATGACTGGAACCGCTGATGGCGAAGTTTCAACGCCCAGATCTCCTCGAGCAACCATGACTCCATCGGCAGCTTCTATTATTTGGCCCAAATTAACTATCGCTTCAGGAAGCTCTAACTTGGCAATAATTGGCATCGAAGAATTTTCAGGCGAAATAAGCGAAATAGATTGGCGGATGGTATTAATATCGCTCGCCGACCTTACAAATGAAAGTGCTATGGCATCAACGCCTATTGATAAACCAAATTTTAGATCCGCTTGATCTTTTTCTGTAAAACCAGGGATATTGAGGCTCGTTCCCGGAAAGTTGACTCCTTTATGAGAAAAAAGGATTCCTCCAATGATTACTTTTGCATCGATTTCATCTCGATCGACCTTGATAATCATCATTTCCAGATTTCCATCATCCAAGAGAATTCGCTCGCCTTTTGATAGTTCATTAGTGATATCTGGTATATCTAAAGGAATAATCATTTCCCTGGAGTCTACTGCACCAGAAAATTGATTATTCGCCAACCTTCTTAAATGGACTTCCTGTCCTGATTCGAGACGAATTCCATCTGGGGGAAGAATGCCAACACGCAATTTAGGTCCCTGCAAATCTTGAAGAATGGTAATCGGTCTATTGAGTTTTTTTGATAATTTTCTAAGAATTTGAATTTTTAGGGCATGCTCTTCATATGTACCGTGAGAAAAATTCAGGCGGGCAACATCCATGCCCGCTTGAATCAGTTTTTCGATAACTATCTCATCACAACTGCTTGGACCAAGGGTGGCAATAATTTTGGTTTTTTGATTCATCCATAAGCCTGCAGGTGAAAAGTATTAATAAGCAATTCTTGATTCTTGATCTAACTCATTGTCAGAATATCCCGTATCCGAGGTAGTGCCCAATCGATTACATCTTTCGTTACAATTAGAGGAGGAGCAAAACGAATGGTTTTTTCATGAGTCTCTTTAGCCAGGATACCTTTCGTTTTTAATGCTTCACAGAATCTACGAGCTCCGCCGGCCTCGTCTTTTAACTCGACGCCTATCAATAGCCCTTTTCCCCTGACGGATTTGACATGTTTACTCGGAATTTCGGCAAGTTGATCCATAAAATATTCTCCCATCGTCGCCGCATTTTCGATGAGATGTTCTTCAAATAGAACTTTCAAAGAAGCACGTGCGATGGCAGCCCCCAATGGGTTTCCACCGAAGGTTGAACCATGTTCCCCAGGTTGGAAAAGTCCCAAGATATGCCTATCAGTCATTACGGCGGAGACAGGGAAGAAACCACCTGACAAGGCTTTCCCGACGATCATTACATCAGGTAGAACATCTTCATGATCACAAGCGAATAATTTGCCCGTTCGACCAAGACCGGTCTGAATTTCATCGGCAATAAAAAGAACATTTTCTTCTTCACAAATTGCGCAGATATCTTCTAGGTAACCTTCCGGCGGAATAATTACGCCACCTTCACCTTGGATCGGCTCGATCATTACTCCCGCAGTGTTTTTCGTTATTGCTTTACGAATTGCTTCAGCATCGCCATATGGAACTGAGATAAAACCGGGTGTCAGGGGACCAAAATCATCTTTATATAATGGTTCAGAGGAAAAAGAAATTAAAGTAATCGTTCGACCATGAAAATTGCCATCCATAACGATGATTTCTGCTTTATTGCGAGGAATCCGTTTTACCTGATACCCCCATTTTCTGGTGATTTTAATGGCAGTCTCAACAGCCTCTGCGCCACTGTTCATGATGATAAATTTTTCGTATTCAGTCATCTTGGAGAGGTCTTGATATAAAAGTGCCAACTGATCATTATGGAAAGCTCTGGAGGTTAATGTAATTTTTTTAGCCTGTTCGATCATTGCTTCGAGAATTTTTGGGTGCACATGTCCCTGGTTCAATGCAGAATAAGCGCTTAAGCAATCCAGATATTTATTTCCCTCCACGTCATATACCCAAACACCCTCACCTTTTACCAGAACCACATTAAGGGGTAAATAATTATGAGCTCCAAATTTTGTTTCTAGATCAATGTAATCCTGTGAATTCATATTAATCCTCCTTCAATAATTTAACTAAAATGGCTTTTTGTGCATGGAGCCGATTATGGGCTTGCTTAAAAATTACTGATTGCGGTCCATCGGCTACCTCGTCCGTCACTTCCTGGCCTCGATGAGCTGGCAAGCAGTGCATAAAAATAGCAGTAGACTTAGCCAACCCCATAATTTTTGCGTTCACCTGATAAGATGGAAAAATCAACTCTCTTTTTTTCATTTCTGCTTCATGTCCCATGCTTGTCCACGTATCCGTATAAATAACATCAGTGTCTTTCACAGCTTCCTTTGGATCCCTTAAGAAAAGCAATTTACTGCCACTAGTTTTACAAAATTCCTTAGCTGATGTGATTGCTTGTGGAATAATATCGTATCCTTCAGGAGAGGCAATACAAAAATTCATGCCTAATTTGGAACAGGCGTGCATTAATGAGACCGCGACATTATTTCCATCCCCTAAAAATGTCACTTTTAATCCTTTTAGTGAGCCAAAATGCTCATAAATTGTTAGAATATCGGCCATGGCCTGGCAGGGATGGTTATAATCGCTCAATCCATTGATAACTGGAATATCAGCCCATTTGGCCAGTTCTAATACCTGAGCGATTATAAC
>Ga0209777_10008576_pt1 | contig 11168 bp, 8 predicted proteins | sample FrelakmetHBP12HB_FD_187147 | JGI IMG/M metagenome (GOLD analysis project Ga0209777, IMG submission 187147) | Freshwater lake sediment microbial communities from the University of Notre Dame, USA, for methane emissions studies -HBP12 HB (SPAdes)... | ecosystem: Environmental > Aquatic >...
ACTCATCACGCCCATCGCCATGGAGAAAGGGCTGCGCTTCGCCATCCGCGAGGGCGGGCACACCGTCGGCGCGGGCAGCGTCACCGAGGTCATCCAATAGAGCTGAGAGCTGAGCGGCCGCCCCTTGACGGAGCGGCCAGGGCGAACGCCGTTCGCCCCTCCAAGTGGATCGCCGGGGGCAGAGAGCACGATGCGCGAAATCATCACCTTGCAGTGCACTGACTGCAAGAATCGCAATTACACGACGACCAAGAACAAGAAGAAGCAGCAGGACCGGCTGGAGCTGAAGAAGTTCTGCCCGTCCTGCCGGCACCACACGGTGCATAAAGAAGTCAAGTAGTCGAAAGTCGAAGGTCAAAGGTTGAAGGACCCTTGGCGACTTTCAACTCTTCGACCTTCGACCTTGGACTGGTTTTCACAGGGGCGTCAGATTAACGGCTAATCTGCCGGTCTCCAAAACCGGTCATGGGGGTTCAAATCCCTCCGCCCCTGCCAGAATCCAGAAGGCGGTAAGCGGAAAGCAGTAGGTAGAAAAGGCCCGGCGTTCTGAAAGAATCGATGGTGGAGAGAGCGAGGCCAGGGGTAAAGAAGAGGGGATTGCATGGGTGATGAAGTCAGTATCGAAAAGAACCTCTGGGTTCGGGTGCGCGAGTACGTTTCCGACGTCCGGGTGGAAATGAAGCGTGTGACTTGGCCGGGCAAGCAGGAAATCTACGGCACCACGCTCATGGTCATCATGACCACCTTCATCTTCGGCATCTACTTCTTTCTTTGTGACGAAGTCTTTCGACTTGCCGTTCAGCGGATTCTCGACTTTTTCAGGCACGCGAGATAAGGAACCGGCATGGGCACGGGCCGCGGACGCGCCCGCGCCAGATTAGCGAGTTGGGAATGCAAGAAATAGCGAAGAACTGGTACATCATTCACACCTACTCCGGCTTTGAGAAGAAGGTCGCGGAGACTCTGAAGAGCCGGATCGATGCCGAAGGGCTCGCGCAACGGTTTGGCCAAGTGATGGTCCCCACCGAGGACGTCATCGAAATGCGCCAGGGGAAAAAGGTTGTGACCCCCAAGCTTTTCTATCCCGGTTACGTCCTGGTGGAGATGTCGATGGATGATGACACCTGGCACCTGGTGCGGTCCACGCCCAGGGTAACGGGTTTCGTGGGTTCCGGGCAGCGCCCTAGCCCGCTGACTCCCGAAGAGGTGGACCGGATCGTCCACAAAGTCGAAGTGGCCGCGGAGCATCCCAAGCCCAAACTCAAGTTCGACCGGGGCGAGAGTGTCAAGATCACGGAGGGCCCGTTCCGGGACTTCAATGGCATCGTGGATGAAATCAACGATGATCGTTCCACCCTGCGCGTCATGGTTACCATCTTCGGACGGGCGACACCGGTGGAGCTGGATTTCTACCAGGTGGAGAAAATCTAGATTGGAAACTGGAAATCAGAAGCTGGAAACTCGAAATTGGAAATTGGAACCCCTCAGGAACGGTGGGGTTTCTGGTTCGTAATTTCCAGTTTCCAGTTTCCAGCTTCTCGAAGGATTTGAGGCTATGGCGAAAAAAGTTGCGGCAATGGTGAAACTACAGATTCCAGCGGGCAAGGCGACCCCCGCCCCGCCCGTCGGGCCCGCCCTCGGTCAGCACGGCGTGAACATCATGGACTTCTGCAAGGCCTTTAACGGGAAGACGTCCGCCAAGGACCAGGAAGGGCTGATCATCCCCGTCGTCATCACGGTGCACACCGACCGGAGTTTCACGTTTGTCACCAAGACGCCTCCCGCCTCCGTGCTTCTGAAGCGCGCAGCGGGAATCGCCAAGGGTTCGGGCGAACCCAACCGCAACAAAGTCGGCAAGGTCACGGAAAAACAGGTGGAGGAAATCGCCAAGCTGAAAATGCCCGACCTGAACGCGCGCGACCTTGCCGCTGCCGTGTCCACGGTGAAGGGGACGGCCCGCAGCATGGGAATCGATGTGGTTTCCTAAAACCGAGGTTCGAGATTCGAAAATCGGCCCTCCCACGGGCTGGCTGGTTTCGATTTTCGATGTGGAGTTGATGGAATGCTTAAAGCCGGAAAGAAATACCTAGCCTCCGCCAAGTTGATTGACAAGCCCGCGTACACGCTCGGGGACGCCATGCCGTTGTTGAAGAAGGCGGCCTTCGCCAAGTTCGATGAAACCGTTGAAGTCGCGATGCGTCTGGGCGTAGACCCCAAGCATGCGGACCAGATGGTGCGCGGCACGGTGGTCCTTCCCCACGGTCTGGGAAAGACCAAGCGCGTCGTGGTGATCGCCTCAGGCGACAAGGTCCGCGAGGGGCGCGAAGCGGGTGCGGACGAGGTCGGCGGCGACGACATAGTGCAGAGGATCCAAGGTGGGTGGTTGGATTTCGACGCTGTCGTCGCGACCCCCGACATGATGAAATCCGTAGGGAGACTGGGGAAAGTGCTGGGGCCCCGGGGTCTGATGCCGAACCCCAAGACTGGAACCGTCACGGTGGACGTCGCGCGCGCGGTCAAGGAAGTGAAAGCGGGCAAGGTGGAATTCCGCGTGGATAAGACAGGAATCATTCATTGCCCCGTGGGCAAGGTCTCCTTCGAGCCGCAGAAGTTGGCGGAAAACGCGCAGGCACTCATCGCAAGCGTGCTGAAAGCAAAACCGACGACAGCGAAGGGCCGCTACGTGCGCAGCATCGTGGTGTCTTCGACGATGGGGCCGGGCGTAGCCATTGACCTGGCCTCGGTGGAAGCCGCCTAGGGTCTATTTTCAGGAGATCGCATGAACAGGGACGAGAAGAAGAAACAAGCCGAAGAGCTGCATCAGCTTTTGGAGAAAGCCCGGGGCGTGATTCTTTCGGGTTTTGAAGGGATCACGGTCGCCCAGGACTTCGAACTGCGTCGCAAGGTCGCTCAGGCCGGCGCCAGGTACAAAGTGGTGAAAAACAGCCTGATCGAGCGAGCCGCGCAGGGCACGGCCCTGGGGCCCGTGGCCAAGAAACTGGCAGGAACAACTTCCGTGGCCTATACGGAGACGGACCCCGTGGCGCTGGCCAAAACGTTAACGGCCTACGCCAAGGAGAATGCCACCCTCAAGTTCAAATCGGGGGTCGTAGAAGGAAGGGTCGTTTCGCTGGCGGAGTTCGACTCGCTTGCGACCCTGCCTTCCAAGGAACAACTGTTTGCCAAGGTGCTTTTCCTGATCAACTCGCCGGCGCAGCGGGTGGCGTCCGCGGTGTCCGGGGTGGCCCGCAATCTCGCCAGGGTGATTCAACAAGGCGTGAAGGAAAAAAAGTTCAAAGAAGTAGAGGGGGAGCTGAGCGCGCCTCCATCTGTAAGCTGATCGGCCGCCCGGCCGAATTTTCAAGAGGAGAATAAACCGATGTCGGAACGGATCGATAAGATCGTTGAAGAAATCAAGGGGCTGTCTTTGTTGGAGGCAGCCGAGCTGGTCAAAAAGCTGGAGGAAACTCTGGGCGTGTCGGCGGCGGCCGCGGCCCCCGTGGTCGTGGCTGGTGCAGGAGCGGGTCCAGCGGGGGCGGGCGCTGCAGCGGCGGAAGAACAAACGGAATTCACCGTCGTACTTACCACCGTGGGCGCCAACAAGATCAACGTCATCAAGGCCGTCCGCGAAGTTACCAGCCTGGGACTCAAGGAAGCCAAGGACCTTGTCGACGGCGCTCCCAAGCCGATCAAAGAAGCTGTCAGCAAGGAAGAGGCTGAAACCATCAAGAAGAAGTTCACCGAAGCCGGCGCCACGGTGGAAATCAAATAGAGGGTACGGGGGCTGGGCCTCCGGGGAAGATTCTTTTGACCCTTCCTTCCCCGGCCAGGGTCAAGCGTCGTGAGCCTGCCCTCTCGTACTCACAGGGGCGCGATCCGGTCGGACGGAGGGTGGGCCGGGGAGGCTGGCATCGCCTCGCTTTTTTCGCGCATCGAATGTAACAAGGGTTGCGTGTCACCATTGTCCGGCGCGTCTTTGAAATCTCTCGCAAGGAGTCAAGGGAATGCCCAACGGCAGCAACGGCGCTGTGCGTCAGCGCATTAATTTCTCTAAAATTCCGACCGTCATCAAGATCCCCAATCTGATTGAGGTCCAGCGACAGTCTTACGAGCGGTTCCTTCAGATGAACCTTCTTCCCTCGGAGCGGGAGGACGCAGGTCTGCAGGCTGTGTTCAACTCCGTCTTCCCCATCACGGATTTCCGCGGCATCGCCCAACTGGACTTCGTGGACTATTCCATCGGGAACTGGGAATGTAAATGCGGCAGCCTGAAGGGCCTCCACCACCTCCGTAGCACCTGCAAGAACTGCGGCCATACCGTCATTACCGACCCTTTCAAAGTCGGCGACGTCCTTTGCACCAAGTGCGGCACGTTCAACAAGAACGTCGTGACGTTTTGCAATAAGTGCGGCGATCCCGTGGCCTTGCAATTGAAATACGATGTGACCGAATGCCAGGAGCGCGGCATGACCTTCGCCGCCCCGCTCAAGGTCACCATCCGCTTGACCCTCTACGATAAGGACAGCGACACCGGCCACAAGAGCATCCGTGACATCAAAGAGCAGGAAGTCTACTTCGGCGAAATCCCCTTGATGACCGAGAACGGCACCTTCATCGTCAATGGCACGGAGCGGGTCATCGTCAGCCAGCTCCATCGCTCTCCCGGCGTTTTCTTTGAATCGAATTCTCAAAAAACGTACTTCCTGGGCAAGATCATTCCTTACCGCGGGTCCTGGGTGGAATTCGAATACGACACGAAGAACATTCTTTACGTCCGCATCGACCGGAAGCGGAAATTCCTGGCCACCATTTTTCTTCGCGCCCTGGGCCTTAAGAACGACTCCGAAATCCTCAAGGCGTTCTACCATATCGAGAAGATCGAGGTGCGCGACCGGAAGCTCTTCTGGGAGGTGTCCGAAGGCCTGACCGATTGCAAGTTATCCAAAGATATTAACCACCCCCGTACCCACGAAACCTTGGTCCACGCCGGAAAGAAGATCTCCAGCGCGGTTCTCAAGGAAATCCAGAAGGCGCGCATCACGCAAATCGAAGTGGCGCCTCACGACCTGGAGGGCGCCCACGCTGCTGCGGATATTCTGGACCCTTCGACCGGGGAAGTTCTTCTCGAGGCGAATAACGAACTTACGGCCGCGGTCCTCAACTCCCTATTGGATTCTGGGGTGAGGGAGGTGCAGGTCTTCTTCCCGGAGCGGGACGACTGCGGCACGGTGGTCAGCCAGACGCTGAAGCGCGATACGCTGAAGACTCCGCAGGAAGCCCTCATTGAGATGTATCGCAAGATGCGCCCGGGCGACCCGCCCACGCTGGAGACGGCCACGGCGCTCTTCAATGGCATGTTCTTCGACCCGCGCAAGTACGACTTCTCGCGCGTGGGGCGGCTGAAATTCAATATCAAGCTGGGCTACTACACAAAGCTCAAAACGCGCCTCGACGAACGGGCCCCGGAATTCGAACTCGAAGACTCCCGGAACTTCCCACCCGCCAACTTCTACGTGGTCGTCGATCAGGAGAAAATGTTTGTCGGCAAGCGCGAAGGCGTTCTCTGCTCGGAGGTCGTGCGCGCCTGCGAAGGGACGTTGGCGATTGACCACTCGGAACATTCCCCGGTCCAGCTCCCCCTGGACAAGCGGACTCTTGAGCCGGAGGATTTCTACTCGTCCATCCGTTACCTCCTGAGACTCCACAGGAATCCGGGGAGCAATTATTCCGTGGATGACATCGACCACCTGGGCAACCGCCGGGTTCGCGCCGTCGGCGAGTTGCTCGAAAACCAGTTCCGCCTGGGGCTGGTGCGCATGGAGCGGGCGATCAAAGAGAAGATGTCGGTTTACCAGGAGATGTCCACCGCGATGCCGCACGACCTCATCAACGCCAAGCCGGTCATGGCGGCGGTCCGGGAGTTCTTCGGGTCCTCCCAGCTGTCTCAATTCATGGACCAGACGAACCCCCTGTCGGAGATCACTCACAAGCGGCGCTTGTCGGCCCTCGGGCCCGGCGGACTTTCGCGCGAGCGGGCGGGATTCGAGGTCCGCGACGTCCACCCCACCCACTACGGCCGCATCTGCCCCATTGAGACGCCGGAAGGGCCCAACATCGGATTGATTTCCTCGCTCTCCTGCTACGCCCGGATCAACGAGTACGGGTTCATCGAGAGCCCCTACCGCAGGGTCCGCGGCGGCAAGATCGTTGACTACGTGACCATCACTCACGGAGGGGACGGCCCCTGGAAAGTGGGTGAGCACGTGGAGTTAAGCGAGGTCCAGAAGATCAACGAAGACCTGCGCGACAAGAAACGGAAAGCAGTGGAACACGAGCCTTATTCGTTCTATCAGTCCGCCTGGGAAGAAGACCTGCACATCATCGCCCAGGCGAATGTGCCTGTGGATGACAAAGGCCGCATCATCCACGAATTGGTGAATGCACGGCAGGCCGGGAACTTCGTGCTGAAGCGGAAAGAAGAGGTGGGCTACATCGACGTCAGCCCCAAGCAACTGGTCAGCGTCGCCGCCTCGCTGATTCCCTTCCTGGAAAACGACGACGCGAACCGCGCCCTGATGGGTTCCAACATGCAGCGGCAATCCGTTCCGCTCCTGCGGGCCCAAGCCCCGCTGGTCGGGACAGGAATGGAAGAGGTCACGGCTCGCGACTCCGGAGCGGTGGTGCTTTGCCGGCGCAACGGCGTCGTCGATAGCGTGGACAGCGAACGCATCATCGTGCGCGTCGAAGGTGACGGGCACAGCGGGCAACTCTCCCGCGAAGTCGGAGCGGACATCTACCAGCTCACCAAGTTCCGCCGCTCCAACCAGAACACCTGCATCAACCAGAAGCCCATCGTCCGGAAGGGCCAGCGCGTTCACGCCGGGCAGGTGCTGGCCGACGGGCCCTGTACCGACCGGGGTGAACTGGCCCTGGGCCGCAACGTCCTGGTGGGCTTTATGCCTTGGCGGGGTTACAACTTTGAAGACGCCATCTTGGTCAGCGAGAAGCTCGTGAAAGAGGACTCCTACACCTCGATCCACATCGAGGAGTTTGAAATCGAGTCCCGTGATACGAAACTGGGACCCGAAGAGATCACGCGCGACATCCCCAACGTTTCGGAGTCCCTGCTCAAGGACCTCGACGAGAGCGGGATCATCCGGATCGGCGCCTCCGTCAAGCCGGGCGATATCCTGGTCGGCAAAGTCACCCCCAAGGGCGAAACGCAACTGACGCCCGAGGAAAAACTCCTCCGCGCGATCTTCGGCGAGAAGGCGGGCGATGTCCGTGACGCCTCGCTGACCTGCCCTCCCGGCATCGAGGGGATTATCGTGGACGTGAAGATCTTTTCACGGAAGGGCACGGAGAAAGACGAACGCGCCAGGGCCATCGAGGCCGCCCAGGTGACCCGGCTGGAGAAGAACCTGAATGACGAAATTCGGATCCTCCAGGATGAGCGCTTGAAGCGCCTCTGTGGCCTGCTGGAAGGCGAAGAACTGCTGGCCGACCTCCACGACGAGAAAACCAACAAGCGCCTGGTCACCAAGGGAACGCAACTCACGCGGGAGGTCCTGGCGCGCATCTCCACGCGCAACCTCAAGCGCATGAGAATTGGCAAAAAAGACCCGACCCTCCTCGAGAAGATTGATGAAATCGAAGAAATGACCTCGCGGCAGATCGACATCCTCCGCAAAATCACGGACGAAAAGATTCAGAAGCTCAAGAAGGGCGATGAACTGCCCCCGGGAGTCATTAAGCTGGTGAAGGTCTATATTGCCATGAAACGCAAGCTCTCCGTGGGCGATAAGATGGCCGGGCGGCATGGCAACAAGGGGGTCATTGCGCGCATCCTGCCGGAAGAGGATATGCCCTATATGCCGGACGGCACCCCCGTCGAAGTCGTCCTGAATCCGCTCGGCGTGCCTTCTCGCATGAATGTGGGGCAAATCCTGGAAACTCACCTGGGCTGGGCGGCCAAGGAGCTGGGCAACAAGATTCGCAATCTCCTCTCCTCGGAGGCGCGGGCCGAGGTCCTTCGCAAAGAAATTAAGGGCCTTCTGCGCAGCTCTTCGCAGGCAACCCGGCTGGACGAAATGGAAGATGAACAGGTCATCGAATATGCGCGCTCCTTACAGGGAGGCTTGGCCTTCTCCACGCCGGTCTTCGATGGGGCCACGGAAAGAGAAATCAAAGAGTACCTGGAGAAGGCCGAACTCCCCGGTTCCGGCAAGATCACGCTCTACGACGGGATGACGGGCGAACCCTTCGAGCAACCCGTGACGGTCGGTTACATCTACATGCTGAAGCTGTCGCACCTGGTGGACGACAAGATCCACGCCCGCTCGATCGGTCCGTATTCGCTGATCACCCAGCAGCCCTTGGGCGGCAAAGCTCAATTCGGCGGCCAACGTTTCGGAGAAATGGAAGTGTGGGCGCTGGAGGCTTACGGCGCCGCATACATTCTGCAGGAGCTTCTGACCGCAAAATCGGATGACGTTTACGGCCGCGCCAAGATTTACGAGGCCATCGTGAAGGGAGAGGCCGCCATCGAGCCCGGTGTGCCGGAGTCCTTCAATGTGCTGGTGCGGGAGTTGCAAAGTCTTTGCCTCGACGTGGAATTGATCAAGAAGCCGAAAGAGCAACTCGCGGAAGTGGCGGAGTGAACGTTGACAGTCGAAATTCGGATTTCGATTTCGAGTTTCGTAACAAAGGAGGAAGACCTTGTTTCGAAGCAGCCCTTATGACCGTGTTAGCTTAATCGGCGAGTTCGATGCCATCCGCATCAGCCTGGCATCACCGGAGAAGATCCGCTCCTGGTCGCATGGCGAAGTGACCAAGCCGGAAACGATCAATTACCGGACGTTCAAGCCGGAGCGCGATGGCCTGTTCTGCGCGAAGATCTTCGGACCCGTTACCGACTGGGAGTGCTTGTGCGGCAAGTACAAGCGCATGAAACACCGCGGGGTTATTTGCGACAAGTGCGGAGTCGAGGTGACCCTGTCTAAAGTCCGGCGCGAGCGCATGGGCCACATCGAACTGGCCTCCCCCTGCTCCCACGTCTGGTTCTTCAAGGGCCTGCCCAGCCGCATTGGCCACCTGCTGGACATCTCTCTGCGCGACCTGGAACGCGTCCTTTACTTCGAGAGTTACGTGGTCACGGATGCCGGCGAGGGGCCGGTCAAAGAGAAAGATCTTTTGACGGAAGAACAGTTCCGTCAGCTCCACCAGGAACATCCGGGAAAATTCCGCGCCGGCATGGGCGCGGAAGCCATCAAGGACCTGCTGAAGCGCGTCGATGTTGAGGTGCTGTCTGAAGAGTTGCGCGATAAAATGAAGAATGACCCGTCCCAACAGAAGCGGGTCAAGTATGCCAAGCGCCTGAAGGTCGTCGAAGCCTTTCGCAAGTCGGGAAACAAGCCCGAGTGGATGATCCTGGATGTCATTCCCGTGATCCCGCCCGAACTGCGGCCTCTGGTGCCGCTCGATGGCGGGCGGTTCGCCACCTCCGACCTGAACGATCTTTATCGGCGCGTGATCAACCGCAACAACCGGCTGAAGAAGCTTATCGAACTCCACGCTCCGGACGTCATCGTGCGCAACGAAAAGCGCATGCTCCAGGAAGCTGTGGATGCCCTATTTGACAACGGCCGTCGCGGGCGCGTCCTCCGTGGCGCCAATAATCGCCCGCTCAAGTCTCTCTCCGATACGCTCAAGGGCAAACAGGGCCGGTTCCGGCAGAACCTGCTCGGCAAGCGCGTGGACTATTCCGGGCGTTCCGTCATCGTCGTGGGGCCGGAAATGAAGCTTCATCAGTGCGGCCTCCCCAAGAAGATGGCCCTGGAACTCTTCAAGCCTTTCATCTACCACCGCCTGGAGCAAGCCGGCAAGTGCACGACCATCAAAGCGGCCAAAGAAATGGTGGAGCGCCAGGAACCAGAGGTGTGGGACATCCTCGAAGAAGTCATCAAGGATCATCCGGTACTGCTCAATCGCGCCCCCACGCTGCACCGCCTCGGCATCCAGGCGTTCGAGCCGGTGCTTGTGGAAGGAAAAGCAATCAAGATTCACCCCTTGGTCTGCACGGCGTTCAACGCGGACTTCGACGGCGACCAGATGGCTGTTCATATTCCACTCTCGCCCGAAGCCCAAATCGAGGCCGCCGTCCTGATGCTCTCCTCGCACAACATTCTCTCCCCCGCCAACGGACAGCCCCTCGCTGTTCCTACGCAGGACATTGTTCTGGGTGTCTATTACCTCACCAAGGAGAAGCGGGGCGGCAAAGGGGAGGAAAAAGCCTTTGCCAATTCCGACGATGTCATCCTCGCCCTGGAAGCAGGAGAGGTGGAAACTCTCACGCCGATTCGCTTTCGATACACAGGGCGCGTCATTGACCTGACGACCGCCTACGACGACCAGGACGTACTCCACACCGAACCCCTTACGGTCAAGAACCAGTTCATCAAGACCACCGTAGGCCGCGTGATCTTCAACGATCACCTGCCCAAGGAGATGCCCTTCGTCAATGGGCTGCTCAGGAAGAAAGGCCTGGGTGCCCTGGTGAATTACTGCTACCTCCGCTTCGGCCTGGAAACCACCGTCCAGATGCTTGACCAAGTCAAGACTCTCGGATTCCTCTACGCCACCCGCGCCGGCATCTCCATCGGAATCGACGACCTGGTTGTCCCGTCCAAGAAGGCCGACTTGGTGAACACCGCGGAGAAAGAAGTTATCGAGGTGGAAAAGCAATATCAGGAAGGCGCCATCACCCATGGTGAACGCTACAACAAGGTGATTGCGATCTGGTCGAACGTCACGGACCTGGTGGCGGATGAAATGTTCCAGGCGATGGAGTCCCAGGACAAATCCGGACGGCTGAATCCTATTTACATCATGGCCGACTCCGGCGCGCGGGGATCCAAGCAGCAGATCCGGCAGCTCTCCGGCATGCGCGGGTTGATGGCCAAGCCCTCGGGCGAAATCATCGAGACGCCCATCACCGCCAACTTCCGCGAGGGGCTCAATGTGTTGCAGTACTTCATCTCCACTCACGGTGCGCGCAAGGGTCTGGCCGACACCGCGCTCAAGACGGCAGACTCCGGGTACTTGACGCGGCGTCTGGTCGACGTGGCGCAAGACGTCATCATTTCCGAGTTCGATTGCGGGACGCTGGA
>Ga0209777_10008577_pt1 | contig 11167 bp, 7 predicted proteins | sample FrelakmetHBP12HB_FD_187147 | JGI IMG/M metagenome (GOLD analysis project Ga0209777, IMG submission 187147) | Freshwater lake sediment microbial communities from the University of Notre Dame, USA, for methane emissions studies -HBP12 HB (SPAdes)... | ecosystem: Environmental > Aquatic >...
CGAACTGCTCCAACGGCTGGGAATCGAGTTCACGATGATAGACGAAGTCTGTTGCGAAGCAGTGAAAGAGGAGATCGGATGCGAAGTCACGGAAAAGGGTATTCGAGAGAACATCGAGCGGATGAAAGCAGCAGGAGGAAGAGATATTCTGTTCCTCTGCCCGACCTGCCTCAAAACGTTTCGAGAATATGATCAGAACCATCCTACGGGTCTCACTTTCAATACCCTGACTTCCTACATTCACCACCAGTTCACCTTTACCTCCCTGGACAAGGGCCAAGAGATCGTTACTTATCACGACCCTTGCCATCTGGGACGAGGGATGGGATCCTTTGACACAACGAGGGAACTTCTTAAAGAGCTGGGAAGCCTTTACATTGAAATGGAGCATCACCATCGGGAATCCCTCTGCTGCGGGGCAGGAGGAGGAATCCGCGGATTCTTCCCCAAGTTTTCAAGAAACATCGCTCGTAGAAGGGTCAAAGAGGCCGAGGAAGTTAAGGCAGAAATCCTTCTTACCGATTGCCTCTCGTGCAAACATAATTTAAAGCAAGGGGTCCCCTGGGAGGGAAAAACAAAGGTGATGACAACGCCGGAATATCTTCTGGAGAAAATAAAGGCGGGAGATATCCAGTTTTCCCGAAAGGTCCTATGATATTCTGGAGACTTATTGAGGGTCTCATAATAGTCTTGTCAGTAAGATGCAGGTTTGGCGATAAATGGAATCTGGGGTCTTCTTTTCTGGGTTGTCCACGAAAAGGCCACGAACTTTTTTTGCCCCACGATGGCGAGTTGAATATCAATGAAGCGTAAGGAAGATTCCTGAAGTCTGAAGGATGTGGCTGAAGATGATACTTGCGACGTCAGGATATCGCAGACTGTTTTGTTTTGGCTTAACGGCAATCCTGCTGGTGCTCACGGCGTGTGCTCCACGTCCGGCTATAAACGTTAAGCCTGTTGCGGAGTTCGATGCGCTTTTTGATCGTCGGCAAGGGTGGACCGGAGCAGACGGAGCCTACACGGTATCCCTCTTGGATGATACGATTTTGTGGCTTTTCGGGGATACCTGGATCGGTAACATTCGTGACGGCCGTCATGTTGATGCTGTGCTGGTCCGCAACACGATCGCTTTACAAACAGGCAAAGATCCCACAAAGGCACAAATCGAGTTTAACTACAGCCGGTCCGAAGACGGCCGGCCGGATGCGTTCATCCGGCCCGAAGGCGGTCGGGGGTGGTTCTGGCCCTACCACGGTTACTTGGCGGCTAATGGGTTGTACCTGTTCCTCATCCATTTGGAAGAGGACACCGACCCGAATAGTCTCGGATTCAGAGTTATTGGAAACTGGCTGACTCATGTGGGTAATCCCCGGGATCCCCCGGCCAACTGGCGGATTCGCTTTACTCCGATTCCTTTTAATCGGGGGTCAGCCGAAGGAGACGTAATTTTCGGCTCGTCGGTGATGAAGGCGGGCCCATTCCTGTACATCTACGGTACGAAGGACCAGTTACAGAACGGGTGGCGAAATAAGGTCATGATTGTAGTTCGCGTCGAGGAAGTCCGACTGGCGGAATTTGATCGTTGGCAGTTTTGGGGTATTGATGGTTGGGGGGCCGATTCCAGCGGTCTGCAAGGATTGTGCGATCACATGGCTAACGAGTATTCGGTCTCCTATTTTCCGAATCAGAAGGCCTATGTGGTGATCTATTCACCTGACGGCTTCGGCGGGACCGTTGCTTTACGAACAGCACCCGTACCCGAGGGGCCCTGGAGTGGGCCGGTGGAACTGTACCGATGTCCCGAGGCCGGAGGAAAGGACGGTGTGTTTTGTTACGCCGCCAAAGGCCACCCCGGTTTGTCCGAAAGCCCGAGCCAGTTAGTCGTTTCCTATGTTTACAATTCCCTTGATTTTGATGTGATACAAAACCGGGCGAAACTCTACCGTCCGCATTTTCTGCGGATCTATTTCGAGCCTTGACCGGGAGGGCACAGTCTCTACTCTATCAAGCCGGCTGATCTGAAGGCATTGTCGACGATCTTCCTATTCTAAATTATTTATTAGCTTATCATGGGGGATAAAAAGAAGCAATCATCACGGTCTCTTCTTTTCTATTGATCCCATTAAAATGATTTGATATAGGTAAAAAAAAGGAAAGAAATGCCTAATGGATAAGAAGACATTTTTTTTAACGGTTCTTTTTTTAACCTTATTCCTCACCCCGTTAACTGGATATTCCGATAGTGGAAAATTTGGAGTGGGGTTCCGGGGTGGACTTTTCAAATCCAACGATGCTGAGAACCTTAAACTGTATGGAGGGCTACAGGCCCGCTGGAAGGTCTTTCCGGCGCTGTCCCTCGAAGGGACCTTTGACTTCCGCCAGGAGGAATCCTATCCGGGCGGTAGGAAGATCACCAGTTATCCGTTTATGGCCTCCGCCCTTTTTTATTTGATTCCCGGGGCCAAGATTTCTCCCTATCTCTTGGGCGGTCTTGGTTGGTATTACGCTAAGATTGAAGATAGCTCAGGAAGCAGCACCACCAATACGGTTGGGGCACACTTGGGGGGAGGGCTGGATATCCCCTTGAGTCCCGAAATATGCTTTAACACCGACTTGCGCTATTATTTATTGAATTACGGAGACCAGAAGGTAAAAGACCTGAAGACCGACGGGTATATTATCAGCGCCGGATTTACCTTTTATTTCTGGTAAGGAAAGGTATCCTCCCAAAAGTCAAAACCGACATACTGGAAACCTTACTTTGGTCATTCGAAAAATTTTCCCGGGACGATAACAAATTATTTTACCCTGGACCCTGGAAGGATTTCACCTTCAGGGACGATCAGCTTTGTCCCCTTTTCATCACTGGCCGCCAGGAGCATGCCTTGGGATTCCACTCCCATCAGACGGGTAGGCTCCAGATTGGCCACGACAACAATCTCTTTGCCCAGGAGTTCCTCCGGCGTATAGTCTTGGCCGATACCAGCCACCAGGGTCTTTTTCTCTCCAAATTCCACCTCTATTTTAAGAAGTTTCTTGGATTTGGGAATCCTTTCGGCAGAAAGGACTTTGGCCACCCGTAAATCCCATTTTTGGAATTCTTCGAAGGATAACGTTGGAAGCTCAGAAGCGATAAGCTCCTTGGGGCCTTGGGATGAAGAGGGCATTTTTGTTTTTTTTGTTTCGATACGGGGGAATAGGGACGGGCCTTTCCGGATCTGAGTGCCGGATACCATACCCCCCCAGCTCATTTCCTCTGCCCATTTCGGGGCACCTTCCTTAATCTCGATTCCCAATTGTTGCCTCATGAGAGCCGAAGTTTGGGGCATAAAGGGAAAGAGGAGCAAGGCAATTTGCCGTAAGGTTTCAGCCAGAGTATACAACACGGTCATCAGTCTTGGGTTATTTCTTGGGTCTTTAGATAAGACCCAAGGAGCCTGCGTATCAATATACTTATTGACCTCGTCAATTACTTCCCAAAGAGACATCAATCCCTTGTGAAAAGCAAGTTTCCGGGTCTCCCGTTTCACCGTTTCCTGCATTTGAAGGGCCCGTTCCTTTAAGTCTTCTTCTGCCGGCCCGAAACCTTTTGGTTCGGGGATTATCCCGCCGCAATATTTTTCGATCATGGTCAGGCTGCGGCTGAAACAATTCCCTAAGTTGTTGGCCAGGTCGGCATTAATCCGTTGGATCATGGCCTCTTCAGTGAAATGGGCATCCAGACCAAAAACCATTTCCCGCAGGAAAAAATATCGAACCGCATCGATTCCGAAGAGACTGATTAAGTGCTTCGGCCTGATCACATTGCCCAATGTTTTGGAAATCTTGGCCTGGTCAACGTTCCAATAGCCGTGAACATTTAAATGCTGATAGGGTGCAATTCCTGCAGCCCTGAGCATGATAGGCCAGTATATTCCGTGGGGCTTCAAGATGTCTTTGGCAATAATGTGTTGAGCAGAAGGCCAGAATTGAGAAAAAAGGCTTCCCTCCGGAAAGTCCAAACCGGAGATATAATTGATCAAGGCATCAAACCAGACATAGGTCACATACTGGTCATCAAAAGGAAGGGGGATCCCCCAGGTCAGCCGGGATTTGGGCCGGGAAATGCACAGGTCTTCAAGGGGCTCATTTAAAAAAGCAAGAGCTTCATTCCGGTATCGTTCCGGCCGGATAAAATCAGGATTCTTTTTGATGTAATCAATCAGCCAATCCTGATAGGCGCTCATCCGAAAAAAATAATTGGCCTCTTTGACCAAGGTGGGTTTGGCTTGATGGTCAGGGCACAGACCGTCCACCAGCTCCCGCTCGGTGTAGAAACGTTCACAGCCCACGCAGTATTGACCTTCATATTCACTGAAGTAAATATCCCCGCCCTCATAAACCTTGTTCAATATATAGGTCACTACCCGGATATGATCTGCCTCAGTGGTCCGGATAAAGCGGTCGGGAAAAATATTTAATTCAGGCCAGGTTTGACGAAAAAGTCCACTGATTCGATCGGCATAGGGTTTAGGTTCCAAGCCTTCTTTTTGGGCGGCTTGGACTACCTTCTCTCCATGCTCGTCGGTGCCGGTCTGGAACCGGCAGATATATCCAAGGCATTGGTAAAACCGGCTCAGTGTATCGGCAACAATGGTGCTATAGGCATGACCGATGTGCGGTTCGGCATTGACATAATAAATAGGTGTCGTCACATAAAACGTTTTTTCCGCCATGGTTTATCTCTTTTCTTTTTTTTGCTGTTCCGTCCTCGGGCACAAATCTCCCACCTTGAGGACTTTCTCCTCTCCTTCCTGGGTTTCTACAACCACGGTGCCTTCCATGACATTTTGCCTTAGGACTTTAACCGGCCCCAAGGGGCTTATGATGGTCTTACCGCTCTTGGGAAAATCCTTTCTCAGTTCCAGGTAGGTTTCGTATTCATAGGTCAGACAGCACATCAACCGACCGCAGAGGCCGGAAATTTTTAATGGGTTTAAGGGCAGAGTCTGTTCCTTGGCCATTTTGACCGAAACCGTGGCAAAATCGGGAAGAAAACTGGAACAACAAAGTTCCCGACCGCAATGGCCCATGCCTCCGAGCATTTTGGCCTCATTGCGAACCCCGATCTGGCGCATCTCAATCCGGGTATGAAAGCGTTGGACCAAGTCTTTTACCAATTCCCGAAAATCAATCCGGCCATCGGCCGTAAAATAAAAGATGATTTTACTGCCGTCAAAAAAACATTCCACCTTCACCAATTTCATAACCAGATTTCTTTCAGGGATTCGATCCAGACAAAAGTCAAAGGCATCCTTCTCCTTTTCCTGGATGTTCCGATATTGTTCCAAATCGGCCTTGTTGGCCAAGCGAAATATTTTTTTAATTTCTTTTCCATTCTCGATTTGTTCAACCTTGTGGGGGCCTCGGACCACCTTGCCCAAACCCATCCCCTCCTCGGTTTTCACTATAACCAGATCCCCGCACTTCAAAACAAAGTGACCGCAATCAAAATCATAGATCGGGCCGGTGTTTTGAAACCGTATCCCGACAATTTTTATACTTTCTGATGACATCGTTATTAAGTATTGCCTCCGTAATAATGAGCAAGCATTTTGATGCCCCCTGCGAGCTGCAGGGAATGTGCTCGCATTTCCTATTCAGGTTGAAATTATACTAACAATTATTTCTCTTTCTGTAAACCCTTCTAAATGAGTTCCAAGGCTTCTTTCTCTAATAACCGGCTAAGCCCTTTGATTTTATGAAATTTTCATAAAGTATTCAACAGGATTCTTATCATTTACTCTTAGCAGTTTGCAGAAAAACCAAATTTTTGCAGGTTGCTCAAAAAGGTCCTGTCGGCTTCCGAAGGAAGCCTTTTTTAGGTCGGCCAAGCCGACCGGCTACAAGGCGCCCAAAATCCCGAGGAATGAGGCGTACATAAAAGTACGTCGCAATAAGCACCCGGCAAAAGCCGGGGAGAGACGAGGGATGAGGGCAACACCGAAGATGGGCCTTTTTCAGCAACCTGCCAGATTAAAACAATTTGGATCATCTTAAAAAAGTTAGTGATGATAAAAGGATTAGAGGGGTCAGGGATTCGAGTGAAATACCCATAATGACCAAGGCTTCAAGATTTGGCAATTGGGAGAAGAAACAATAATTTTAATCATCCTGTTTTTCCCAAAGATCAAAAAAAAGGATTATGATATAATGAAACCATCATGGATTTGGATTTAAACACTCAAACCTGGAACAATCCAGATCTCTTCTGCTATGATCTTCCGACTAAGCCCCTGGCCGGTGGAGGCAAAATACTGGTTACCGGCGCATCCGGCTATATCGGGGGGCGATTGGTTCCCGAACTCTTAGCCAGAGGATACCAAGTCCGTATTATGGTCAGGGGAAATCCTCAGATTTATCAGAGCTACTGGCCGGGCACCGAAATAGTCGTGGCCGATGCCTCTAATCTTGAGCGACTTCCGAACGTGTTTAAGGATATTGATACGGCGTACTATTTAATTCATTCTCTGCGCCTTGGCCCCCATGATTTTAGAAATGCCGACAAACAAGCTGCCACGTCATTCCGGATCGCCGCAGAAAAAGCGCAGATTAAAAGGATAATCTATCTAGGAGGCCTGGGAGATATCAGGAACCCCCTTTCCCCCCATCTTCGCAGTCGAATAGAAGTGGCCAATGAATTGAAAAAGGGGAAGGTTCCCTTAACCGTCCTTCGGGCGGCCATTATTATCGGCTCTGGAAGCGCCTCCTATGAAATAATTCAACATCTGGTAAGAAAGCTTCCCATAATCTATCTACCCAGTTGGACGAAAAATCGTTGTCAGCCGATTGCCGTTCGTGACGTGATTAAGTATCTGGTCGGCGTATTAGAGGTGCCGGAAACGTCAGGCCAGGACTTTGATATTGGGGGATCGGAGATTTTAACCTATGAACAGATGCTTAGGATATTAGCCCAGATTCTCGATATAGAAGTACATTTCATTTCCACTTCCTTTTCCTATATTCGTTTTTATTCCTACCTGGTCAGTCTATTGACCCCTATTCCTCATTCTATAACTCAAAATCTCATGGAAGGATTAAAAAACGAGGTGGTTGTTCATGATGATGCCATTCGACGACAGGTCCCCTTTGAACCCCTTTCTTATCGAGAGTCCCTTATCCGCGCCCTGACCCGTGAAGAGGAGGACCGAATCCATACCCGCTGGTCGGATGCCTATCCTCCGGCTCATGGGCTGGCTCTAAAGCTCCATGAACTGAAAAGGAAGACAACTTACCAGGCATCCTATTCCCTCCTAACTTTAAAAAATTCTTCCTCTCTTTTTCAATATATTTGTAGAATTGGGGGCAAGGAAGGTTGGTTTCATAACAACTGGATGTGGAGGCTAAGGGGAATGGTTGATCGAATACTGCTGGGCGTTGGAACTTCCAGGGGGAGGAAGAGTCATTCCCAGTTGAACATCGATGATGTCCTTGATTTTTGGCGGGTGGAAGATCTCATCCCCAATCAGAGGCTCCTTCTACGGGCCGAGATGAGGCTGCCTGGTACGGCTTGGCTCGAATTTAATATCGAGGAAGAGAGCGGTAAACGAAGGTTGTCGGTTATCTCCTATTTTGATACTCACACCCTAATGGGAAAGGTTTACTGGTACATCTTTTTACCCCTTCACCACTTCATCTTTAGACAACTTATTGAGGATATCGAGAAGAGGAGTTAAAGTAAAAAACCTCAAAAAGAATTGCTTAGTCTATGCATCCCCAAAGGGTTCGAACTTTAAAACAAGGAAAAGGAGGAAAAGGGCCTGTCTGCTACTGGATGAGCCGTGATCAGCGAACCCGGGATAATTGGGCTCTGCTTCATGCCCAGGAACTTTCCCTTGAGATGAAAGCCCCTTTGTTAGTGGTTTTTTGCCTTTTCCCCCACTTTTTGCAGGCCACCCTCAGACAATATGCTTTCATGATCAAGGGTCTAAAGGAAGTCGAAACATTTCTGGAAAGAAAGAATATTCCTTTCTATTGCCTTCGAGGTGAACCCAAAGACCAAGTGCCCCAATTTGTCAGACAGGTTGGGGCGTCTTGTTTGATTACCGAGTTTGATCCCCTTCGAATTAAAAAAGATTGGAAAGGCGCGGTGGTCCGCAGAATTGAAATCCCTGTACTGGAGGTAGATGCCCATAATATTATCCCTTGTTGGATAGCTTCACCCAAGCAGGAATTCGGGGCTTATACTTTTCGACCAAAAGTCCAGCGCCTCCCGGATGATTTCATGGAGGAATTTCCCAGTTTAAAAAAACACCCTATACTCTGGAGAGAAATGAGTTCCTCCATCCATTGGGATCAACTGCTTCAAAAGCTACCGGTTGATCCGTCTGTTTCAGAAGTGACCTGGATCATACCCGGAGAAAAAGCGGCTCTTCAGTGTTTGAAAAAGTTCATTCAATACCGACTGCCTTATTACCACCAAAAACGCAATGACCCGAATCAAAAAGGTCAATCCGATCTTTCACCCTATCTCCACTTCGGCCAGATCTCAGCCCAACGAATTGCCCTGGAGGTCCAAAAGGCCGGGGTCGCCCATGAACCTAAAAAAGCCTTCTTAGAAGAACTCATTATTCGCAGAGAACTTTCCGATAATTTTTGTTATTACAACCCGGCATACAATCAAACCGAGGGTTTTCCACAATGGGCTCAAAGAACGCTTCGGGATCATCGGTCCGATCCAAGGATGTATCTCTATTCATTAGACCAATTGGAGAAAGCCCGAACGCATGATCATCTGTGGAACGCCGCCCAGATGGAAATGGTCCGAACAGGGAAAATGCATGGATACCTGCGTATGTACTGGGCCAAAAAGATATTGGAATGGACCGAATCTCCCGAAGAGGCCATAAAGACAGCCGTTTATCTAAATGATAAATATGAACTGGATGGAAGAGATCCCAATGGCTATACCGGCATTGCCTGGAGTATTGGCGGCGTTCATGACCGGGCCTGGGGAGAACGCCAGGTATTCGGTAAAATCCGATATATGAGCTATCAAGGGGCCAAATCGAAATTCGATGTGGGAAGTTATATTGCCGCAAACCCCCAATAAGGCTGTCTTAAATGGAAGATAAAATTAAACTGGGAATCAGTCGTTGCTTGTTGGGGGAAAAGGTCCGTTATGACGGCGGTCACAAATGGGACCGCTTTGTCACCGATACCCTGGGGAAATTTGTGGATTTTGTCCCTGTCTGTCCTGAGGTGGAATGTGGATTGGGCGTCCCTCGGGAGGCCATGCATTTGGAAGGAAATCCGGCTGATCCCCGTCTAATCACTATTCATACCAAAGTAGATCATACCGATAGGATGAAAAACTGGATTCGCAAACGGATTGCCGAATTGGAAAAAGAAGATCTTTGCGGTTTTATTTTTAAGAGCAGCTCCCCCAGCAGCGGTATGGAACGCGTGAAAGTTTATGGGGGAAAAGGGGAGCCGATTAAAACAGGTGTAGGGCTTTTTGCCAAGGGGTTCATGGCCCGGTTTCCATTATTGCCGGTAGAAGATGATGGACGCCTTCATGATCCCCAGCTTCGGGAAAATTTTATCGAACGGATTTTTGCCTTGAAAAGATGGCGGGATGTTACGGTTCAAAAAGCGGGCCTGAAACCACTGGTCGATTTCCACACAAGCCATAAGTTTCTGATTTTATCCCACAGCCGAAAGCATTATCAGCAAATGGGACAACTGGTCGCCCGGACCGGTCCCATGCCTCTAAAAGAACGGTTTGACACCTATCAGGCCCTTTTCTTGGAAGCCCTCCGCATCAAAACCACCCCCAAAAAACACGCCGACGTGCTTCTGCATATGATGGGCTTTTTTAAGAAGGATTTATCCCCTGATGAAAAGCAGGAAATGCTTGAGATCATCGACCACTATAAAAAAGGGCTGATCCCTCTTGTTGTGCCGATAACGCTGCTCCTCCATTTTGTCCGCAAATACGATCAGCCGTATTTGAAAAACCAAGTTTATCTGGAGCCCCATCCCCTGGAACTTAAATTACGAAATCATGTGTGAATAAACAACAGGTGGATAGACTGAAGGCTAAAGACTGAAGGAGGAAGGAGAAAGGAAAACTGAAGGTTGCAGAAGAATTCTAAGCGGGCAGAAGGTTAACCGAAGGATTCAATCCTGAAGGCGGGATTGAATCTTTCATTTCTTATTAAACCGTCATGCCCCGCCAGGGGCGTGACACCACCAATTATGAAAATAAGGCCAGTCGAAGGTTTAATCTCAAACCCTGTTTTCGCACTAAATGACTAAGCCCTATCTTTTCTTTTTAGATTTGCTCAAGTCCTTGTATAGCTCAAAGGCCTCTTTGGGTGTGGCGTTTTTGTGGACCACGGCTCGCACGGCCTGGATCATGGCCACCGGAGAATCCGATTGAAAGATATTTCTGCCCATGTCCACGCCGGAGGCCCCTTCCTGAACCGCGCGATAGGCCATGGTCAAGGCATCTAATTCGGGGATCTTCTTACCGCCGGCCATGACGATAGGCACCGGACATGAGGCAGTAACCGTTTCGAAGCCCTCTTCAATGTAATAGGTTTTTATATAATGGGCGCCCAGTTCAGCGCAAATACGGGTGGCCAGCCTGAAGTAACGAGCATCCCGCTTCATATCCTTGCCCACGGCGGTGACGGCCAGGGTGGGAATTCCGTACCGGGTTCCTTGGTCCACCATTTTGGTCATGTTTATAATGGATTGGCGCTCGTACTCCCCCCCGATAAATACCTGGACCGCCATAGCGCAGACATTCAACCGGATGGCGTCTTCAATATCCACGGCAATTTCTTCGTTGCTAAGCTCCTTCAAGATGCTGGTTCCTCCTGACACCCGGAGGACAATGGATGGGGAAAGGGAAGGGGGTATAATACTGCGTAAAATTCCCCTGGTCAGCATTATGGTATCCGCAAGCGGGGCGATGGGCAGGATATTAAGGTCAATCCTCTCGAGACCTGTGGTGGGTCCTTGGAAATAGCCATGATCCACGGCCAGCATCACCGTTCGACCTGATTTTGGATTGAAGATGCGGGCCAGCCGGTTTTTCATCCCCCAATCCAGGGCATTGGATCCCTTAAGAAAAAATCCTTCGGTCTGCTGGGGAATGTCCGGGCAATATCTTTTCCCT
>Ga0209777_10008578_pt1 | contig 11166 bp, 10 predicted proteins | sample FrelakmetHBP12HB_FD_187147 | JGI IMG/M metagenome (GOLD analysis project Ga0209777, IMG submission 187147) | Freshwater lake sediment microbial communities from the University of Notre Dame, USA, for methane emissions studies -HBP12 HB (SPAdes)... | ecosystem: Environmental > Aquatic >...
AGGAAACTTAACATCTCCATCTTCTCTCAATCCCCCGCACAAAATCCAAAATTTTACTTCCTCTTTTTTAGTCATCTCTCCTCTCCTCACACATTTCCATATTTATTATTCTTTATTATCTGATAAGCTTTAATAAGCTCTATTCATATTGTTTCTCACTTTATCCATATATCGACTTCTCAAATCCTCCATCGATAAATCATCCCTGTAAGAGCCTTCAGGATCCAATTGTTCCCATTTTCCTATTTCGTCCCTATAAATAATTCCTGGCTCATCAATTTCTTTCCAATAATGATAGCCTTTCGGTCCTTTCAACTCCACATAGTATCCACCATCGTCATACCAATTAGCACTCAACACATTTCCTTCAGCCTGATATCCATTATTAAGAATAATTTTTACCAAGTCACCTTCTCTCAAATTTTTGCTGCTCATCTCTTCCTCCTCTTATACGTTTCCGTATTTATTATTTTTTATTATCTGATATACCTTTATCAACTCTTTTATGCCATCATCTATACTTCTTCTAGCGCACCAACCCTTATTTTCCAATTTAGCATTAGAAATTAAGTAATCACGTTTATCCGGATCCTCTCCTATTTCAGCTTCCATATACACAAACTTGGGAAGATGTTTTTTAATTTTTTCACAAAGCTCCAATTTGCTCAGGTTTGCCGAAGAAAGACCCACATTATACACATTATCCTTCATGCTCTCCCAATTTCTTATCCCGTAGATAAAAGTATCCACCACATCCAAAATATGTATGTAATTTCTTGTCGCATGACCTCCAAAAACCACAACCGCAGAATCGTTGATAGCTCTATAAACAAAATCATTAACCAAGAGATCTGTACGCATCCGATTGCTTGCACCAAAAACTGTGGCAAGTCTAAAGGATATTGCATTTCCAGACTCTAGAATATTTCTCTCAGATTCGCATTTCGTTCTGCCATATAAACTAACGGGATTCAGAGGAGTCTCCTCCGTGCAAAATTTATCCTTCTGTCCTATTCCATACCCACTATTTGTGTTCGGCATCAATATTTTCTGTTTCTTATCTCTAAACTTCAATATAGTTTTTATTGCTTCCAAATTAGTAGAAATTGTTGCCGTAGTATCCGCATCCGCCGCTGGAAAACCTACGATGGCGGCAAGAGGAATAATAATATCCATACCATCCATAGCCTTTTCGAGAATCTTTTCGTCTCTGCAATCTCCCCGTATTACCTCAAAATTCTTGTTGTCACAACAGTCCAAAAGACTATTTTGACCATACATAAAATTATCTAGAACCGTTACTTTATACTTTTGTCTTAATAATTCTGGAACCAAACGAGAACCAATATATCCCCCACCACCAGAAATTAGTATTCGTTCCAACTATCTTTACTCCTTTTTTTGCTATTTTTCTTGTCCCGAGATTCCTGTTTTTTCTGCTCTTTGAGAGATTTCTTCTCCTCTCTAGTAGCTTCCTTTTTATCCTTCTTCTCCTGCTCTCTGTTTTCCATATCATATAGAACTCTCTGCAGATCCGTAGCCGACTCAGACTTTTTAGTTATTTTCCAAGAACTACCAGTTTTCTTCTCCAAAAAATATTTATCTCCATCCGTGGTAATTCGATAGGGAATATCACTACTTCTAGTAAACTCCATTCTTTCTGAATCTGGTTTTTTCTCAAAAGAAGAAAAAATTTCCTCATCCTGATCATAATAGGACTGTATTATCCTTTGACATAGAGCCTTCAAACTAGGATTTCTATCTACCATCGCCACAGGAGAGATATCCTCCGTAATATGAGCCAATCCCTTCAACAAACTAATCTTAAAAATCTTCATGACTTTGTCTACGTTATCCGTACTGAAAGACTCAGACAGCAGTCTTTTTATTTTACCATATAATTTATCAGATGCTGGTCTATCCAAATTCTGGTCTGATAATTCTCTAGCCAAATCATTAAGCTCCTTCGTCTCCAGCTTTTTTTTAATCTTGGAATCATAGCGAATATCATCCTCTATCTTAACTTCTTTAGGAACTTCTCGAAATGAAGAGCGCTCCAAAGCCTCACTTTCTCTATAAATATCCACAGTACTCGTTATTTGCTCAGCAATAAGATCTCTTCTTCCGTTCTTTTCTCCCAACTCCGCAAGCTTTTCAACACACTCCTTCAGTTTACGATAATTGGAAACCCATTTAGGAGAATAAAAAACAGAGTGATTATCCTTATCTTTTACAATATAATCATCATCAGAGACAAACAGATTATAATTTTCTCCCTCATAAATTTCTCTCATGCTTTAAAGCATCCCGCTCAGCATGTCTGCCACATTAATGCTACCAGAGTTCCTAACCTTCGTAGGATCTATAATATTGGAACCCGTACTAAATTTTTTGTCTTCCTCCACATCAAACTCTGGTAGAGCTTTACCATACTCACTATTGAGCATCATATTGTCCTTTTCCATTTTTCCATAGACATCCTCCTGACCAAACGCAAAATCATTCACAGGAGTTGAAGCAGAAGGAGTTGTAGAATTTTGTCCCACTCCTTTTTTAATAATACTATCTATAGTACCCGCTTTCGCAGCAAAAGTATTCACATTAGCAGGTCTACCCACTCCTCTATCTCCTCTGTCATAGTAATATTGAGCACCAGTCTCCGATGTAAAAATTTTCGCATTTTTATCCGAAGGCATTCTCCATCCCTTAGTTCTATCCACATATTTCTTCGTCAGACCTAAGGATTTCAGCTCCTCCATACTCTTTCCCTTCAACGGATCCTCATTCAAATTTTGCAGGGAAACCTGAGACGCTGAAGAAAAAGAAGGTTGCGTCTGAGATATAACTGAAGAATTAGGATTCGCAAATTGAGATTTATTCATAGTAGCATTCAAAGAAGCAGGATTTACAATACTTGGAGCAATCGTCGTCCCACCAAAACTCAATCCCGCAACCGTCTGACCGTTTTGCGGTCCTCCCTTCGGTACAATAGCTCCCAGAGAACTCATACCGAACGCAGCAAAAGAATTGTTAGCTGTTCTGTCCAACATAGAATCCTCCTCTCTCTCTGGCAATCGAGGAACTATTCCTCCCATATCCATACTCAAAGGATTTCTCAATACCACTCCAGATTCCTGTTGTCTTTTGCCCTCGTCCACCAAAGAGCCCACAAAACTATCCAATCCACCGGGAGCAAGAGGACTTCTCGTAGCAGAAGCCACAATAGGACCACCTTTCCCAGCAGCTTTTGCTGCATCCATCTCAATTTTCATCCTAGCAGTATCCTCTTTAGCAAGAAGAGCTTTTAGCGAATTATCAGAGGTAATTATGGTAGCCGTATTTTTATCTATATTGGCACGAGCATCCTGTCTAGCTTTCTCTATCATTCCCTTAGCATATTGATTGTGAGCAACATTCTCCTTGCTCACATTTCCCATTTGCAATTTAAGAATATCTCCCCAAAAACCTCCTGCATATTTTTTCTGCATCTCCTCACGATCCATCTCAGCTTTAATCACTCCAGCACTATGCTGAGTAGTAGTACTCCTTCTTCTTTCTGCCTCGATTTCAGCCTTAGCAACATTGATAGCATAATCTGAAATAGGAGGAGTCGAAGATCTCAGAGTTTCCTCAGATTCCCCAGCAAGAAGTCTCTCCTTAACCGTTCGAGCGCTATTCAAAGTAACCACTCTCGTCAAATGAGCTACGTCTCTGGAAGGATTGCTATCCCATACTTCCAGTCTTATATTCAAAGTCTGATCACGCATAACCAAATCATGAGAACCCGTTAAAGGAAAAGATCCTGGTTGATTCTGTCCATTTACCAATAATTTAACATTACGATTTCTCGAAGGAGAGTCCATAACACTCCAAGTAACAGTAAAAGTCTCTCCTCTACTCTTCGACAAATTCCCAACATCAAAATATATTATCCAACCGTGAGGGTTATTATCAGCAGGATTAGAGGGACCAGTATTGGATCTCGGAAGACTCCTGACCTTCTTCAGAGAGGAATCCTTCAAAACATGATTTGAATCGTAAACTGCCAACATATATTCTCTATCATTGACGCCCATTATTGGATCAATAGTTCTACTTCTGTCCGTATAACGCATAACTCCATTGATAAAAAGCTTCACCGAAGTAATGTCAGGATTAGTTACTGCCCATACAACCTGATAGGAAGTACCGTCCATAGCGTCTGGAGGAGCATCAAAACGATCTATATAAACATTATTATTGTTATTAGAAGAATTAGGATTATTAACTTCCACCTCCTCCTTAAGATTATTAAGAGACCACGATCTATTGCTTCCACTTTCCCTAACATATAAACGATAAACTCTCTTTCGATGATCCCCCATCCTATCTGCAAAAGATCCATTAAGAGACGAAGACAAAAGAATCGGCTGCTCACCAGCAGGAATAGCATATAATTGAACCTCTGGATTAGAATTAGCCGAGCCAGTAACAGACCACGTAACAGTAATCAAATCACCAGTGTTAGCCACAGCAGGAGAAGCTGTCAAAGAAGTAACAAACGTTCCATTTCCTACAACAATAACACGAGTAATCTCCTTTTTCGCTTTTTCGATCCAACCATTTCCTTCATTGATCATCAAGGTATAAATTTTGTTATCTGTTCCCACATCCATATTTTTCCTAATAACATTGGATTTACTCCGATCTATGCAAATACCATTCTCTCTTAACTCCACTAGCAAAGTATTTACAATAGGTTTGCTAGGATCATCATCAATTACAGACCATTCCACAGTATAAGGGTCAGACTCTCCAGCCTGATCAGGAGTGACTTCCAACATTACACTGTAAGTACTCAAATTTTTTTGAACAGCGACCTCTCTTTTCTCCTCAACTATCAACGATCCATCAACTTTGTTTTGAGCTCTCAGAGTCCAAATCTCTGCAGTAGCTCCTCCTCGTCCAGCTGTATATCCCAATCTGATGTCAGAGCTAGTAACATTAGTACTCGTCCCATTGCAATCAAGAGTATAAACAACATCCTCATAAAGATTGATAGAACCCAAAATCTGATAAGAATCTCCTTCCGCAATAAAGGTATTGGGAGTATTTTGATCTCCTCCATTCACCGAAAACGAATTAATGCATATTCCGTTAGGAGGACGGTTTTTATTCGTCTGCTCAGTAGATTGAACAGTCAACTCTGATCGTCCCATCTCCTTTCTATTAGGATCAGAAATAACCAGAGAATATATTAATGGGCTGCTACCCATAATCTGAAGAGAAGAATTATACTCATCTACACCATTCACTTCACGTTCATTGGATCCTCCTGGATATTCAAATCTCACAAATCCTTTCTTCATGGTAACTTTCCAACGAACAACAAATTTCGTTCCATCAACTGCCGATCCAGTTATTTGTGGATCAGAAAGAAATAATCCATCATTCGTCGTAGCTTGAAAATATTCAACATTAAAAATAGTATCAGGAGAAGCAATCTCTTTTTCCTTATCAAGAAAAGCCTTTTCTTCCTCCGTCTGATCATCCGCAGAAGATTTTGATTCCTCAGTATTTAATTCAAAACTTTGAGCTCTCGTCTCAAAAGTAATTCCATTTTCATCCGTACCCATTAAATGAACGTCACCATCGGGATCGATGCCTGTAACTGTATAAATTCTTCCACCCCAATAAACCTTAGTACCACTAAAGACAGGATCACCCATTGCATCGTAGACAGGATTTGGAGATGAAACGATATTCGACTCATCATTTGCCACAGGGAGAATAGGTTCACTCGTAGGAGCAACATCCTGATACTGATTAGAAACAGGATTTTCCTCATCAGCAATCATCTTAACAATATCCGTTACAGGCTCCCCAGAAGAATTCTCATCAAAACCAGCATTCGCAATATCTGCTAATCCACGAGTTGTATTATCAATCGATGAATTGAAAACAGCAGATTCCTCAGAAGAGGGATTAGAATAGTCCTGATTGATTTCCGCAAGATCAATCTTCGGAGCAATACTTTCATCATAGGACGCTTGTAACTCCTGTTGTTTTATATTATCCTCATCAGACTGCTGATATCCATAATTTTCCACAGCCGTCTGCACAGGATTTTCCCAAGCCTGAGTTTCCTCGGGAGTATAATCTGAAGAAGCAGTTTCACTCATCATCTCTTGGGTTTCTGCTTCATGAGTTTTCATGTGATCAGCCAAATCAGAGGAAGAAGAAAAATCAGCGCCACAAACATCACAAACATACATATCTTTACCCTCTCCGTCCTTCTCCATATGACGATCCATCACCACCAGATTCAGAACCTCAGATCCCTTCATCCAATCTAACATATTCATGCTTCTCTTTCCCATTTTCTGCCTCCTATCTACCATAAGTCTTCGCCATCTCTATTCTGTCACTGACCTTTGCAGGAACCTCAGGATTATTTATAAAACTAGGAGCCTTTGCAGGAGTCTCTGACACAAAATTGTTAGCCACCGCATTCTCCTGTCTCTCCAAAACCAACTCCTTTGCTGGAGAAACCTTGCCCTCATAAATAATCTTCTTGTCTCTATCACTGAGAAGTCGTCCACTGGCTATCTCATTCACGTATCCCAAAGCATTCAGACGAACCAGAGCACCACCCACTTTCTCCGCACCCAATCCCGTTTCCGAAGCAATTTCATCAGCATCAGCTATTCCACCCAGATTCATAATAGTATAAAGGATCGCAACATGATATTTTTTCAGTTTGCCATCCAATCTATTATCCATCACTCTCTCTCGAGCCAAATCCGTCACATGCCATACGCTATCATCCACCCGAATAAAATTTATTCCCTTCTCTTCCCAATCCATGACGTCACCTCCGCCAAATTTATATATATATACTCGTTTTTCTCTCCGACCTATCCACCACGCTACGAGACTCTATGGCATCCGCTGTGTTACCAAAAAAATCTCCAAAAGAATTTCTCAATCCCATCGTAATTTTTGGAGCCGTCAATCCAGGATCCGTAACTCCATAATATTCATCATCGTCTCCCTGCTCCTCCGTTAAATCTTCAAATTCCTCCTCCTCAGGAAAATCCTTGAAAAGAGAAGATAATTCCTTTTTCTGCTCCTCACTGAAATGATTACTACCGTTTATTTGTTTCTCCAGATCTCTCTTACGTTTTTCTCTTTTCTCAGATCTCCTAGATACTTTTTTATTCTTTTTTGGAGAAGCAGAAGCGGAAGATTCCAACGTTCGATCCGTAGCTATAATAGCCCCCTGAATTACTGTTCCCAGTCCATGAGCTACTTTACCTACTCCTTCCTGAAGCTTCACTCCAAAAGTTTTCTTCTCCTCCTTCGGAGCAACAACAATAGATTCCTTCTTTGGTGTATCTCCTCCTCCACGTCCACGCCTACGTAAATACATTATCTTGGACCGCTTTCATTCCAACCAAAGAAATTAGCAATAGCACCATATCTATCATCTCCAGCCGCCTCTTTCAGATTTTTACTTCCACCAACTTCCATCTTGAGCTTATTGACTTCTCTTTCCAGAACTTTCTTCTGTTTTTCCGCCAAAAGAGTATCCCTTTCAATACTTAATTTTTCGATATTTTCCATAATTTCATTTAGATTCATTTATCTTTCCTCCATGTTTTTCTATAATCTTTAACCCATTCACTTCTTGCCTACAGCTCCTCTATTATCTTTTTATCTTTCAAAGTATTTAAAATGGTCTGCATCGGTCGTCCTGTTTCATGCGTCAACTCCTCGGTACTCATCACACGATTTTCCTCCAGAGCACGCACTACCACAGCACTAGCCGTATCACAATTACCCATTTCATTTGCATACCTCTTACCAACTTTTCCAAGCATCCACATACCTGCCACTTCTATTCTCCTCCTAAAACTTTGCCAAGCATCCGTGACATTCGAATTTCTTCGATCCTCAGACTACACATAGAGTATCCACAACTTCATCCAAGGATTAGCCTTCTCGAAAGTCTGTTGATTAGACTTTAATCGATATCTAAACGATCTAATCATGTCCACATCCCAAGGCATATTTTCCTTCCTGACATCATAAACTCCTTATATCTGCCCCTCGTACTCTGTATACTCTCTCTTCACCTTCTCTGGATCCTGCTCAATAGTTTTAAACATAGTTACAAAACCACCAGAGGTATTCTTAACCCGATTGTCAGCACCCTCCTTCGTATTGTGTACCAACACTCCCTCGGCAAAGAAATTGTGATTGTTCTTCATAGAAACATCATAAACTTTTTCCAGTTTCTTCTCTCTTTCCACACTGTCAATCAATTTGACTTTGCTATAGGATACAATGAAATCTCCAGTAACCAGATTACCAGCCTGCACCCACTTTTTCGGCAAATGGTAAAAAGAATGATTAGAAGTAGCTTTTATCACCACACCATCGGAAAAAGTTATCGTCACAATCTCATCCGCCATCATAGAACTCACTTCCGTAACCTCATCCATCTCCACAGTCCTAGTAGACTCATTATACGTCATGAGTCTGTCTCCTACAACAATATCCTCAATATTCTTCTCATTTTTTTTATTTTTTCCGCAAAGAAGACCGCAATCACAATCCTCACCCAACATTATTTTCGTACCTGCGGAAAGACAAAAATAGGGACCAATAAAAAACTTATCTGCCTCTTGACTCTTAGCTACCACAATCCAATAGACCGTACGAGGTTTCTCCTGACCATCCACCATACTAGGAGCTCCTATCGGTCTCCTCTTCGAATCCTGCTTCACATGTTGATCAGAGCTATAATAATTGCTCAAAAAATCCGAAGAAGAAGCCAACTCTGGTCTGGAATTTTCCTTCATCAATTGCTCTATAGTTTTATCAGCAATAGAATCCTTCTGCGGATCAAACAACCTTTCCGTCATCTATCTTCCTCCTATAACATTATAACAAATGCAAATCCTATTTACAATCAAAATATTTTTATTAAAATTATTGTTTCTTTCCACTAATGGACAGAGAATCTGGCAAATAAACCTGACCAGCCGGAACATCAATTATCTCATGAGTATCATAGAGATCCCAAAAATCGGGAGCATAAAGATGAATAGTATTCCGATTCCCTGATTTAAGATCTATCATGCGAGAAGTAACCACCTTTCTTCTCTCATTATATCGACAATTATGAACCAGTATATCATTAGCAAAATAATTTTGGTTTTTCTCCACCTCCAAATTATAGACATCTATTTCCGAGTAATAGCTAGTCCCATAACCTCTGAAGCGAATGGGACCATCACTGTAACTGAAACAGGTATCTCCTATCTTCAGATCTCGAGCCCGAATCCAAGAACCGCCCACAAAAAAAGGATGTTCAGGAGTACATTTCACCTCTTTGTCACTGGAAAATCTCAAAGTCCATATCTCTCTTGTCTTTCGACTGTGAACCTCCGTCACCTTCCGAAACTCATTATCCCCAAATTTGCCGTGAGAAAGAACTCGGTCCCCCACTTGAATATCACTAATATTCCGATGTATCACATTATCCTTCTCATCCGCCATCAGAATCTTCACAGATCCTGGGAAACAAAGAACTCGTAGAGTCACAGCTCGACGAAGACGTTTATCCAAATGATCATAATGAATCGTACAATTATGAGTCAAAACATCATTGGCAAAGTAATTATTATTCTTCTCCACTTCCAAATTATAAACTTTGCCGCCAAAAGAAAGAGTTTCCTTTCTATCCACATACACATCATTTCTATAGGAATGAAATACTTTATCTCCCGATTTCAGCTGCTGAGCTTCCGTCCATGAGTCTCTATTCAAATTCAAGATCGGATGCTCCGGAGTACAATTCAAATAGCTCCCATCGGAAAAATCGAGAGAAACAATCTTCTCTGCTGGTCTCTCCCAGACCTTCAACACCTTCTGAAATTCCTGATGCAAATCCGCCGAGAAAGAATAAACAGAATCTCCCACCTGAATATCCTGAATCTTTCGATACCCTTGAGGTGTAATCACTCGAGTATCTTGTGCAACGCAGATCGCTAAATCCACACCACGTTTACGAGTCTGAGCCAGAAACCAAGAGAAAAGCTTATTCATGCGAGTAGCAGTGTTACGTGAGTCCATATAGAGGTATGCTTCGTCGAAAATCAAATAACTTTGGGAAGTTAGTATTCCAAAAACAAAAATATTATGATTATCCTCGACTTCAATATCATATACTCTCTCTGGATGATCTAGAGTCTCCACAACACTGCTAATAACAGTTACTATATCAACGTTGGGATTAAACATATAAAGTTTAATTCTATCCAACAAAATAGAGCATCTCTTGTAAACTTCATCATATTCTATGAACAAACACTCTTTTCCATGTCTTTCAAAATTCTCTTTCCTAATAGAAATATAATTGTCCACTGACCCAAACATTTTTATTTTTATGTAAGGATGAAACACCTCTATTAGCTTGTTACCACAAATAAAATCAGGATTCATATTATCAAACCAAACCTGACCATCTCCAACAAATTTCCACATATTAGGAAAATTTGTATCCAATAACATTCCCAAATCCTTTTCTAATTTAGTAGGACGATGAGAAGACAACAATCTCCTACGCTTTTCATCACTTTTTATTGGATCATTATTAATTCTCTCTTGAGCGGCTTTAACATTCTCTCGCAAAATTTCTGCTCTTTCAGGATCATTCCATATGTCAGCAATAGTAGGCAATTTCACACCTAATTCTCTTGCTCTCTTAAACCCGTTCAGTCCATTATCCGCCATCCATTTGCTAAATTCTGCTCTCTCAGGATCTCCCACAAGCTTTTCCGATATTTTTCTACTTCTCTCTTCTCCATTCAACTTTTCGCTAGTCTTCCACGTCTCAATCATCGTCTCCGACTTTTTCTTTCTCGTCTTTTCTTCCATTTCTGGAGTCATACATTCACTGTAGGATCGTCCTGTCATCAATTCAGATTTCTCTTCCTTCAGTCTTTTTCCATCTTCCTCTCCATATATCTGTTCGTATTTCTTTCCTTTAGTACAACGAAGATTAAGACCAGAGTATCTATATTGAATAACTCTATCGCCTTCCTTTAGCTCCGACGCCTGCTTAATCGTACCATCAGACAAATAACAGGGATGTCCCGGAGTACAACGCAAATGATT
>Ga0209777_10008579_pt1 | contig 11166 bp, 11 predicted proteins | sample FrelakmetHBP12HB_FD_187147 | JGI IMG/M metagenome (GOLD analysis project Ga0209777, IMG submission 187147) | Freshwater lake sediment microbial communities from the University of Notre Dame, USA, for methane emissions studies -HBP12 HB (SPAdes)... | ecosystem: Environmental > Aquatic >...
CCGGCGCTCGCATTGAACTTTTCGGGGTTATATATAACAGGGTGAAAATGGCACTTTGTATATACTGTCGTATGTCTGTTCGTATATCCTATCATAAAAACTTAATCGGGATTTCACTACAGACGGGAAAATGAGAAAAATATGGGGCCTATGACGGCCAGTTCATTCCTTTAGTTTGTTCATGACCTTTTCATAAATCTTGAAAGGTTTATCTTCATTACCATGTTTTTTGAGATAGTGCAAAGTGCTTTTATTAAATCCCAATTTTCTCCATTCGGTATAGGTCATGTCCAATATCTTTCGTCTCATTTCCTCATTGTCATCCCGTCGAAGGACTGGCCTTGGGTCCGACAGATCAAGAACTGTCCTCTTACCTACAATATATTGCCCCAGTTCTTGTCCTTTCATGACGATGATATTTTCCCATTTTTCGTTTCTATTCCGATATTTTATGGTCCTTGTGAATTGATAATTAAGTTCGGTCATGAGTTTCTTGACCCCTTGAGGCCGAAGTCTAATAATATAATTCTCAGTCCTGACAAAATCCTTATTTGTGAATACTTTTTTCTCAAGGCCGGTAAGGACCGCAACATCTACAAGCCATCTGAAAGGTTCTTGCATATCATAGCATAGAGGGGCCTTCGATGGATTGGCCTCATGCAAGAAACCAACATTGGGGTCAAGCCCATTGGAATGGAGTGCTTTGTAGCATCGAGATTCAAGTATCGAGTACCCATAATTGAACAGGGCATTGATGGGGTCAACAGCACCAAGAGGCCGAATGGTCTTACCAAATACCCTTGTCTCGAACTCCCATCGTTCGTCGATAACCGAAGATATGATATTCCAATACTTTTGAGCAAATCCGCCCTCACAACCCATGACCTCTCTGATCGTCCTGGCCTTGGGCAAAAATGACCAGTCCTTTTTCATAACATCCCATTGGTTCTTTGTCTTGTCAATAACATCGGGATACCGTTCTCCAAGCCACTTAAGGACCACGATTGAATTTTGTATCTTGGCATCGATGAACTTCTTAGCGATCTCGACCCTCTGGCCGTTTTCGTAGGCTTTGTATTGGGCCATCTTGATATTGCTGTGGATGATATCGATTGGAAGAACATTCGTCAATAATCTTCCATCCCAATTCAGGAATGTTAATTGAACATTCTGTTTGACAAGCCATCGGATAGCATCGATGGAAATATTACCGCTATGCCCATAGACAACGATGTTGTCAAGGTTGATGTATTTGGGCTTGAAGAGGTATTGTTCTGGGGATGGGTTGTCTTTGTCGTGGCCGTTCTGGACATGGAGTTTACCGCCATCGACGGTCATTGATATACCATGTCCTGATAATAGAAGGGAGTTCATAGGGATGCCTCCTTTTGTGTTTTAAACATGCTTGAATAGAATTCCCAGAACCAATCACTTTTTACTATTCGGTCTTCAAAGGCATCGAAAATTAGGCACGATTTTAGAATTAAAAACAATGGGGAAGTGGGCGGAGGGTTTTCGGTCAGGGCGTTCTTGACTAAATCAGAACATTCCGTCGGGGTACTTTTTAGTAGGTCCACCCGTTCTAATGCTTTAGCAACTGTATTTATGATTGTTCTTGTGTGTTGGGTATAGGGAATGAGAACCAGTGTTGATTTTTTAGCGGTAGGTTCGGTTAAATTTAACACAAACGACATTGCGGATGGGGATGTCTTTAAGATTCTCAGAAGGTCCGTTCTTTCATTATGAAGTATCCGGCATTTTGGCGAGTACGTCGTCCCACCAAACTGTGTATCGGTACGAATAGCAAACAATTCGATACCCCAATTCGAGAGTGTTTTGTTTATCGCATCTATTATTTTTTTGACTTTAGGATTGGTATAGGACGGTGCGAATTTTCCCCTTAATTCCCCATACCTATAGTTTTTAACTCCTTTTTGAATCAGATTCAGAATGGGGGGGTTAGATTCTATTTCATTTAAGATTGACTGGGACATTTCTTTTTGTTGGGCATCTACTTCCCAGGTAGGGATTTCCGTTTTTATCTGATCTACGGTCATTCCACTTTCAATATAAAAACAAATTCTCTCTATTGGGTGAATAAGTTCGGTTAAATCCCTCTCGATGTTCACCAAGATTTTTTCGTTAATCATGGTTTGGGCATAGGAAGTTTGTAAAAATTCTAACGGCCAATCTGTTTGGACATTATATTTTACATTTACTTCATTACCATGACTTGAGATATATCCGAATAATTTTTTTATTCCATCATATTTGTCACATTCGTCTGATAAACTGTGATAATTTGGTGTCTTAGGGCCTTGAAAAATTGGTTCGCGTCTACTCTTAATATATCCTTCCTGTCTGAGTTGACCGAGTTGTTCTTTGACATTACCACGGTCATTTAAATCACAAGTCTTTTCTAAATAGTCCCGTATCTGACTTTCTTGTTTTTCTCCAGTCATAAGGAATAATAATATTTCTAATTTAGAACGATATCTTCCTTTACGACCATCAGGGGACTGCTCTGCTAGATTTGGACGCCCAACCATATCCATCACTCGAATGATGTATAGGATATACTCTAATATATACCTTCGTATTATTATAGGGTTTAAATTATTGTTTACCCATATATTATGATATTCACTTAAAATAACCCAATATATCCAATTTTATATACGATATACTAATATCTTGATTTCTTAAACATCATATTGAGTATTTGTTTAGGCCATATATATGGTTTGGAGGTAAAAACATGAACCTAAACCTTGGCAAACGCCAGATACGGAAAGTAAACTACACTCGAACGCTGAGCCTACCGAAGATTTGGCTCGATACCGTCGCTCTCAATGTGGGCGATTGGGTCGAAATGGAAATGACAGAGGACGGGACGCTAATTCTCCGACCTGTCAAGGAGGATGGGACCGATGCCCCGACGGTTTAGTAAACAATATGTCACCTATCGGGACTGGTCGACCAAGGCCAGAGCATCGACCTATACGAAAGAGATCAAGCGATTGCATGCCCTCCATCCAAAGGCCACCCTAACCCAGTTGAGACGGCATCCAGGGGCCAGGGAACGCCCTCTGGGAACTCTGGAACGGGCCAAGACCCCAAATTTGCCCGTGATCGCCCTAACGCCAAGGGAAAGGGCCGTACGAGAGAAAAGCCTCAAAGTGCTGTCCCAGATGCGTAAGCGTGGCTATTCTCTTACAAAGGCATCCAGGGAGGTCAGAATTAACCCCAAGACCGTAATACGAAATACGGGGGCATTCCGCAAGGTCCAGGGCCGATGGCGTCCCAATCGACACGACCACATATCCCGAAGGATGAACATCAACGAGAACGGGTCCAATCTGTGGATTGATGTAGCCAATTCTAGGCATGCATCGACAATAGGCCGATATCATTCGGCAATTGGAGAATTTCTGCAAACTGGGGATGCATCGGTCCTAACGCCCTTCAAAGGTAAGAGGGTCAGGGATGCCCAAGGCAACTGGCACACGCTTGAGACCGACCCCGACGCCATCTATGAGATCATGGAGAGGCGAGAGGAAGAAGAGTTCTATTCTGTCTACAAGTGGTAAGTATGATGGACCTCGATGAACACTCCAATGAAATCCAAGGCCGGATAAAGGATAGGCGATGGATAGAGGAGGTCATCGATAATGGGGCATGCTGTTGGATATGTGGGTTCTATGATGACCCCAGAATAATCGAGTGGCATCATATTGCTGGTCGAAAGAACAGTACTGACCTGATAGCTGTCTGTCCGAACTGTCATCAATCTCTATCAATGGACCAGAGGGCATGGCCTAAGGTATGGACCCTTGAAGATAATCCTTCAAGGACCAGACAAGCCCTTATGCTAAGGGGCCATCAAAAGATACTCATGCTTATGGCCAGAGAGGAACGAAAGATATCTAATGACATCTTGAACGATAAAGAGGTCCAAAACCATGATGACACCTTGAAAAATGAGGTTAAACCTTGATGGTTGAATGTTAATGTTCATCAAGTTCAACCTTGAACTTTAATGAACATCTCAAGCTTGAAGGGGCTTGATAAATGAACTTGATGCTTGATATCAAGAGGTTAAAAAATGAGCTTAAAGGTTAATGGTTGAAACTTGAAAGTTGAACCTGAACGCTTAAGGTTAAAGCCTGAACGCTGAACCTTGAAAGCTTAAGGTTGAAAGGAGAGAAATCAAGATGGAAAATGTAGAAATTGCAGTTCGATGTTTCGTTGAAAATGAACATGAACGGACATCGGACAACTACTTGAAAAGTCCAGTTGAAAGTGTTGAGTTGAATAGGATTTTAGTGTTCGACACTGAGACCAGAACTAACCAGTACCAGAACTTGACCTTTGGTTCATTCCGTATATACGAACATGGTGAACTCAAGCATCTTGGATTGTTCTATGGTGAATACCTAACCGATGATGAGATGTCCATCCTAACGGGCTATGCATCGGGCCATGACATCACGATCATGCCCGTCAGGGAGTTCGTTGAACGGGTATTCTATCCAGAGGTCCATGAGGCCCGTACTCTATGCGTCGGTTTCAACCTCCCTTTCGACCTATCACGACTGGCCCTGAGTTGGGGTCCTGGCCGTGGCAAGAACAGAGACGCATTTAATTTCAAGCTGTCCAATGACCTCCAATGGCCACGGTTACGCATACAGCACCTTGACAGCAAGAGAGCGTTCATACAGTTCGCTAATGGTTTCTCAGGTCTTCGGGGAAATGCACGATATAAGATAGGCCGACCCAGTACCTTTAGGGGTCATTTTCTCGATCTGCGGTCCTTGGCCTTTGCCCTGACCAATGACAGTCATTCACTTGAAAGTGCTGGCAAACATTTCAGGGCCGATATCGGTAAGACCCATCCAAAAGACCACGGCATTATCACACCGGATTATATCGATTACAACATCAACGATGTCAGGGCCACATATTCGTTATATCTGAAGATGATAGAAGAGTACGAAAAATATCATCTCGATAAAAGCCCGACCCATCTATATTCACCGGCATCGATTGGAAAGGCATATCTGGACATGATGGGCGTCCAGTCATTCCTCGAAAGGAACCCAGATTTCCCGAAGGAAATCCTTGGCTATCTCATGACAACGTACTTCGGAGGTCGAAGTGAGGTCAGGGTCCGAAAGGAACCTATGCAGGTCAACCTAATCGATTTTCTGTCTATGTATCCGACGATGTGCATCCTTCAGGGTCTATGGAGGTTCGTAATCGCTGACAGAGTGGACAGAGTTGAAGACACTGAGACCGTCCGTCAATTTGTGGACAATCTGTCTATCGAGGCCCTGTCCAGTCCTGACACATGGACAAACCTAACGGCCATTGTCCAGATCATCCCGAACGAGGATATCTTACCCGCCCGTAGCAAATACGGAGACAAACATACATACAATATCGGACTGACCCATCTATCCGATGATGGTTCTGTCTGGTATACACTGGCCGATGTTGTAGCGTCTAAAATCCTTACTGGCCGTACGCCCAATATCGTCAGGGCCATACGGTTCATTCCAAGAGATGTTCAGGACGGTCTAAGGCCCGTCCAGATCATTGGAGACAGGACCGTAGACCCAGTAAAGACCGATTTTTTCAAGGCCCTCATGGAATACCGGCATGATGTTAAGACGGCAATGAAAAAGACCAGGACCGAGGGCAATCAATCCGAGGCCGAACGATTGGACACATTGCAAAAAACTATCAAGGTCATCACGAACTCAACGAGTTACGGAATATTCGTTGAGATCAACACATCCCATAAGGACGATACCGAGGTCATGGTCTATGGCAACGGTCCAGAACCGTTCATGAACACAAAGGACAAGGTTGAGCAATTAGGGAGGGCGTTCAATCCTATCCTGGCCACATTCTCAACCGCATCTGCAAGATTGGTTCTGGCCCTTACTGAGGCCATCTTACTCCGTCACGGTTCGATGTATGCGTTCTGCGATACGGACAGCATGGCCGTACCACCGGAATATGTTAATGATGTCCAGGATTATTTTCAAAAGTTATCTCCATACTCGTTCGATGACCCACTGTTCAAACTCGAAGATGAGAATTTTGGGGATGATGGCCGGACCTTCGAACCTCTATGGTTCTATGGAATATCCGCAAAACGATATGTCCTATACAACATCCGAGACGGTATACCGCATATCCGTAAACATTCCCTTCATGGTCTTGGACACATACTCAACCCGTTCGATAAGTCAACCGACGATGATTGGCACAAGAAAATCTGGTTGGACATCCTCAACCTTCAATATGGATTGGTTAGCCACGAGGAGATAGACGATAAATATACTGGCATATACGCCGTCTCGAAGATGGCCATCACATCACCGCATATTTTACAACGGTTCACAGTCATGAACGAAGGTCAACCAATTCATAGACAGATCAAGCCCTTTAATTTCATGCTCGTAGGCATCTCGAACGCCACTGGCCCCGACGGGCATCAATCCGTCAAACCCATCACACCCTATTCCAAAGCCCCACAGAGGGCCGTTTACGGTGATTTTATCGATTATCAGTCAGGGACGGTTATGAATGGCATCGAATATTGGAAGCCCTTGGACGCCCTGTTTTGGGATTATCTACGGCATAAAGAAACCAAGTTCGAGGGGGATAGGGGCATACTACAAAGACGGCATCTCAAGGTCGGGACCGTGATCCATATCGGAAAGGAAAGTGAGGGTCTTGAGGAGACGGAAATCCTGGGGGTCAGGGACGGAGACTATCAGGTATATCTTGATGACAAGGCCAAGGTTAAGAGAGAGACGGTCCATCGAAATGCAATCCTCAGTATGACACAGAAGGATGCCCGAAAGATTGGCATATCGAGAAGGACGATGTACCGCTGGAAAAAGAAAGCGGTTACACAGTTTACACAATCATGCAAACATGCATGAACAGTACACGCATGCAAGGATGCAGACCGGAGGGCATTTACCAAGCTGTAAATGTGTAAAACGAACTGGGATTTACCGGTTTGGACACTGGCACAGTACCGGTTTGTGACACTGGCACAGTACCGGTTTGTGACACTGGCACAGTACCGGTTTGTGACACTGGCACAGTACCGGTTTGTGACACTGGCACAGTACCGGTTTGGACACTGGCACAGTACCGGTTTGGACACTGGCACAGTACCGGTTTGGACACTGGCACAGTACACCTACATTCGACACCTGAATGTACTGGCTTGAATGCATGCTTTCGACAATATCATGCAAGCATGCAAACGAGTTGGGATTTACTAGTATTTGCCCAATGCCCGTAAAGATGCGTACGGGGATGAAAAAGAAAGTGATGAGATTACCAGGCTTTCCTCAGAATAAAAAAATATCGAGTTAGGTTTCCCAAATCAAGGTTTCATCTTGCGAATGACTATTTCACCTTGGGCATTCTCGACGAAAATAACTCGATCTCCCTCTTTAATCTTGAGGAATTCTTTTATCTCGGATATTGACACGCGATAGTTGATGTAAATTTTCGATTGACCGACTATCTTTTCCATACATATTCCTCAATTCAACAATGTTAAATATAACTTTAGTGTTAGTAATATCAATAGTATCAAAAGTGTAAAGACGAAATAAATAGAGGAGGTAAAAGAATGAGAACAATGATAGTAATAATTTTACTTATGAGTTTAGCATTTGTTCCAACATTTGCTACTGGTGAGCACAACATTGTTCAAACAAACAAAGATATCGTCCTTAATAGTGGTAATCCCACAGTATACCAAGGAAATATTTTAGCCAATACCACGGATAATATTACCATCAATTGGAAACAGGGAAATTTAAATGATGCAACACAATATATTCAGATTTGTATCAGTGGTTATGGAAATCCTGCTATTAAATGGTCTAATAAATTAAGTGAAAGCGATCCATCGAACCCCGCCAACCCTAATTGGCCCAAAGGTTCTTGGTTATATTATGCTACAATTACCGGGCCGTTTACTTCACCAGCTTCATTCTGGATTATTCCGTCTGGTACAGGGTTGAATTATATATGGTTAAGTTCTAATTCTGCCCTTACGTTAAATATTACTATAACAAAGGGAAATTATTTCATTGATCGAGAGACTACTCTAAGAAATATTACCCAATTGCAGAACCAAGTGAACGCCCTCCAATCGAACATGACCAACGCACAGACCCAAATCCAATACCTTACACATCAAGTCAATTCCCTCAATACGACGATTAACAACATGAATAATACACAAAAGCAAATGCTTGTGAACATCACGAACTTGTGGATGGCTTTTGACAAGCTCAATGTATCCTTGAATGACCTGACAAAGACGGTAAACAACCTTAATATTTCATCGTCTCAGAACTACTCTCTCAACATCTCAAGGCTTGAACAGAACATCACACAGATCAAGGCCGACCTATATGATATCCAAAACAGCATCGAGATTCTATCGAAGGACAAGAACAATATACAGGATGTTCAGGACCATTTGAACAATACCCTCAACAACATCACAGCCATCAATAACAACATCACGCAGATCAAGAACACCATTCCCAAGACCTACAATGATACCGCCCTCAAGAACCAGATAGCCCAACTCCAAAAGGAGAATACCCAGCTCAAGACCAATATCGAAACCCTCAATCATACCAAGTCGGAAAAGACCATCCAAAAGGAGGCCGATAATAAGATATCATATGGAGCAATCGCTTTAGGCATCGTGGCATTAATCGTGGGCATAGTTGCCCTTATGTCAAGGATGCCCAAGACACCAACCAAGGACGATAGCGATGAGAACCCCATATCGAAGGACTACGATGAGGTTGAGGAGAAACCCAAGGATATACCGAAAGCCAAGGCCAAAAAGAAGGATGATGAGGACTTGGATGATGTGATGAACAAACTAAAGGAATGAACTGGCCGTCATAGGCCCCATATTTTTCTCATTTTCCCGTCTGTAGTGAAATCCCGATTAAGTTTTTATGATAGGATATACGAACAGACATACGACAGTATATACAAAGTGCCATTTTCACCCTGTTATATATAACCCCCGCATTGAACTTTTCTTGTGAGAATATCTCTCCTATTCTTGCATTCCGGACAGAATTTGCCCTTACACGATATCCACGATCAGCTTCTCACAGCCCTCTGGATGGATAACGACTTCCTCTCCGGCCTTTAATTTCAAGTACTTGGCAAGAGGCGCAGGAATTCTGATCGATAGGGAATTGCCCGATTTGACGATCTTGATCTTTCTAGACAGTCCCCAGAGTCCAAGGGCCTTAGCTTTGTTCTCTATTTTCTTCATGTCCTGTTCACTGAGGAAGGTCTCTTTGCAATGATTGCAGATCTCCCCGTCGAAGACCCCTAGCTCTATCCCAAAAAGAGTCTCCGTGACCTTCCCCTTATGAAGGGTCCCTTTATCACATACTGGGCATTTGACCATCCTACTCACCACCTTAACATGACCGTTATCACGTAATAGTGCTTCTCCCGTACTGTATAGACGACATCGAAATAGGTGTAGCTGGCGACAATTCTACCGTCCCTTCGGACCTTGCTCCCTTCCTTTATCGCTTTTCGAACCTCATGTTCAGATATACCACGCTCGATCATGCGCTGTCTTGCATGGGCGCAATATCTGATGTCATCCATGTATTACATATTATACATGTATTACAATAAATACTTTTTTGCTGTTGTAATTGGACCGCACCCGCTTTTTCGGGGTACGAACAGTTTTTTGTAAAAGAAAATAGGCCGGTGTGAGAAGACCTCTCCTATTCAAGCATGCAAGACAAACAATCCACCGATTATCTTATTGCTTGAACCTCTGGCTAGTCCTGCACCAACGGGGTCTCTCCCTAATCCTTGGCACGCCCCCAGGAAAAACTGCACTCCTTGCTTCCCTCGGCGATCGTTGAAAAGAGCGCCGGCTCCCCGGGCAGGTCCGTCCACGAGTAACTTCTGACGGCCATGGTCCGGCAAAGAAGGCAGAACACGGGGTTTCCCTGGCTCAACTCGGCCCAAGGGCACGTTCCAAACTCAAGTCGGTAGATACCACCCGCCTTGGAGGTCCGGACCTCCATCCCTAGATTGGAGAAGAAATTGGATGCCCAGGCCTGGTAGTCAAGGGCCTTTTTCGAACTATCAGCTGCGCCCCCCTCCCTTGCTTCCATCCCTTTGATGAATTCCTCGTACCGAGGCCTGACGTTCTTCTCGAACAACCCGGCAAAGGTAGACACGAACATGTTCCGGACGTTCGCGGGCAGATTGGAAGCGAAGGCCGGCAAGGCCGATGCCAGGAAGCTGAAAATCTCGAGCCGGTCTTTCTGCTTCATGAGGGCCTCGACTCGCTTCCTTTGGGTGATATCCCTTGCCACGCCCACGAACGCGGTATTGCCCGCGATGACTGCCTTCTTGGCGCTGACCTCCACCGGAACGGCCTGTCCGTCCCTCTTTTGGTATTCGGTCTCGAAAAGAACATGGCCGTCGTTGTTGGCGAGCTGCATTAACTTAGGAAGCTCCAAGGCCTTCTCGGGCATGTATATGTCTTTGAGCCTCATGCCGAGCAACTCCTCTCGGGAGTACCCCAGCAGGTCGCATAGGGGGAGGTTGACCTCCTGGAGCCGGCCTTCCATGTCCCTGAAATAGATGAAATCGTTGATATTGTTGAGGATGGCCTTGATCTTCTCCTCCGATTCTTGAAGTCTTTGTGCGCCCTTGTCTCGCTGCTCCTCGGTCGCAATGATGTCAAGGGCGCAGGATATGTCACCTACGACTTCAGTTATAAGCGCCAGTTCATCCTCATCGACCTCGAGGTTCTCCGAAATCCTCATCCCGAGGACGCCGTGGATGGTTCCTTTCGTCTCGAGGCGACACAGCATAAGCCTGCAGTTGAGGCGATTCGAGCATCCCTTGCAGCCGGGCATTTCGGAACTTTCCATGTTCCTTATGTGAACGCCCGTCCTCGTCAGAGCCTCCCTGACGCAGGCCGCCATGCCTCCCGTGGCGTCGATCATTCCCTTGCCGGCCGGGCCAAGCCAGCTGGGGCCCAAGATGTCCGCGCTATGTGTAAGGTTCCCCTTTGGGTCTACTAAGACTATCCATGCGCGTTGATAC
>Ga0209777_10008581_pt1 | contig 11162 bp, 9 predicted proteins | sample FrelakmetHBP12HB_FD_187147 | JGI IMG/M metagenome (GOLD analysis project Ga0209777, IMG submission 187147) | Freshwater lake sediment microbial communities from the University of Notre Dame, USA, for methane emissions studies -HBP12 HB (SPAdes)... | ecosystem: Environmental > Aquatic >...
CCCGCTTTTTTGTTATGCTAAACAATATACAAGAAAAGAGAATCGGGCAAATATTAAGTGCAGGCAACAACAAAGCGACCAAATGCAAAGGGAACCGTCTAATTTACAAAGACATTACTCATCTCCAGGGGTCGATTTCCACGATGGTTTTAAGGTGGAAATCCCCGCCGGCCACGAAGTAAATCATGCCTTCCCCGGCTATCATCAGGTTGATTTGTTCGGGGGAGCGGAAGCGTTTTATCACCGTATTCCCCGGCATGGCGAGGCGCGCGCGTATCGCCTCCTGCATCTGCTTGAATTCCGGAGCGCGTGGCGGCAGCTCCAGGTGCGGTATGGCGAAAGTCTGTACCTGGTCGCTGTCCAGCCATTCCTGCACGGTCATGGTGCTGTTTTCATAGATATAGCGGCGAAATTGCTCACGGGTGGCGAAACCAAAATCTTCTGCGAGCATTTTGGCGGAAAGCGGCGTAAGGAGCACGAGGGCGCAGTCTTCCGGTTCGACGTTATCCAGCACCTTCAGCGTAAAGTCAGGTAAATTATAGCCGCAGCGCTGACGGAAGCCTCTGCCTTCCCAGATACTCACGACGCTGGCTTCCTGTTTATATCCCTTTTCCACGTGGAAAGGCTCCCAGGGTATCATCGGGTTGACCGTATTTTCCGCGAAAGTCAGGCTGTTGTACTGTAAGTTGTTACCCCAGTCGCCCATGATGGTGACGCCGGGAATGGCATAGCATAAACAGCGGCCCATCAGCTGCCAAGCGCGTCCGATAGTAGCGTTAGCATGATTGTAAGGCCCCATGCAGCCGTACCCGGAAGCCATGCCAGTCTCCGCGGCGAAAGGTCCGTGCACGATGGCGGCGCCAGTGAAAGACTGTGCTGAGCTGAAGTAAGGAGGTCCCTTGGTGGACAGGGCGAGCAGCACCGGCAGATATTCCGCTTTGCATCCCGCCATGACGGCAATCGCGGCGACCTTCTCCACGTTAATATTCTGCCCTTCCCGCTGTCCGTTTTCCGTGATACCCATCTTAAAGCTCGCCGCCACTATTTCTTCAGGGCGGTGGCTGGTGCCCGTCAGCATTTCTTTAACCTTGTCTTCGGTGGGGATAACGACGGGCAGGCCGTCCGTCATTTTGTTATCGAGGAAGTACGCCTGTATTTCGTCGTAAGTGCCCTTGACCGGCAGGATTCTCGACTCAACCGGATGTGTAAGTTTACCGGTCTTTTTCTCGGCCGCCGTCAGGGGACGGGTGAGAGCACTAACGATAGCTGGCATCAGGGGTTTGCCACTGATAACGTCTTTGCCGCCGATAATCCTTTTCACCGCCTGCTCCCCGCGGAGAGCATCCGGCTCGCTAAGAGAGACGAAGCGCGGGTGCAGCCAGCCCAGCTCATAAGCGGCATCCCTGGCCGAGGTGACAAGGTAGGGGCTTAATATCGGGATAGCGGGGGTGCCCTGTTTTTCCATTTCCAGTGCCTGCCGGACGACCGCCGGCCCACAGGTGCTTCAATGCGGTATCCCTATCATGGCGGCATCCGCTTTCTCCCCGACCTCTTTCCAGAGCTCGGCGTCAGGGAAAGCATAGCTGCCGCGCTTGGCTTTATAGACCACTTTTATGTCCCGGATATTTTCTTCCAGCCATTGCTTTATCGCCAGGAGAAGGGGTTCGTGCGCTTTAGTGCCGCCCCAGCGCTGGTTGATGATATAAACCGTTTTTCCTTCCAGCGTGGCGGGGCGCTCCACGAGGGGGATAACGTCCCATACCGGCTTTTGCTGGGCCATGGGGTTCATGATATCTCTATAAATCTGCTCTTTGTCAGTCATTTTGGCTCCTTTCCGTTTACGGGCTGGATAAACCACCCACCCCACCGAGATTCTTCGCTGCGCTCAGAATGACATGAAGATATGCTAGCGCATAACCTGCCGGATAGCGATTTTGATATTCTCCCGGTTGGGCAGGGCATATTGCTCCATGGGCGGACTGTAGGGGATGGGCACATCAAGGCCGCATACGCGTTTCGGAGCGGACTTCAGAAGTTTAAAGATTCTCTCGTCCTCCACCACCATCGCGGTGAGTTCAGCGGCAGCCCCGGCGGTAATACAGGCTTCATCAGCCACTACCAGCCTGCCCGTCTTGGCTACCGAAGCTTTAATGGTTTCCTTGTCCAGGGGGACAAGCGTGCGGGGGTCAATGACCTCTACGGATATGCCTTCCCGTTCTAAATCTTCAGCCGCTGCCAGAGCTTCGTACATCATCTTGGCCAGGGCCACCACGGTTACATCGGTTCCTTCCCGCCGTACAACAGCCTTGCCAAAGGGAATCAAATATTCCTCCTCCGGCACCTCGCCCTCCATCGCCCCCAGCGCCATGTGCTCAAAGGAAATAACCGGATTGTTATCTCTGATAGCCATCTTCATCAGTCCTTTCATATCGTAAGGGGTGGCGGGCAGGATAATTTTTAAGCCCGGGACATTCATATACATCGAGTAAGGGCTGATGGAATGCTGGGCGGCGAAAGATTTGCTGGCGCCGACGGTCATGCGGTAAACGATGGGAAACTTCGTTTGCCCGCCGAACATGTAAGTTATTTTAGCCGCCTGGTTCACAAACTGGTCCATCGCCACGAAGCCGAAAGTTGCCATGCGCACGTTGACTACCGGCCGGAACCCGGAACCGGCCAGGCCTATCGCCGCCCCGACAAATGACGCCTCGGATATCGGGGTCTGCCTTATCCTTGCCTCGCCGAATTTCGCCCTTAAATTTGGTTCAATATCTGTAGCCAGGTGAACGGTCTTTGGGTCGCGGCTGAATTCCTCCATTAAAGCTTCTGACGCTGCTTGGTCGTAACTTATCTTTCTCATTTTTCAAACCTCATATGTCGTATTAAACTAGGCTGAATAGACATCCTCAAGGGCATCTTCCGGCGCGGGGAGCGGGCTGGCTAAAGCGTAGTTTACGGAATCTTCAATCTGCCGCATTACCTGTGAATTGATTTCATCCAGCGTATGCTGTGTAGCGGTGCTGTCTTTAAGCAGGCGGCGCTCAAACGCTGTTATGGGGTCTTTTTTCTGCCAGTATTCCAGCTCTGCTGCCGGGCGGAGGTCAGGCAGGCCGGGCGCTTCATAGTGGCCGCGCCAGCGGTAAGTCATGAACTCCAGGAAAACAGGGCCTTTCCCCGCCCGTACCCCCGCTACCGCCTTTTTGGCAGCCTCATAAACGGCAATGACATCGTTGCCATCCACGACGGCGCTGGGTATGCCGTAGCCGCCGGTTGCCCTTTCGGAGACGTGGTCCAGGCCTGTGGCATATTTTACCGGCGTGTTGACGCCATAGCCGTTGTTCTCGCAGGCGAAGATGAGCGGCAGTTTCCATATCGCTGCCAGGTTCAATACCTCGTGAAACTCACCTTCATTGGTGGCGCCGTCGCCAAAAAATATCACTACCACTTTATCCCCGCCCTCTATCTGTGCTGCCAGCGCTGCCCCCGCGGAAATAGGCAGACCGCCGGCGACAATACCATTGGCGCCCAGCATGCCGATAGTGAAATCCGCGATGTGCATCGAGCCGCCCTTCCCCTTACAGTATCCGGTCTTCCGGCCGTATATCTCCGCCATCATGCGGTTAAGGTCGGCGCCTTTGGCGATGCAGTGCCCGTGCCCGCGGTGGTTACTGATGATGCGGTCGTCCCGCCGTAAATTAGTACATACGCCAGTAGCTACGGCCTCCTGGCCGATATAGGAATGCACGATGCCCGGGATAGCGCCGCTTTGATAGTCTATCACGACTCTTTCCTCAAAGCGTCGGATAGTGAGCATAATCCGGTACAAACGGACGAGCTCTTCTTTACTCATATTCATGGTCAATTTTCCTTTCAGGGCAGGCTATATGTTGATAGCATTATAATCCAAAGACGGGTCAGACTAAAAATTGGATAGAGAGCAGGGTAAAGTCGGGTAACCGCCCGAAGGAAAAATAAATAAAGCTTGAAGACGGGTTGAAAAACAGACTACAAAAAGGAAGTGGATCCGGTCTGGGAGGTATCGTAGCCGCCGGCTTTATTGACGACCGCTTTAAACTCGTCGCTGATAACAGCGGTCAGAAGAGGAGCCAGCAGCTCGCTGCGGTAGTTGGCGATGGGGATAATCAGGTCATATCTCTCCCGGAACAGCGGGAGAAAATCGATATTGCAGCTGCGCGCCGCCGCTTCGATACCCAGGGCGACATCGGCCTCGCCATGAGCGACGCTTAATCCCACGGCCATGTGAGTATCCATCTCCCGCTCGTAGCCCTTGATGTCTTTCGGGTTAATGCCGAGCTGCCGCAAATGGATATCCAGCAGCACCCGTGTGCCGGCGCCCTGCTGGCGGTTAACAAAGGTAATATCCGGTCGTTTTAAGTCCTCAATCCCTTTGATATGCTTCGGGTTGCCGGGGGCAAACATCAGTCCCTGGATACGATATGCCAGGTGCACGATGGCCACCTCACGGCCCGGCAGGACCCTTTTAACGTAAGGGTAGTTGTATTCGCCGGTCTCTTCGTCCAGCAGGTGAATGCCAGCTAATTGCGCCCTTTCTTCCTGGATAGCGATAAGGCCGCCGAGACTCCCGGCGTGGGTGACCTGTATTTTTATTTTATCGTTACCCCTTTTCACCAGGTCGACCAGTATGTTTAACGCCATGTCATGGCTGCCGACAATGTGGATGGTGTCTTTGTCATTAACGGCGGCCGGCACTAGTTCCGGCGGACCCGCGGTGACCTGTCTTTCTTCACGCCAGCGCGCCAGCTGGAGATAAAAATTAGCCTCGATGTCCTCCGGGCTGTAGCCCATGCTGAGCGCTTTAAGGATATCATTGCCGACAATATCCGTGAGACGCTGCCGGCGCTCTATCTGGATATTGGGATCGTCCGTGCGGGCGGTAACCACGGTGCCGCCGCGCTTCCTGGCGGTGACTATCTTTTCCTGTTCCAGCAACAGGTACGCCCTTAAAATAGTATTCTGGTTGACGCTGAGGAATTCAGCCAGCTGTCTGACCGGCGGCAGGTGGTCACCGGGCTTCAGCTTTTCCGTGGCGATAAGGTTTCTTACCTGTTCCGCTATCTGTAAATGCAGCGAATCCTTGGAATGCTGGTCTATTTGTATATCCGCTATGTTCATATGTTATACCGCAATTATTTTTTATACGCGCTGTAAATATAACTTACCGCCGCGAAGTTGTCAACGTTGTAAGACTGTTTTACAAATTAATGAACTGGTACTATTGCATCTGGTTTTAAGCTTATACCTCTTAATGAACTGGTACTATTGCATCTGGTTTTAAGCTTATACCTCACCCCTGCCCCTCTCCAGTCTGTTTTAGAGGGAAAGCAAGTGAGTATTTTGACTGGAGAGGGGGATAATAATTGAGAGGGGACGCAGCCCCCTCTCGCTACGCACTCCCGCTTTAAATAATTGCAGGGGAGTGACCGAGAGGGGCATTAGCCCTTCAGGGTGAACTCCTCTCCTTAATTCTTCCCCCTCTCAAACATGCTAAAAACAAGCAATTTAATTCAATGTGTTTGAGAGGCCTGCCTGCGCGTAGCCGCTTCGGCGAAGGCAGGAGGAACAAGGGGGAGAGTATCTCGTTCCAACTGAGCGTAAATAGTACTTATTTAATATTAAACTTTCAAAAAACGGTTGACTTTGCTATGATGTATCCGAGTAAAAAACATTGAGGAGGACTTGATGAAGAAATTGTTGTTACTGGTTATTATTGGAACGCTGCTCGCGGGCTTGGTAGTTACCGCCTGTAGCTCGACGCCGACGAAAATACGCGTTGCGACTGATGCTACCTGGCCGCCGTTTGAATCCGTTAACGAGCAGACCAAACAGGTCGAGGGTTTCGATATCGATATCCTGAACGCCATCGCCGCCAAAGAAAAGCTGGATATTGAATACATCAACGTGGCTTTCGACCCGCTGCTGGCGGGCATGGCGCAGGGGACTTATGACGCCGCCATTTCTTCCATCACCATCACCGCCGACCGCGCCAAGGAAATGCTTTTCTCTGACCCGTACTTCGAGGCCGGTCAAATCATCACCGTACAGAAGAGCAATACCGCGGTAACCAGCAAGGACAACCTTACCGGTAATGTCGGCGCACAGTTGGGCACCACCGGCGCTATGGAAGTTGCCAAAATAGCGGGCGTCACGCTGAAGACCTACGATGACATCGGCCTGGCGTTCCAGGACCTGATGAACGGGCAAATCACTGCTGTTGTCTGTGATAACCCGGTAGCCTTGAGCTATGTAGGGAAGAACCCGGATAAATTGAAGACTGTCGGTGTCGCATTCACCGATGAAAACTACGGTATCGCCGTTGCCAAGGGTAAAACCGACCTGCTGGCGAAACTCAATGCCGGCATTAAAGCGGTCAAAGCCGAAGGGCTTATAGCTACGTTAACCAAGAAATGGCTTGAAAAGTAGGTAAGGTTTGCCTTTAAAGGATTTGTTTAAAAACCCGGGCAGGGTTTTTTCCGGAAGACCCGCTGGCACAACCGTACCGCCGCCACCCTCGGTAGAAATACAGTTCATACCGGGGGCCGAGCCCACCGCGAGACTCGACCCCTGGTGGTGGCTAGTGGCTGCGGTAGCTGTCTTTATCATACTGCTGCTGGCGCTGAAGTCCGACCCGTACTGGAGGATACTACGTTTCGTCGCGGACGGACTGTGGATTACCGTCCTCCTTACGATAGTGTCTTTTGTCTTTATTCTGATATTGGGCCTGGTGGGCGGGTTGGGGAGAATAGCAAAAAATCCTGTAATTCGCCTCGTCGCCACCCTTTACGTGGAGATAGTCAGGGGCGTGCCGCTGCTGGTGCAGTTAATCTGGTGGTATTTCGCCGCGCCGGTCGTCATCCAATCGTTCGGTAGGCTAATCCATTTCTCACCGCTGGCTAACTACCATTCCAGCGCTATTTTCTTGGCTATTGTTGGGCTGGTGGTCTGCTACGCCGCTTACATGGCGGAAATTTTCCGCGCCGGCATCCAGAGCATCCACAAAGGCCAGATGGAAGCGGCGCGCAGCCAGGGCATGAGTTATCTGCAGGCAATGTGGTATATCATTCTGCCTCAGGCTTTCAGGGTTGTCCTGCCGCCGGTCGGCAACGAATTCATCATGCTGTTAAAAGATACCTCCCTGGTCAGCGTGGTGGCCGTAGAAGACATGACCCGCCGCGGCCGCGAATTCATGGCCGCCCATTTTAACCCCATCGAGGTGTGGACGCTTATCGCCCTGCTCTATCTGATTATGACCCTGTTTTCCGCGCGCGTCATATCCTGGCTGGAAAAAAGGAGAACTTACTAGAGGTCATTATGCCCGAACCGATAATCCATATCGAAAATGTACATAAATACTTCGGCCACATTCACGCACTGCGCGGCGTGAGCCTCGATGTGCAGGTCGGGGAGGTGGTAGTTATCCTGGGACCGTCCGGCTCCGGGAAGTCCACGCTATTAAGGTGTATCAATCACCTTGAGGTCTATAACTCGGGGAAAATAGTCGTGGACGGCATACCGCTTAAAAGCGCCCAGGATATCAATATCGTGCGGCGGGAAGTGGGCATGGTCTTCCAGTCCTTCAACCTTTATGCGCATCTTACGGTCATGAACAACCTTACTCTCGCTCAGCGCACCGTGCGTAAACGAGAATGTAAAGAGGCGGAAGAAATCGCCATGACCTTATTAGCCAAAGTCGGCATCACAGATAAAGCGGACTGCTACCCCAGTCAGCTTTCCGGCGGGCAGCAGCAGCGTGTTGCCATCGCCCGCGCGCTGGCGATGAACCCCAAGATGATGCTCTTTGATGAGCCGACCAGCGCCCTCGACCCGGAAATGATTAAAGAAGTGCTGGACGTCATGCTGGCCCTGGCTAAAGAGGGCATGACGATGATTGTAGTATCCCATGAAATGGGCTTTGCCCGGGCAGCGGCCAGCCGCGCTATCTTTATGGATGAAGGACAGATAATCGAGGAAGGCAAGCCGGACAAGCTCTTTACTTCACCGACACAGGAACGCACCAAGCTGTTCCTCAGCAAAGTGCTGCAGATTTAGCCGAACAATTATTTTCCCGGTTCCGGTAAACACGCATCATTCACGCATAATTCTTAAAATATTAACTATTAATGCGGAGAGGTTGTTTAACAATAAGATGTATTTTTACACGACGCTCACCCTGAGCCTGTCGAAGGGTAAAGCAAATACACCGCTATGGTTCCCTTCGGTGGACTCAGGGTAAACTTTCGGCTCACCATGAGCGGTTGCTAAACAACCTCAATACGGAGCAGGTATGCCACGCAATTGGAAGTCTTCTCCCGGCTTTGCTACGGCGGCGCTTATCGCCGTGACGGCCGTCTGGGGCTGGACATTCCTTATTGTTAAAGATGCCATTGCCAAAATGCCGGTAATGGACTTCCTCGCGGTGCGGTTTGTGGTCGCTGCTGTCGTGATGTTCGCCGTACGCCCGCAGAGCCTGTGGCACTTGAGCAGGCGGGGGTTATGGCAGGGTGCCATTATCGGGTTCCTGCTTGGTATGAGCTACATCACACAGACTTACGGGCTGCGCACCGTGTCTCCGGGTGTTTCCGGGTTTATCACGGGTATGTCTGTAGTTTTCACGCCGGCGGTGATGTGGCTGGTACTGCGGCGGAAAATCAGTCTCAATATCTGGATTGCAGTGGCGCTGGCGCTCATCGGGCTGGCGTTTCTATCCCTGCACGGGTGGGCTTTCGGTGGCGGCGAATTACTCACCGTAGCTTGCGCGATTTTCGTGGCTTTTCAAGTTATCGCACTCGGGGAATGGTCTCCCCAACACGATGCTTACGGGCTGGCTACGGTACAAATAATCACCGCCGCGGTGATGATGTTGATAGCCGCCGCGCCGGGTGGGATAACGCTGCCTCCGGACCTGGTAACCTGGGGCACGGTGGGTGTCACCGCCGTGCTGGCGACCGCCCTGGCTTTCGTGGTGCAGACCTGGGCGCAGTCCTTGATTTCTCCCACGCACATCGCCGTGATTCTCACGATGGAGCCGGTTTTTGCCGGGATTTTTAGCGTCGCCGCCGGAAAGGACCATCTTACTTTCAGAATTATCGCCGGCGTAGTATGCGTGCTGGCGGGGATGCTGATAGCCCAGGTAAAATTTCACCGGCACGAAGAAAGTTCAAGATAAAGGACATTGAAGCCTTCCTAAGATAAGTGATATTCGTAGCGTGTTTCAGCGTCAAAAACGCAGTAGATGTGTGTTTGTCCTTCAACTTTGTGGAGCAGCGGTTTAAGGAGGCCTTCAGCCGTTTTGCTCAGGTCATCCAGTGAACTTAATAGAATCACTGTCTCACCAGGTTTTACCTCCGGCAGCTCCCTGCTACTAAAGTATTAGGAGTTGTCCAAGAGCTCGCCGGGGTACTAAAAAGCGGCACCGGTTGGATTAAAGGTATATTGGACTTCCGACCATAAGTTAGACAAACCAGATTTTATTTTCCCGACGGTCACCAATTAACAATTGATACTAATATTCTAGAAATAAATCTAATACGGTTTAAAACAATATGGACTTTTATTACTAACGAACTTTTAGACAGTGCCTCTCTTCACCAAAGGCAAGCGTTATAAGCCAACATGGCCACATGTTAATCATTAGAACTAGGAAATCACTTCCCTTTGCTACAAAGAAATGAGAGAATAATATGCCGGTATCTACTAAAAATGTCGTGACGAAACGATGTGAAAAAGGGGTATATTAAGACAAAAGTTACCATGATGAATCTCAGCGAAAAATCTCGATTTATAAGGGAAAGTTGCCTTAGCATTAACATAGGCAATATAATAGATTCGCCCAATCTCAGATAATTTGTACGTAAGTGTGCTGCTAATCAGCCATTTGATATCATTTGGTTGCAGACAAGGAGTTGAACCACGTCGTATAGCGTTATCAAATCTACCTGCCGAGGGTGTCACGGTGTATGTGGCGTACGGCTGTATATGAAGGATGGGACACTGGTCAAAGTTACCGGAGACCCGGATAGTCCTACCTCCCGCGGATACCTTTGCGTCAAGGGCAAAGCAGCCCCGGAGTTATTGTACCATCCTGACCGGCTGAAATATCCTCTGAAGAGGGCGGGCGCCAGGGGAGAGAACAAGTGGCAGAGAATCAGCTGGGACGAGGCGTTGGATACTGTCAGTAACAAGTTACTGAAGGTTAAACAGGAGTTCGGGGCAGAGTCAATCGTCGGAGCCAGGGGGACGGGCAGGCCTTATTATGTCCTGTTTCACAGGTTTCTTAACTGCCTTGGTACTCCTAATCGCCTCGGTTTCGCGCATCTATGCTATGGCCCCCGACTGTTAGCTTCGGCAATGACATGTGGTACATTACCGGTTTGCGATTACTATGGTTTCGGTGGAGTATACCCCGAGTGCGTGCTTGTTTGGGGAAGCGACTTAACCGAGGTAGGCGCTGCTGACGGAATGTGCGGTCAACAGCTTACACAAACATTGAAAAGAGGAGCCAAACTAATTGTCGTTGATCCCAGGAAAACTCAACTGGCTGCCAGAGCCGACCATTGGCTGCAGATTCGACCGGGTACCGATGCCGCCCTGGCTCTGGGTATGATATACGTGATCGTTAAGGAAGGGCTTTATGATAGAGAATTTGTCCGCAGGTGGACGTTTGGCTTTAGCGAACTGGCGAGTAGAATTGAGAAATTTACGCCGGAAAAGGTAGCCGAAATTACCTGGGTTCCTGCGGAGGCAATCCGGGAGGCAGCCCGGCTATATGCCACCACCAGGCCCGCCTGCTTGCAATGGGGCGTCGGTATCGACCAGGGTATCAACAACTTTCAGACTATCCGTGCAATTCTTTCTCTCTCCGGCATCACTGGCAATATAGATGTGCCGGGCGGCGATGTCTTTTGGGTCCCCCCGCTCAATGTGGTGGCGCAGGCACCACATGTCAACCCTGATATAGAATTACCCGAAAAACTTCCGGTTGAAGCGCGGCTTAAGAAGATTGGGGCTGATAGATATAAACTGAGCACGACAATACAGCCCGGAGAATTCATTAATACCGTTCTGACCGGTAAACCGTATCCCATAAAAGCACTATTCATTATGGGCAGTAATTTACTCGTGGG
>Ga0209777_10008582_pt1 | contig 11161 bp, 4 predicted proteins | sample FrelakmetHBP12HB_FD_187147 | JGI IMG/M metagenome (GOLD analysis project Ga0209777, IMG submission 187147) | Freshwater lake sediment microbial communities from the University of Notre Dame, USA, for methane emissions studies -HBP12 HB (SPAdes)... | ecosystem: Environmental > Aquatic >...
GTGCTCAGCACTAGCCACTCCCCTTCCCGTCCAGGCTTTGCGGAAGAAGCGGAGCCAATTGCCGTGCATCACGGCTTCGACGTCAGGTTCGCGGTATCCTCGCTGGCGCAGGATGGCGGAGATTTTCTGGACATCCGCAATCGTTTCCAGATCGTGAGGAGACTGTTCCCTTCCGAATCCGCCGTCCAAGTCGGTACCCAGCGCGGCATGCTGCGCGTTGCCTGCCAACTGGCACACGTGGTCGATATGGTCGGCCACCGCTTCCATCCTGACCAGCGAATTCGGTGTCTCGCCGAACACGTACCCGGGGCAAAGCATCCAGGAATCGAAGGCGGCGCCGATGACCGCGTCCCGCTCAATCAGGCGGCGGATTTGCTCATCGGCAAGCTGGCGGCTGCCGGGGACCAGGGCGCGGCAGTTGTGGTGGCTGGCCAGGACAGGGCCGCGGAATAGGTCCAGCGCCTCCCCGAGGCTTTCGTCGGCCAGGTGGGTGACGTCCAGAACCATCTTCACTTCGTCCATAGCTTTCAGCAAGTCGCGTCCGAGCGGAGTGAGTCCACCGGAAGCGCCCGTCCCGTGAGCGTAGGCGTTCGCACCATAGTGGACGGGCTCGAGCACTCTCAACCCCTTCTCCCACCATTCGGCCACCTGGCTCGGAGAAAGTATGGGATCCGCTCCCTCCATGCTAACGATGAATCCCAGGGGGGCGTCTGAAGTCCGGACTCGGAAGTCGGATGTCCTGTCCTCGGGCTTCGGACCTCGGACTTCGGACTTGCTCTTACTGCCTTCTATCTGCGCCCCCCAGGCTTGCGCGTGAGCCACCAGCGAAGCCCAATCCCCGATCAAGCGGACTTGGCCTTGCGATTCCAGGATGCGGTAGTAGGCGAGTTGGCCGCGCGCCATGCCACTGGCAATCTCGCGACTGGGATAATCAAGCAAAGGCTCTGCGAGCCCACTGGCGCGGGCCAGCAGCGTAGCCAGGCAGACTCCCACTTCCGCCTTGCGCATTTCCGGCAACGAAACCGTGTTGGCGCCCCGGTGCTTCCCTGGGTTGCCAGCCTCCGCGCGGCGAATGTCGGCAACCGGCAAAGTTATGTCGCGATTCCAATTCAGGGCGTTCCACGCCAGGTCAAGGTGGCCGTCAATAATGAGCATGCTTCCCCCTTTGGGTCTGTGCCTGCACAAACCCCTCATCCGAGCAGATGTGAGTAACATGATTTTCGCCGCAAGGCTAGAGGGTGAAGCCTTTTACTGTATTTTTGCGTATTCCGCTTTGGCTTCCTGGAGGATGGGGATCTCAGGGTCGGCGTCTTTCCAAAGGGTGAAGAAATCCTGATACGCGGTGCGCGCCTTGGCCTTATCGCCCTGGAGCGCATAGGCGCGCGCCAGGCCAAGTTGAGCGAGTGACGCCGCTGGCCCGCCCGGAAAGGAGTTCTTCAGCGCCACAACGCTCTGGAATTCCTGCGCAGCATCGCTTGCCTGAGCGGCGCGCAAAAAGGCGTTGCCGCGGATCAGTCGCCCGTCCAAGAAAATCCGGTCGTAGGGGACCGCGACTTTTAGAATCTCGATGGCCTTGCCAGCCTCACCATGATTCATGGCCACGATGGCGTGAACGCAGGGCACCAGGCCGGACTGGACGTAATCATCCAGCGGGCGGGCCTTGGCGACCTCGTCGGCCAGCTTCAAGGCCTCCTGGTCCTTCCCCGCCAGCGCCAGCGCCCGAGCGGCAGTGTCCATGACGCCGTAGGCGCGAGTGATGGCGAGCGCGCCCGTCGCGTCTTCGGCGGCCTGGGCGCGCAGCCCGAACTCCGCCTCGGTGTTGGCCTGGCCTGCGAGCACGTTGGCGGAGCCTTCTTTCACGCCCTTGCGTTCAAGCGTGTCCCGCACCGTCGCATGCAGTTCCCGCATGCGCCGGATTTGGCCATGCGCGGCTGCCAAGCCCGCTTCAAGGTTCATCAGCGAGATTTCTCCCTCCGGACTCTTCTTAACCAGCGCGCTTTCGCGCTCGAAAGCGGCTTGGTCCTGCTGCGTCACAGCAATCACCGCGAGTTGAAGGTGAATCGCAAACCCGCCCAGGTTTCTCTTGAGCGCGTCGTTCAAGAGGGCTTTCGCATCGTCCGGCCGGCCCATCGCGAAGTATCCATAGGCAGCGTTCGAAACGCTGTTGGTCGAATCGGGGTCAGCGCGGACGGATTCCAGGGCGTTTTGCAGGGCTTTATCAAATTGCCCGAGTTGGCTGTACATCACTGCCAGGTTATTTCCGGGGGTGCTGTCGCGCGGGTAAGTCTGCTTATAGAGTTCGTAAGCCTCAATCCCTTTTTCAATCTGCCCGCTGTCGGTGTAATAGTGGGCGGTGATGTAAAGCCGCTCCCGCTCGCTGGCCCGGTCCTTCAGCTCAAAAGCCTTCTGTCGGTACTGTTCGGCGAGGGCGGTCCCGCCCAAGTTATTGTAAATGGTGGCGAGCCGCGCATTGGCCATGGCGAAATTCGGGTCAAGCTCCAGGGCGCGCTGGTAAAAGGGAATCGCGGCCACCTCTTCGGCCTGGCTGTGCTGCTGGTCGCCGAGCGTGTAAGCCTTGAGGGCTTCGAGCGACGAAGTGGTCGCCTGCTCGAGCGGCTTGTCAAATCTCTGGATGGAAGCCAGCGACTCGCCAAGCTTGGCGCGCAACTTCGAGCTGGCGCTGCCTAGGGCGCTTAACACTTGCTCTTTGCCGGCCGCCTGCTCCTGTGCTTCCGCGAGATTGTCTCCGGAGGCGATGTTCACGGCGTCGAGGGTGATCACATACTGATTCCCCAAGCTCGAAATGGAGCCTGTGATCATGGCCTTAATACCGTCGCGCTGGCAGATTTCGCGCCCCACTTCGCTCGAAATGTGCGTGTCCGCCGGCCGGCCCATGAACTTGAGCGCCTGCTGCACCTTCTGGTCGGAGTAGACGTTCAGGAAAGGCGACTGGCCGAGGTCCACCACCAAGGCTTTTTTCAGCGTGTCGTCAAACACCGCTTCGCCCGTGGTATTGCCGAAGTCGGCGACGAGGATCGAATCCTTTTCGGTCAAGGCCGGCGCGCGGTGCAGATACCCGTACACTGCAAGCCCAGCGACGAATAGGAGGACGCCGATGATGGCCGCGGGCAGCCAGAGCTTTCTCTGGCGCGGGGCGGCAGGAACGGCCACGGCTACGGGAGCGGAAGGTGCGATATTCGCTGCTACCGGCGCGGAGCCGGAGCCCGGGACCGAGGGCGCGACGGGGAGCGGCGCAGGGGGCGTCGCGGCGGAGCCGGCCGCCACGGGAATTCCTACCGACCCGGAAGGGCCGCCGCTGTCGGCAGCCGCGGGCGCGGCCGGCAGATCCGTGCGGCTCGCCGCCTGGGTTCTGGCGGAGTCCAACTCGCGCTTCAGCCGTTTCAAGTCGGCGCGAATTTCCGCCGCCGTCTGGCTGCGCAGGTCGCGGTCTTTTTCAAGAGCCTTGCTGATCACGCGCTCGAGTTCCGCCGGCACGTCCGGATTCAGCCGCACGGGCGCGGTGGGCGTCTTGTGAAGAATCGCGTCGAAGATGGCCACCGTGGTACTGCCGCGGAAGGGCAGCGTTCCGGTGGACATTTCGTAAAGGACGACGCCGAAGGAGAACAGGTCTGAGCGCGCGTCGAGCTCTTCGCCGAGCGCCTGCTCGGGCGACATATAAGCCGTGGTGCCCACCGTACTGCCCGGACTCGTAAGGTGCTCCTCCGCGGCGGTCGGCAGCGACGTCGCCTGCGACGGCGCGGAGGCTCCGCGCAGCGGAGATACTTTGGCCAGCCCGAAGTCGAGGACCTTTAACTGCCGCCGCTTGGTGACGAAAATATTCGCCGGCTTGACGTCGCGGTGGACAATGCCGATGCTGTGCGCGGCATCCAGGGCCTCCGCGATCTGGATTCCGAGTTCCAGCACCTGATCGACCGCCAGGGGCTTCGAGCCCACCACATGCTTGAGCGTTTTCCCCTCGAGGTATTCCATGGCAATGAACTGCCGGCCCTCGAAGGAGTCCAGGTCGTAAATCGTGCAGATGTTCGGGTGGTTGAGCGCGGAGGCGGCGCGTGCTTCGCGCTGAAATCTCTCCAGCGCCAGAGGATCGCTGGAAAGTTCGTCGGGCAGAAACTTCAGCGCCACACGGCGGCCCAGGCGCAGGTCTTCCGCGAGGTAGACAACGCCCATGCCCCCGCCGCCGAGCTTGTCGAGAATGCGATAACGGGAAATCTCTTTACCAATCATCGTCAAAGACAGCGAGTTCTAGGATTTCCAGTCTGGCGCCCTGAGCCATAACAGTAGCCCTTAACGCCAGAGTTCCAGCGTCGCCTTATCGCTTGCGACTGCTATTTCGGCTGGGGAACGATCCGCAGATAAGGCCGGGGCGCCTTCCAGCCGCCTGGATAGAGCTTTTTCGCTTCTTCGTCCGATACCGCCCCGGAGAGGATGACGTCCTCGCCTGGCTTCCAATTCACAGGCGTGGAAACCTTGTGCTTGGTGGTGAGTTGAATCGAATCAAGGACGCGCAGCACTTCGTCGAAGTTGCGACCGGTGCTCATCGGGTAGCTGAGCATCAGCTTGATCTTCTTGTCGGGACCGATCACGAATACGGTGCGCACGGTGGCGTTGGTGGCCGCGGTGCGTCCTTCGCAAGTATCGCCGGCGTCAGCCGGCAGCATGTCATAAAGCTTGGCCACCTTGAGTTCCGGGTCCCCGATCATCGGGTATCTCACCTTATGGCCCTGCGTCTCTTCAATGTCCACCGCCCACTTGCTATGACTGGTCACCGGGTCCACGCTTAGCCCGATGATTTTGCAATTGCGCTTCTCAAACTCCGGCTGCAGCCCGGCCATGTACCCCAGTTCCGTGGTGCACACCGGGGTAAAGTCCTTGGGGTGCGAGAACAAGATGGCCCAACCGTTGCCGATCCATTCGTGGAAGTTAATCGTGCCCTGAGAAGTTTCCGCGGTGAAATTAGGAGCTTCGTCGTTTATACGCAACATGCTTTGCCTCCTCGTGTCGAGATCTCCGGGGCCGGGCGCCCTGGAACCTTCGTTCCGGCCTTCCGAGCCTGGAAGACACTGCCAAGCAGGATTCGGGTTTTGGACCTCTAGCCCAGAACTTCCGTTTTCAGTTTTCGCCCTATTCGTAATGTATATCCGAGCCCCTCTGAAGTCAAGGTTCCGTCGAGTTCTCCGCAATCGATGAAGGGGAAACTGGCAATGGATACTAAAGAATGCGCTGATTCCAAAGGACCTAACGGCTTTGTTTCGCAAAAAGGGCTTTATCGATTATTGAGTTACATAATGCTGCTTGTATGATTATTTGTCACCAGACGTAGCCATAACAAATCTCCACGCCATCCGGACAACGACGTCGGCTGTAGGACGGCCATCCCATGTTGGCGCGGAGACCGCAGCCAGGCGCGAATTGTGCTAAAAAGTAGCGTCGAGAAGGGGAAAGGAAGAAGTCAGGAGTCAGGAGCCAGGAGTCAGAAGAAAGAATACCCCAATTCTTTCGGCTCCTGACTTCTGACTCCTGTCTTCTGACTTCTCATTGAGGAGGTCTCCGGTGCGGCGGCTTTCATTCTTCCTGATTTCGACGCTGTTGCTCCCCGGCTGGGGAGCCGCGCAACATAACTCCCTCCTGCCGCGGCCGCAGGAAATACGATATGGGAGCGGGCAGCTTCCCATACAGGGTCTGACGATCCACTTCGCAAGCGCCCCGAGCGCAGAGGACCGGTTTGCCGCCGAAGCGCTCAATGGCTGCCTGGCGAGGCGCGGCGTGGCAACCTTAGGAATAGAAGGCAATGTGCAGGAGGCAGCGGTGGCGCAGTCCGGCATCTTGCTGAAGCGAGACGGCGAAGGGCCTGTCCTGCCCATGCCGGACGAACGCCCCGGGCCTAATTCGCGCGAGGCCTACGAACTGAGCGTAACTGAGAAGGGCGCAGAAGTCCGCGCGCATTCCTCCACCGGCCTTTTTTACGGCGTACAAACCCTGTGCCAGCTCGCGGAGGGCGGAAGCGGAGACGCTGGTGCCAGACTCCCAGCAGTGGAAATTCGCGATTGGCCCGCGCTCGCCTATCGAGGCGTAATGATGGATATGAGCCACGGCCCGCTGCCCACCGTGGAGGAGGTCAAGCGCCAACTCGACTTCCTGGCCCGCTGGAAGGAAAACCAATACTACTTTTACAACGAAGCCAGCATCGAGCTGGAAGGCTACCCGTTGCTGAATCCCCGCGGGCGCTTTACGAAAGAGCAAGTCAGGCGGATCATCGCCTACGGGCGCGAACGGCACATCGACGTTATCCCTTGCCTGGAGCTTTACGGCCACATGCACGACCTGTTCCGGATTGAGAAGTATTCCGACCTGGCCGCGCTCCCTCACGGCGGGGAATTCAATCCGGCGAATCCGCAGGTTTTACCCCTGCTGACGGACTGGGTGAACCAGTTCGCCCAGCTCTTTCCCAGCCCGTTCGTGCACATCGGCTTCGACGAGACCTGGGAAATTGAGCGGGCCGCCCAAGAGCAGGGCGCCGGCGCGACTCCCGCCAAGCTGTTCGTGCGCCAACTCGGCAACGTCGCGCGGCTCTTCCAGCAGCACGGAAAGGGCGTGATGCTTTGGGGAGACATCCCCATCAAGTATCCGGACATCCTCAGCGAGCTGCCCTCCGGACTGATCGTGGTCGCGTGGGAATACGACCCGCGCGATCCGGAATACAAGCACTGGATGCAGCCCATCACTGAGCGGCATCTCCCTCACTTCATCGCCACCGGCGTGAACAGTTGGGACGAAATCGCGCCGGACTTTCCGCTCGCCTTCGAGAACATCGACACGTTTCTTGCCGCGGGCCGCAAGTCCGGCACGCTTGGGCTGATGAACACCGTCTGGTCGGACGACGCTCAGCTTCTGCTTCGCCTGTCGTGGCCCGCCATGGGCTACGGGGCCGCGGCGCCCTGGCAATCCTCGCCCATGGACCGCGCGCACTTCTTCTCCGACTATGCAAGCGCGATGTATCCGCCGGCGATGGCCGCGGAAGTGGCCGCGGGCCTGGAATCAATGGCGAAGGCGGAAGGCAGTCTTCAGAAGGTGCTGGGCCAAGAGACCATGCTGGAACTCTGGAAGGACCCCTTAACGCCATCAACCTTGAAGCAATCCACGCAGCACCGCGAAGACTTGCATCAGGCGCGCCTGCTGGCGGAGGATGCCGAGGAACATCTCGATCGTGCGCTGGCTCTGCGTCCGTTGACGGATGACCACGGCGCTCTGAGCAGCTTGCTCGTCGGGAGCGAACTGCTTGATTATGCGGGAATGAAGTTTCAATATGCTGTGGAAATCGGCGAGCGCTGGCGAGACCTCGGCCCGCACCCCACCGGCGACCAGTTGTGGGTCCTTTTCGAATCAGAGGTCACCACCTCCGACCATGCGCGCCTTCCGGACCTCATGGACGCGATCAGCCAACTCCGCGAGTCCTATCGCCAAGCCTGGTTGCAGGAATATACGCCCTACCGGCTCGCCTCGGCGCTGGGACGATGGGACGCCGAATACGAATACTGGCGACGCCTGCAAGCGCGCTTGCGTGCTTTCCTGGCAAGCTACCATACCGGCGAGCCCCTACCCTCGCTCGAGTCGGTAGTCTCCGGGCCGAAGGACAGTAGTCAGTAGTCAGTTGTCAGTAGTCAGTGGTCAGTGGTCAGTGGTCAGTACCCGAAGGGCTCTTGTCAGTTCCCAGTAGCAGTTCTAAGAGGCCGCTTCTACCGACTGCTGACAACTGCTCTCAAGGGGAAGACCATGAAAGCTCTTTATCGCAACTCCACCCGACACCCTCCAAAGCCCGTGGGAGAGAGCGTCGTGCCCGCGGAAATCCCGGCGGGAGTGGTGGGCATGGGGCTGATGGGGACCAGCATCGCAGCCTGCCTGCTGATAGCCGGGCATCCGGTGGCCGCGGTCGATTCCGACCCCGTGCGGCGCCGCCAAGCCCGCAGGCGGCTGCGCGAGCACCTGCGGGAAGCCCGGCGCGAGGGGCTGCTGAAAAGCAACCCTGCGAATGTCCTGGCGCGATTCAAGGTCAGCGGAGAGTTTGCTGCGCTGGCGAATGGCCAGCTCGTGATCGAGTCCGTGTTCGAGGACCTGCAAGCCAAGCGGCGAGTGATCCGGCAGATTGAAGAAATCGTCTCACCGCACGCCCTCATCGCCAGCAACACCTCTTCACTTCCCATCACTCAACTTCAGAAGGGCGCGCGCCATCCCGAGCGCATCCTGGGTATCCACTGGGGCGAGCCCGCACACATTCTCCCTTTCATGGAGATCATCTGCGGGCGGGACACCGCGCCTTCCTGCGCGCAGCGCGCCATGGCCCTGGCGCGCCACTGGGGCAAAGAACCTTCTCTGGTGCGGCGCGACATCCGGGGATTCATCACCAACCGCATCATGTACGCCATGCTCCGCGAAGCCTTCCACCTGGTGGAGTCGGGCTACGCCACCGTGGAAGACGTGGATCGGTCGGTTCGCAACGACTACGGTTATTGGATGACGCTCGCCGGCCCGTTTCGGTACATGGACCTCACCGGCATTCCGGCCTACGCGGCCGTCATGAAGGGCCTACTTCCTGAGCTAAGCTGCAACCCGCGCGTTCCAACGCTGATGAAAAAGGTCGTGCGCTCGGGGGCGCTGGGCGTCGCCAACGCCCGCGGCTTTTATCGCTACACCCCCGCACAAGCCAAACGCTGGGAAAAACTCTTCCAGAAATTCAGCTACGACATTCGCGCTCTAGCGCAGAAATATCCCGAGGGCGTCGGGGATTGATCCTCCCCCATGAGGCGCTTTGGGAGTTCGCATTTATCTTGATCGCCTGGGGTCAACCTCGATAGGATAATGCGCCATGACCCGGCAATTCACCCGTCGCGCTTTCCTGAAAACCGCGGGAGCGGCATCCACAGCGCTCCAGGCTGCCCAAGCGCCAGGTCTGGTATGCGACGGGCCACAACATTCCGCCCAAAGCCGGCAATAAAGAGGTGCTGGAGTGGTTCGACGCGTATTTGAAGTGAGTATTCTGTAGCAACAACGCCGGCGTGATGCCGGCAGGAGGAAAAGGTATGAATCGGTTCCGTGTTATCTCCTTGCTCGTCCTCATGTTCATCCAGAGTGCAACTGCACTTCGGGCTGCATCCCCCCCAGAAGTCGGCGGCGCGCCTAATATGCTGCTTCGGGAGAATTGGGCCATCCAGTCTTCGGACGAGGTGCAGGCAACAGGCGCGGCCATCTCCACGCCGGGATTCAAAGCGCGCGACTGGTATCGGGCCACGGTCCCGACCACCGTGTTCAGCGCTTTGGTGGAGCAGCACGTCTACCTCGACCCGTACGTCGGCATGAACCTGCGCACCGCACCCGGCACGACTTATCCGATCTACCAGAATTTTTCGAGTTATCCCATGCCGCCAGGCAGCCCCTTTCGGCACTCATGGTGGTATCGCACGGAATTTCAAATTCCCGCCGACTACCGCGGCAAAACTCTGTGGCTGGGTTTTGACGGCGTCACTTATCGCGCCAAGGTCTGGATGAACGGCCACCAAATCGTGTCCGCCGATAAGCTGGCGGGTACGTGGCGGGTGTTCGAGTTCAATGTCACCGCCACCGCCCGGCCGGGCGAGAAGAACTCGCTCGCCGTCGAAGTTTTTCCGCCCCAACCGGACGACCTTGCCATTACCCTGGTGGACTGGGCTCCGATGCCACCCGACAAAGAGATGGGCCTTTGGCGCGACGTCCACATCACGGCCACCGGCCCCGTCGCGCTGCGCTACCCCGCGGTGCTCACCAAGCTCAACCTGCCTTCCACCGACCAGGCTCAGCTCACCGTCAGGGCGGAGCTGAAGAACGCCAGCGCCAGCGCGGTCGAAGGCGTACTGAAAGGGAAGATCGAGAACCTCGAGTTCTCGCAGTCGGTGCGGCTCGGCCCCGGCCAGACCCAGGTCGTCCGGTTCACGCCGGAGAAATTCCCGCAACTCCGGCTGGCGAACCCGCGCCTCTGGTGGCCGGCACAAGTCGGACCACAAAACCTTTATCCACTCGATCTGCAATTCGAGGTCGGCGGCCAGATCTCAGACTTGAGTCACATTCGCTTCGGTATCCGCCAGGTGACCTCCGAGATTGATGGCCAGGGGCACCGCCTGTACCGCATCAATGGACAGAACATCCTGATCCGCGGCGCGGGCTACAGTATGGACTTGCTGATGCGCTCGTCGCCGGAGCGGCAGGAAGCCCAGCTGAATTACGTCCGCGACCTGAACCTCAACGCCGTGCGCCTGGAAGGCAAGCTGGAGGATGATCACTTCTTCGACCTCTCCGACCAATTGGGGATCCTGGTGATGCCCGGCTGGTGCTGCTGTGACCGTTGGGAGAGATGGGGCAGGTGGGAGGCCGAAGATGAGTCCGTCGCCGCCGAATCCCTGCGCGACCAGATCCGCCGGTTGGAGCGACACCCTTCCGTATTCACTTGGCTGTACGGCAGCGATAATCCGCCTCCCCCGAAAGTGGAGAAGATGTATTTGAAGATTCTTGACGAATTGGAGTGGCCCAACCCCTCGGTTTCTTCGGCCTCGGCCGCGCCGACCACGGCCGGCCCCAGTGGCGTGAAGATGACCGGTCCCTACGAATACGTAGCCCCCTCGTTCTGGTACCTGGACACTAACTTTGGCGGAGCATTTGGCTTTAACACGGAGACCAGCCCCGGCCCGGCGATCCCGCCCATCGAGAGTCTGCGCCGCATGTTGCCGGCGGATCATCTTTGGCCGATTGACTCCGTCTGGGAATACCACGCCGGGGGCATGTCCAGCACTCTCAGTGTATTCACCGAGGCGCTCAACAAGCGCTACGGCCCCTCAACCTCCGTGGAGGAGTATTCACGCAAGGCCCAGATGCAGGCTTACGAGGCCCACCGCGCCATGATGGAAGCCTTCGGCCGCAACAAGTACACCTCCACCGGCGTCATTCAGTGGATGCTCAACAATGCCTGGCCCAGCATGATCTGGCACCTGTACGACTGGTACCTTCGCCCCGGCGGTTCCTACTTCGGTGTCAAGCGCGCCTGCGAACCCCTCCACGTCCAGTATTCGTATGACGACCGCTCCGTCGTGGTTGTGAACTCGTACTACAAAGCTTTTCC
>Ga0209777_10008583_pt1 | contig 11161 bp, 13 predicted proteins | sample FrelakmetHBP12HB_FD_187147 | JGI IMG/M metagenome (GOLD analysis project Ga0209777, IMG submission 187147) | Freshwater lake sediment microbial communities from the University of Notre Dame, USA, for methane emissions studies -HBP12 HB (SPAdes)... | ecosystem: Environmental > Aquatic >...
CGTGGATGTGGGTAACAATTTCATCACCCAGGACAAGAAGGGCTTCCTTGTGGGCTTTCTTATCTTTATGAATGTGGACAGGAGAGATTGCAAGGGAACTATAACGGTTTGTGGGAATTTCTTCACTGGTGATGCCTTCATAATACTTTTTGATGTGAATCATCAGCATATGTAAATGGAGTAACTCTTCTTTTTGCACACTATCACCTTCCGCAAAAAAATACATGTCTTTTGCGGCTGATATATCTTTTTGGTGACCTTTATATCAGATCACGTACGCGGTTGTGCCGCGATAATCGGGCTCGCAATTGGGGATGCTCTGGGCGCGCCCCTTGAAGGGTTTCCGGCACCCCTGAAGAGGGTGACGGACATGATTCCGGGCGGCAGGCATCCAAGGACGAAGGGGGAAGTCACCGACGATACCCTGCAGGCGCTGGCAGTTGCTGCATCGCTTACCGCATGCCGCAGGTTCGATCCTGATGACGTGATGGTGCGGCTTGTTGCCGCGTACCGTGACAACCCGCAGTGGTTTGGCCCCACATCATCCACTGTTTTCGAGCTCGTCAGGAGCGGTGTCCCGGTACACACGGCTGCCGCTGTTGCGCACGAGCGGCTGGGTGCGAGCCGGAGCAATGGCAGTGTCATGCGTGGGTTTCCTCTCGGGGTGTTCTATGCCCCGGGATCAGTCGGGACAATAAGCATCGCCGGCTCGCGCCTGACCCACTATGACATGGTCGCCGCCCACTGTTCCGTATGGCTCAACACGATGACGAGCGCGATGTGCCGGGGGAGCACGCGGGAGACAGCATTCCGGCAGGCTTACGCAGCGTGTCGGAACGATGACGTGTTCCTTATGCTGGGGCACTATAAAGACCATCCCCCGGACCCGTCGCTCGACGCCCTCCTCTGTGCCCATGCCGCCCTTTCCTGTTTCATGGACGCCGGTTCATTCGAGGACGCAGTGATCTCAGCCGTCAACCTCGGAGGGGATGCGGACACAGTCGGCGCATGCTGCGGGGCGCTTGCCGGCGCGTGCTGGGGGATGGATGCGATCCCCGGGCGGTGGATTAAGGATCTTGAAGATTATGCCCGGATCAGCTCTATCTCCTATGAACTTGCGATGGCGGCCGAGATCTAAAAAAAGGTTACTTACGATCCCTTAAGTTCAACGAGCTTGAGCGCCCGCCCTTTTTCGCAGATGTCGGGGGCGTTCCCGAGAACTTCCACGATGACGTACTTCTCCCCCTCCACGATCCCGTCAGGGTGGCAGAGCTCGAAGCTCCGGCAGTCCGCCTTGTTGCAGGAGGATTCGAATTTGATCTTGGAATTGACCATCGCCATGTCAGCACTGATCAGCGCCGTCGACGGCGCCTCCATCACCTCGACGGCAGTTGCGCCGTTGAAGTGCACGCCGCACTCGTGGTGAGTTGAGCGGACGGTGACGACCCGGTATTTCCTGCCTTTCTGCAAATTATGGCACGCTTTTTTCACCTTGCAGGTATCGCAGCCGGCAACCTCTCCTTCATACACAAACTCGACGCCCTGCCGTGCATGCACCGTCCCGATCAGGGTCACTTTGGTCTTTGCTTCCGTCATAAACCTCACTCCTTGTAGAGCATCCGGACAACCTTTTCCGCAGACTCTTTGGTCAGTCCCATATCAAGTATGGTAAAGCGCTCGGGACGGATTGTCTTTGCCATAAGGAGCGCTTCCACAGCAACACTGTCCTCAATCCCCACATCTGCGGGAGTGGTCGGGGCACCGATCATCTTTAAGGAAGCCCGGATGCTTCTCCAGTCCCCACCATGCAGGTACATCGAGATGATCGTGCCGATCCCGCAGCTCTCGCCGTGCAGGGCTTTCCCGGGTGCAAGCCGGTCAAGGGCATGGGAGAACTTGTGCTCACCGCCGCTTCCCGGGCGCGAGGAGCCTGCGATGCTCATCGAGACTCCGCTTGAGACCAGCGCCTTGGTCACAAACCACGCCGACTCCTCGTTGTGCGGTTTGATCACGTGGGCGTTTTTTACCAGGATCTCGGCCGTCATCTTCGAGAGTGCCATCGCATATTCGCTCACCGGCTCGCCTTTCACCCGGTGGGCGAGGTCCCAGTCGAGGATTGCCGTGTAATTGGAGATGATGTCGGCACACCCTGCCGCAAGGAGCCGGTGCGGTGCGGCGGCGATAATGCCGGTATCGGCAACAATCGCAATTGGGGGCTGCGCCTCAAGGGATGCGTGCCCCTCCATGGTGGGAAGTGATGCACGGGCTGACGCAATCCCGTCATGCGAAGCCGCGGTGGGGACCGATATGAACTGCTTATCAGTGTTGTAGGAGACGATCTTTGCGGTATCGATCACCCTGCCGCCCCCAACCCCGATCACAAAATCCACACCTTTCGCTGCAGCCTCTCCTTTTTTTATGATTGCGGGGCTGATCGTTTCTGCAGTGAACGTCGTGATATCATAGTGATCATCCATAAATTCCCGGACCCTGCTTCCTGCGAGGTCCATGGTGCTTTTTCCTGAAATGAGGAGTGCAGAGCCACCGAGCGTCAGATCCTCGCAGACATCCGGGATCTGGGCGAGCACGTCATGACCGATCACCACATCACGGGGGAGCTGCATCCACCGGGACTTGTCGAACGGTTTAACTTTGAGTAATTTTATAGGCTCTGAGCTCATTGAGATCAGAAATGATTAGTGAGTTCATCTACAAATATTACATCGATCCCATACGGTACGGCCAGCCCTATAACATTGTTGACACGCTCACCTACGCGTTCATCCTTATCATCTGCATATACATTTTTTACCGTTGGCTGATGAGTTCCCGGTACCTGAACCGGATCCGGCTCACGATTGATACCCAGTTCATTCTCGCCACCCTCCCCTATGTCGTACTGGGCGGGGTCCTGAGAGTCGTACAGGACACGGGGATGATCAAAGGGGATCTCCAGTTCCTGCTTGTCACGCCGTTGATCTACTTTGTCCTCTTCTTCTTCACGCTGGGCATGATCTTTTTGTCGCGGTACCTCGAGGCACAGGGCCTGGTAAAAAATTTCCTTTCGTTGTACGCTTTTGTCGGCGCCATGAGCGCATTTATTGTGGTGCTTATCCTCGCAGCCTACGGGATGACCATGACCCGGATCGACCTCTTTGTCCTGTTCATCATCCCCCTCATGGCAGTCACTGCGACCGCCATCCTCTGGTCATTCATGCGGTACGTGCTTGCATGGAAGTACGTCAGCCACCCGCTCTACATCACCCTCATCTTCGGGCACATGCTGGATGCGAGTGCGACAAGTTACGGCATCGACCTTCATCCTGCACTCCATTATGTTGAAGAGCATGTGGTGGGCTCGAACCTCATCCAGTGGACGGGCACGGCGTTTGTCATGTTCCCCTTAAAACTCATCGTGCTCTTCCCCGCGATCTATATCCTTGAGCTGTACCGTAAAGAGGCGGACCCGGACTTCTGGCACCTTGTCGTGCTTGCCATGATCGTCGTGGGGCTTGCTCCCGGTATCCGGGACATGACACGGATGGTGCTGTATGTCTGAACATGGCTTGGGCAGGGCGGTCATCATCATATTCCTGCTCTTCTTTTCGACCATCCTCATCGGCTGGGTGGGGACTGCCCAGAACCATGCAGTCGGCGAGGAGTTTATGCACATGTTTGAAAAAGATGTCGCCAAACAGGTGATGGGGGGTAGTGACGCTGAGATCGGCAGCAAGATCTTTCTCAATAACCTCGAAGCCTGCCTCCTCCTCTTCCTGGGAGGCGCATCCTTTGGGATATTTACCATCTTCATCATGAGCTTGAACGGCATCGTTATCGGCGCCATCATGGAGATCGTCCACGAACAGCACAGTGCTGCATTTGTCGCGGCAGCGATCCTCCCGCACGGCATCTTCGAGATCCCCGGGTTTATCATTGCCGGCGCACTGGGGATTATGCTCTCCCAGTCGCTCATCAACGAGTACTATGGCAAGGGTGATGCAGCGGCAGATATGCGACGGCTCGCCCGGAGTTTTGTTCTTATGGTCCTCCCCCTGCTCGTCGTTGCGGCGCTCGTCGAGGCTTTTATTACGCCGCAGGTCATACAATTGGTGGTTTAGGGGTTTTTAATGGACGAGGACGCGGGCGCACTGCCGCCAAAAAACCAGTTTTCTGAATGGTATAACGACATTTTGTGGCGTGCGGAGATCATGGACGTCCGATACCCGGTGAAAGGGCTCTACGTCTGGTACCCGTATGGGTTTGCAATCCGCAAACACGTCTACCAGCGCCTGCGTGACCTCCTCGACCGCGACCACGAGGAGGCGCTCTTTCCGCTCCTTATCCCGGAACAGGAGTTCATGAAGGAGGCGGAGCACATCAAGGGGTTCGAGGACGAGGTCTACTGGGTGACCCACGGGGGGACGAGTCCGCTTGAGGTTAAACTTGCACTCCGCCCGACGAGCGAGACCGCAATTTACCCGATGTATGCCCTCTGGGTCCGTTCCCATGCCGACCTGCCTTTAAGGATCTACCAAGTCGTCAACACGTTCCGGTACGAGACCAAACAGACCCGGCCCCTGATCCGGTTGCGGGAGATCACATCGTTTATGGAGTCGCACACGGTGCACGCGACATGGGACGAGGCCGAGGCGCAGGTTGAGGCCGAGATTGCGCTGACCCGCGAGTTCTACGAAACCCTCTGCATCCCGATCATCATCTCGAAGCGTCCCGACTGGGACAAGTTCCCCGGCGCTGATTACACAATTGCCGTGGATACGGTCATGCCGAACGGCAGGACACTGCAGATCGGCACCGTCCACCACCTCGGCACCCATTTCTCAAAGACGTTCTCCATCACCTACGAGGACACGAAGGGGGAGCAGCAGTTCGCCAACCAGACCTGCTACGGTATCTCGGAGCGGTGCATCGCGGCCCTCATCGGAGTCCACGGGGATGACAAGGGTTTGATCCTGCCCCCGGCTGTTGCAGCGGTCCAAGTCGTGATCGTGCCGATCCTGATCGGGAAACGGCACGAGGATGTGCTCACGTCTGCGCAAAAACTTGAGGAGGAACTAAAGTGCGCTGGGTTCCGGACGAAGATCGACACCCGGGACATGCGGCCCGGTGCGAAGTACTACTGGTGGGAACTCCGGGGCGTCCCGCTACGGCTCGAACTGGGGCCGCGGGATATTGACTCCGGCAAGGTGATGGCTGCGACCCGGCTGGGCGAGAAGGTGTCGCTCGACCGGGCCGGCATCGCGAATGGGGTCACCCGGGTCCTTACCGGGATCTCGCAGGCGATGAAAGCAAATGCCGAAGAGCATATGAAAAACAGCCTCTGCACGGCCGGCACGATCGAGGCCTGCAATCTCTCACTCAACGACGAACGGGTCGCGGTCGTCCCGTGGTGCGGGGACCGTGCCTGCGGGGATGCAATCGAGGAGAAGTCGAACTCCAGCATCCTCGGCACGGAAGTGCGGTCGCCGTATGTTTCGGATGCCGGCGGGGCGTGCGTCATCTGCGGGAAACCGGGGAAGGCGACGCTCGTGGGAAGGACGTATTAAGAAAATAATCGGATTTGATCTTTTTTTAGGTTCCACAGGCTACAGGTAATCCAGGAACCGATCCTTCAACCAAACAGGTTTAAACAGGCCGGTTTCTTCCCCCGTAAAACAGTCTATCCCCGATTTCGTCCGATTTAAAAGATAATCAGGGAAACAGAATCTAAAAATGCCCGAAACTGGCCGGTCGTGAAAATCCGGTTTTCCCTGAAATAAGCCCATATTGAGCCCGGATTGCCATTTTTGGGATACCTCCGTACTGAGAGAGATGATCTCTCAAAAAAAGGATCTTATTCCGGGATCACCATCGGAGCGGGGGATGTAAAACCTGCCATGGAGGACATGGCGGGAGCATCCCCGGTTATCAACGGGGCATGCAGATAGTGGACAGCCACCCCTCATTCAGGAAGAATGCGATTCCGACGAGCCGACCACAAACCGTATCCTCTCCCCAATCAATCGCGTATTGGTAAGAATGATCCGGACTCTGCGGTGCCGGAGTGCCGCAAATATCGCCACAATATTTCTCATCGCGCTCTCCCTCATCGCACCCACCATTGTCGCCGCTGAGACCGGGACCCCGGCCCCCATCATAACGATTCCCGCCAACGACACCTCCATCGCCTCAATCGCAGCCCACGGTACCATCGCCCCGCAATCATCCTTTGAGAAGATGGGCAACCAGCAAATCACGCTCTTCCGGTTCGAATCGAACCAGACAACCTTCCCCGGCCCGCGCTCGATGGCATTCGGCCCCCGCTACATCCAGCTGACTACGAACATGGGAACACTCTTCCTTCTTACGGCCGGTGCCTGTGTTGTGATACTGGTATTCGTCATCTACCGGAGAAGGAAAGCCAGAGCGACGGAAGTCGATTCAATAGAAAATACGCCGGAAAACGGCGATGAAAAACAGGTTTGAGAATTGACCGGGCGGTATCAGCACCGGTCACAGGTATAGGTTATTTTCAGCGTCGGCTTGCGCATGTCGCCCTCGATCTTCTTCTTCCCGCCGAGGATGAACCACTTCCCGCAGACCGGGCACTTCTTGGGCCGGAAACGGTCCAGAGTCATCATCGGGATCTCGAGCACAAAGGAGGTCTTGGTCCATTCCTCCACGGGCTTGTCCGCGTTCTCTTCGTACGCGGTAACAAATCCCATGATCTGCTGCGGGGGGACGCCGAGGTCAACGAACTGCTTGAAGACAAAGTAGTTGAAGATGAGCCACGAGAGGTCGGAGCGCTCGATAATCCCTTCCAAATCGCCAAACGCCTCTTCGAATTCCTCCAGTGAACAGCCGCACAGCGGGCATTTTCCGCTCACGAGCTCGTCCAGGAAGACCTCTTCGTGGCAGCCCGGGCATGTTGTGTGGGGTGCGTGCATGCGTGATGTCATAGGTGCTCCATTGATTGGGTCATAGTAAGTATTAAAGGTCTGGTATCCCCGGCAGGCAACGGCTGGTACCGGATTTATTCTTGCAGGATATGGTGGGTCTGAAGGACTCTTATACATATCACCCGTGCATGTAATAATTAAAAATTCTTACGGTTTGAGCGCGGGACCGCAGCCGATATCATTCAGAGGCTAACTCCTCGCGCTCCATGACCATGGTGCCAAACACCAGTTTTTCAAGCACCTGCGAGACGTACTTGATCTCCATTGCCTTTTCAAGGTCTTCGTTCCGGTGGATGTCGGCGTAAAGCTGGAGGCGGACGAGCGCGAACCGGAACCGGTCGAGCGTTTCGTCGTCGAGGTTCATCGCCTCGCGGTAGATCGGTTCAACAAGGTCCACAAATGCCTGCGGGTTCTCGAGGCACGCGATCACGCCCTTGTAGATGGCAAGCGGTTTTTCCTTGCCGCAGAGGACCCGCATGTAGTCCATTTTTTACCCCTCGACTTCCCTGATCAGCGCTTCCATCACCTTATCGACACTTTCCCAAGTGGCGCTGGCTTCATTCCTCCGGATAATGAACGGGCGCCCTTCGTCACCAGCCTTGCGCATCTCGATATCGATGGGGATTGCGCCAAGGAACGGGACGTTCATCTCATCTGCGATCTTCTTTCCCCCGCCTTTGCCGAACAGGTCGATCTCATGGCTGCAGTGGGGGCAGAGCATCCCGCTCATGTTCTCGATGACCCCGATCACCGGAAGCCCGAGCTTCTCCACGAATTTTATGGATTTCCTCGCATCGAGCGTGGCAACGTCCTGTGGAGTCGTCACGATGACGGCGCCCCGGACATTGGGGGCGATCTGGGCGATCGTCAGCGCTTCGTCACCGGTGCCGGGCGGGAGGTCGACAACGATGTAATCGAGCGTCCCCCAGTTGACTTCGTCGAGGAGCTGTTGGATTGCTGCCATCTTCATCGGCCCGCGCCAGATGAGCGGCGTGCTCGTATCGGGCAGAACAAAAGCGATGGATACTACCGAGAGTGTGCCGGTGACATGCACCGGCTCGATCTTATTGTCCATCATCGCAAACTTCTGGTCCTCGATGCCCAGCATCTTGGGGATGTTGGGGCCGTGCATGTCAAGGTCCAATAACCCGACGTGATACCCGTGGTTTGCAAGGGCATACGCAAGGTTCACGGACACGGTAGACTTGCCAACGCCACCCTTGCCGGACAGGACGAGCACTACGTGTTTGACATCGATATTTGCCTTGGGTGGAAGCCCTCCGGCACCTTTTGCGTCGGAGCAGGTGCTCGCGGTCGGGCATGCGTTGCATTCGTGGGCGCACTCCTCTTTTGTGGGGGTAGGACTGGTATTTTTCTTTGCCATGGTATGCCTCTTAGTAAAAATCACTGCATTACTCTCATCAGTTCTGTCTCAATGACCATAAAGATATATCAGTGTATGCAAGGCACGATGCCGGAGTAACCTGATGCGTCCTGGCAGGACCCCATCCGTTCCGGGGTTGCCGTAATCAGGGGGTCTCTTTTTGTGATATGTCCTGCCGGTGACGCATCGGGATACAATCGGTTCTCCGCATGTACGGCTTGATGTCGAGCACCGGCGTGCCATCGATCGCGTCCAGCCCGCGGACCCGCAAAGTGCTGCCCTTTCGTTCGATAAGGTCAACAACACAGAACCCGATTGGGTTGGGGCGGTTGGGCGAACGCGTCGCAAACACCCCGTGCTCAGTTGAAAGGTGCGGCGGTGTTGCTGCAAGCACAGTCCGGCAAGCTTGGTCAAACCAGCAGAGTACGATCAGGTTCGGGTGATGTTCGATATCCTTAAGACCGGGGGCAAACGCTTCATCGATGAGAATTTCCGATTCCGTTTCAGAGAACCGCCCCTGGTGGGGAGCTTCTGACATCGTTTTGTAGGGTGACCGGACAACCCCGATCTGCCTGAGATCCATCTGCATTAAATTCCTCTCTCACCAGAGTTGTGGGTTTGAGGAGGATATGAGCCTGATGGAGAGGGTGCACCATCCCGTATTCGTCAACCTTAATATGTCGGAGGGCAGAATCACAGGATCGATGCATCGTACCCGCACACCCGTGCGACAGCCCGGACCCGAGCCCGATCCTTCCCTACGCGCCTATCTTGACAAGCACGAGTCCCTCTATTCGCCGCTTGCTGCCACCAGTGCCGATGCGGTGCGCCGGCATAACCGGAAAGCTCCCGATATCCGGACCCCCTACTCCCGTGACGCAGACCGGATCATCCATACCCGGGCATATACCCGGTATATCGACAAGACACAGGTCTTCTACTTAGTGGAAAACGACCACATCACCCACCGCGTCATCCATGTCCAGCTCGTGTCAAGGATCGCCCGCACCATCGGGCGCTCCCTGCGCCTGAACGAAGATCTCATCGAGGCGATCGCACTCGGGCACGACATCGGCCACATCCCATACGGTCATTTTGGCGAGAGCTGCCTTTCAGAGCTTTGCGAGCGGAACGGGATCGGAAAGTTCTTTCACAATGTGCAAAGCATACAATCGCTTGACCGGATCGAGGACTGCGACCTTACCATGCAGGTGCTGGACGGCATCCTCTGCCACAACGGCGAAGCTGATGACCTCCGGATCGCCCCTAAACCCTGCACAACATGGGCAGCATTTGACAAAAAAGTGCAGGACAATGCCGGTGGCAGGCGCAACCGCCCGCCGATGACGCTCGAAGGCTGCGTTGTCAAGTTCGCCGACACCATTGCCTATATCGGCAGGGACGTCCAGGACGCCCGCGAGATCGGGCTCCTTCCTGCCACAAGTTCCATTCCCGAGGAATGCCGCGAGCTGCTCGGGGATACCAACCGCGATATCATCAACACCCTGATCTATGACCTGCTCAAAAACAGCGACTGCGAGGACGAGGGCTATATCTCCTACAGCAGGGATATCGAAAAAGCGCTCATTTCGCTGCGGGATTTTTCCCACAAGAACATTTACGATAACCCGCGGCTCACATCCGAACGCGAAAAGATCCGGACAATGTACGGGACGCTCTTTACCACCTATATCGATGACCTCGAAGACCGCCGCACTTCCTCACGCATCTTTTCTGACTTTGTGAATACGAGCTGGATCAATTCAGGTTACCGGGATACTGCAACGCATGCGGAGCTGGTCAGGGATTATATCGCCGGGATGACCGACCGGTACTTTGCAAAACGGTTTGAGGAGATCGTCATCCCGCGAAGGGTTGAGGGGCGTTTTTCATAAAAAGAGTCCGAAGGGATCACTCGTATTTTCCCTTCACGCCCGCCCAGCCGGTAAACCCGCAGTAGATGCACCCGATGCCCTCGCAGTGGTGACATTGTTTTTTCGGGGAGGCGACAAGGACGGTCCCGCTCTTATTACAATAGAGACAGCCCAGCCCGCCGCAATGCCCGCAGGTCGCGGGTTCATACACCTTTTTTTCACCATCCATCCTGTTCACCCACTCCTGCCTCTTCCCTGCAATCCCGGCAGGGCCACCCCAATAAGGAGGGCATCATTCTTCATCAGGGAACCCCGACAACGCATCAAGGAGTTCCTGTGCCGACTGGTACCGCAATGCGGGATCTTTTTCAATGCATCGTAGTATGATCCGGTCAACCGCTGCTGCACCTGCATTGAATTCTGACGGGGGGCGGGGAAGATCGCGGAGGATCGCGGTCCCGGCTTCCACCATACTCCCTCCTGTAAAAGGGACTGAACCGGTAACAAGCTCGTAGAAGGCAACCCCCAGCTGGTAGATGTCGGTCCGTTCATCCGTCCTCCCGAACTCTGCCGGGGAGACCTGCTCCGGGGCAGCATAGGAGAGAGAGAAGCCCGCGATGCTGGACTGCCTGAGGTCGGTCGCAAGCACCTTGCTCATCCCCCAGTCAGTGATCTTGGGGGTCAGGTCCGCCGTCACGAGAATGTTGTGGGGTTTGATATCCCGGTGGATGATCCCCAGCCCGTGCGCATATCGCAGCGCATCGGCAATCTTCTGGATGATATATACCGCTTTCCGGACCGGGATGGGTTTTTTAATCATCTCCAGCGATCCTGCGACATACTCCATCTCAACATAGGGGACCGGCAGGATATTTACCGCAGACACCTCCACGATGTTGGGGTGGTGCAGCATCTCCCAGACCTTGATCTCGTTTAAAAATGACTTT
>Ga0209777_10008584_pt1 | contig 11159 bp, 12 predicted proteins | sample FrelakmetHBP12HB_FD_187147 | JGI IMG/M metagenome (GOLD analysis project Ga0209777, IMG submission 187147) | Freshwater lake sediment microbial communities from the University of Notre Dame, USA, for methane emissions studies -HBP12 HB (SPAdes)... | ecosystem: Environmental > Aquatic >...
GGATTTTTCCGCGAGTGAACAGGTGGGTAAGGAGCTGCGGGATGCGGCAGATGACCCGATGGTAGAGGCGATCGTGCTCCGGGTGAACAGCCCCGGGGGAACTCCTGCCGCAGCGGAAGAGATTATCCGGGACCTTGAATATGCCAAATCGAAGAAACCGGTCGTGGTCTCGATGGGAGATATGGCGACCTCCGCCGCGTACTACGTGAGCTCCCATGCCAACAAAATCTATGCCGACCCCGACACGTTTACAGCCGGGGTTGGTGTGATGTGGACGTTCCCCGATAATTCCCAGTGGATGAACAAGGAAGGATATAATGTCAGTATCATTAAATCGGGGAGCAAAAAGGACATGGGCTCGTCTTCCCGGCCGTTAACTGAGGATGAGTTTTCCTATGCACAGGGAATTGTTGACGCGAGCTTTAAGGAATTCATCAGCGATGTAATGGTGCAGCGGCATATTGCCCGTGCTGATATCGAGGACGGCAGGGTGATCCGCGGTGCCGATGCAGTCAAGATCAATATTGTAGACGAAATCGGCAACCTAAACGATGCGATCGACGGAGCAAAAGCGCTCGCAAAACACGGGTCGCTCATTTAGATCATCTGCAGCGGTTCGGCCTTCATGAATTCGCGTGCAACGGTAGTTGCATAGTGTCCGGGTGGCAGGATGAACTGTAAGCGGACACTGGTATCTTCTGTAATGGGGTGGATCTCCGTCCGGAGGGCAATGGGGCGCAGGGCTCCATCGAACCGGGTTTTTACAAACGCAGATGCCTGCCGGAACTGTTCTGCCCCGATACCCCGTTCACCCATGAGCCCGGCAATGTACTGATCGCTCTCGGATACGGGGTGGAACGGCTCTTTTCCCGGCATAAAGATTGCAATGCTGCACCTGCTGCGGCTGATGTGCTGCAGGGCGGTTTTTATATTTCTGGCATTTACAACATCCTCTTTTTTATTTAAAAAGAGAAGCCGGTCTCCAACGCGGGGCTCCGTAAGGGAATATCCCTGCGTGATCCTCTGGCTCAGTGCCTCGTTGAAGAGGTACGACTGGAACGCTGAAACAAACATCGAGAGGAGTTTTGGGGGGAGCTCAAAAAGAGCACCGGCATAATCTTCGGAATGGTTATGGAGGTGCTGGAGCATCGCCCGTTCATACCCCATCGGGACGGGCAATTCCCGGAGTGCGACCTGCGGGTCACGGGTCTGTAAGAATGCTGTGCGGATCATCCGGATGTTCTCGGATTCCAGGGGAAACGCTTGTCCGATGTACGTGAGAACAGCTCCCTCGTAATCACCGGAAAGGATGCACTCACCCACACGGTGAGTGACCGGGCGGATGACCCCGAACCGCTGGAGACCATAATAGTTCGGGACGCCGTGTATCAGGTCTGCAGTGATTTCCTGGGCTCTTTCTTTCAGGCCTGCGGTAGTGCACTCCCGGATGACAATATCAAACTCGTTCCCCAGAAGATCGCCAAGCGAGAGCTGGGAGTTCTGGTGGCCGACAATCTCCAGGGTGATATCCTTGAGCCGCACATTTTCAACCGCTTCGGGTTCTGCCTTGTAAATCGAGATGAGCTGTGTCGTCACCGCCCGCCGGTCCTTGGTGCCCGCCCAGCCGATCCTGCGGTGGCTGATCCCAAGGTGTTTTGCGATCTCCTTTATTGCATGCTGGTGTTCCCAGTTCTTCTTGGTGAGCCGGCAGATGAGGTAGGGGCCGGTGCCGGAACCTGACACAACCGGGATCTCCCTGACAATAAAATCTTCAGCCGATGAGCGAAGCTTCCCCCCAATCCCCTCGGCATCGCTTGCGTACCAGCGCATGCCGAGGTCCTGTTCAAGGGGATATGGGCTCCTGATCATAAAAGCGAAAGGTTACCGGTGATCTTATCCAGGTCTTCACTCTTTGCCGGGCCAAGGCCGAGTGCGGTGATTGTGCCCGGGGGGATCTCGGTCATCCCAGCGTCCTGGATAAGGGACGAAGCGATACCGGCATGTTCTGCGATCACCTTCAGCTCGTGGAGCGTGCGCTCATCGTTTGCCTTGAGCACCACCTTCTTCTGCCCTTCGGCATACCATGCCTTTTTGAGGTTTTTGTCGGCATGCTCGTACGCACCTATTGACGCGTGTGCTGCCTGTGCACACTTCTTGCCGCAGCTCATCTTGACATCGTTTCTTACAATCAGGCACTGTTTGTACCTGAAAAATGGTTCCTGTTTGAGCATAGTTTCTTTTTCGGGTGATTTTGGCATCGCAAAATCTCTTTAATTTGCGTTCTGATTAACTTAATCGTGTTCAAAGATGCAATGTATCTTACGGATGTCAAACACAAACCGCACAAACACTTGGATGGAACTGCGCACAAAACCATCCGAGTATATTCCCGTAAAAAAGTTAAGGGTTTTTACAATTATGTCCCGGTCGGGATGATGTGTTTGGGTTGCGGGCAGGTTTTAACAGAATCTCATTAAATGACCGCTCTATTGCGTTTCTGTTGGCACTTATCAGAGATGCCTATGTGTTTCATGGTGAAATAATAATGAATAAATATATTATTGGTTGAATGTTATTATAGGGGAATCAAACATATACGTTTCATCGTTTCTCATTGGAATATATGTTACAATTTGTATCGGTTGGTTTATATCCAATGTTTCATTCATATTGACTTGACCAACTTCTTTTCCATTACTGTGTAAATGAATAACAAATTCATAATTGGTAGGAACACTATTTCTCGGAGTAATTAGGACAGATATTTTATTAAAATTCCAATAAGGATTTGGGGGTGACTCTGGGGGTTGAGGACTACACCTGGAAATACCAATTGTTTTACTATTTTCATTTTTTCCTTCCATATAATCTCTAATAAATCGATTCCATTCGCCCTCGGATATACCAGAAAGTTTTGGGGGGTTTGCCTTTAATCCATAATTAGGATCGTTTGCAATAGCCGGAAAGACTTCTTTCATAACACAATTGCTTACTGTATAAGAGAGAATCCTTGGTTCGGTTTTAATTGTTGTATCCGGGTTCACTTTGGAATATGTGTTAACTTGTGGGATTGTTGTCTCTGTTTTATTCGGAATTTCTATGGCTTTAGTAGGGATATTAGTAATTTCAGAAGTTGCCGCTATTGTTGTGATGGTTGCGATAGACAGTGCGGCTGACGAAGTCGTTGAAGATGGTGCGATGCTGCTACCGGGTGATGAGATACACCCCGATATCATTACTGCGGTAACGATTAGAAAAAAAAGAAATGAACATTTACTTGGCATAATCACTCCTATTTCATACCAGACGATATATTTTTCCGTATGCTTGGTTGTGCCCGTGGTGTGAGATGTTACAGATGGATTAAAAAAATTATTCAACCCGCTGAACTGAGGCCGTTCTCATTTACTTAAAACACAATTTCCCTGTGATTCATGTTTTATTTCCAACGTAAGGAACCGGGGCATTTAAGTAGGTATAACACTCTAAAAAATAATTTAAGTAAATAATCTATGAAAAAATCTATAAAAAAAAGTAAAGTGAAAACGGATGCATTTTCCCTAATGGGAAAATTACATCCTACAATTCCTCAAATAGATATCCTGAAGGCATTTGCGATCATTACAGTGGTTTTTCTTCATACGTTTCTTGAAAGTTTTTTGCTACGGTTTGGCTCCCCGTATTACCTTTGGCATGCAATTCCCATTTTTATTGTGATAGCCGGTTTTACCGGTGCGTATGCCTATAAAAGGTATGGTTCCACAACCCTAAAGCAATGCTATGATCCTTTAATGATTATTGGGAGGTTTAAACGTCTTCTTATCCCGTTCTTCCTGTGTTGGATTATCGAGATTATTATCGTATATAATATCAGTACGGACAGACTCGACTTGGTTTCATTCATTCCCAATTTTCTTAGTGGGGGATTTGGGTATGGTGCATATTTTATTCCGGTTATTCTTCAAAGTCTTCTCATCGTCCCGCTTCTCTACCTTCTTGCCCTACGCAATCCTGAGCGGATGGTAATTATTGCTCTTATACTAACCATAGTTTTCGATGCGATAGTTTTTTTAATCGGATGGGATTCTAATCAGACAGCTCCAATCTATTTCCGGTATTTATTTGCCGGGGCATTGGGCGTATGGATAGTTACTTCGGAAAAACGCAATAACATCTGGTTAATTATCGGAGGAATAATAAGTCTTTTTTACATTACCGTCTGTTGTTATACACCTAGTTTCTCTGCATTTCCGGATTATTATGGATACACGGGGATACTACAGGCTCCTGCATTCGTGTGGAGTGTGATACTCGTTCTTTTCGGACTTGCATACCTACCAGGCAATGCTGATTCGGGTTATTACCAGTATCTTGGAAAAATCGGCAAAGCCTCTTGGCACATTTTCCTAGTTCAAATGCTCTATTTTCTCGCACCAGCAGAATACATTTACGTATTTTTGTTAAATCCACTCTCAGCAGGAAACGTGGTCCTCCATTTCAGTCTGGGTACCATTTGTAACATTGCCATTTGTGTCAGTCTCGGGTATGGCTGGTATTATGTTGAGAAGAAAATCCTGCAGAAATCATAAAATCCTCATAGCAGCACTTTTATTGATGGTTCTATCCTCTAATTGCTAATTTCCGATAAGAAATAAAAACCTTCAATAGGATGATAATTAGAGCATCTTTTTTTTATTATAAAAAATTGTGTAACCGTTCTTTATCATCATATACCTACCTTAAGCAATGCTAACAAACACATTCCCAAATATCGATTATCACCTCTATAGGAGGGGAATGTACTTCTGAGTAGATTTACCTTAAGACCGGCTCGTCTGCCATCGGGTACGATCTTGGTGCTGCCCTGTCAAATAGGTAGTGTCCCAGTCTAAAAACAGAGGGATATTCCTGTCACCATCACGAGCTTTACGATGCTGCACGTTCCATGGTCAGGAGAGGTTCATGCAATGTCATCAATGCCACCAGATCCCCACGAGATTGATAAGGCGACATTTGGTGCGGGATGTTTCTGGGGGGTCGAAGCTGCGTTCCGCAAAGTGCCGGGTGTCACCGGTACGGCGGTTGGGTATATGGGTGGCGCGCCCGACAACCCGACATACCACGGTGTCTGTACCGGTTCAACCGGGCATGCCGAAGTCGTACAGGTAGCGTTCGATCCCGGGAAGGTATCGTATGAACAATTGCTGGACGTGTTCTGGAATGTCCATGACCCCACGACACCCGACCGGCAGGGAGTCGATATCGGGAGCCAGTACCGCTCGGTCATCTTTTATCACAGCCCTGACCAGAAGGTAGCGGCGGAGAGGTCAAAGGAGCAGGTCAATCATTCCGGCAGGTTTCGTCGCCCGGTTATCACGGAGATCACACAGGCATTGGTATTCTGGAGGGCTGAAGATTACCACCAGCGGTACCATGAAAAGCATGGGGGATCAGGGTGCGGGATAGGATAATTTCCAACTAAAAAGTCACCTGGTTCTGTATCCGGTTCCGAATCGGATTTTCTTAATTTTTTTTTATGAGAGCAAAACCCGAATTCACGCTGTATCAGGCAAAGGGAAAAAAAATTCTGTAACGGATCCTGTTTTTTCAGGGGAACCGGTACCCCAGCGCCTTCATCCGGGCAAGGAGTGAACGCATATCCGTCTCCTGGCGGGTGGTGAGGTGCCTACCCTGCTGTACAAGCCTGCTCATCTTCATTAAATCTGAGAGAAGGGATTTTCGCTGCTCATCAGGTACACTTGTTGTATGGTGAACCCACTTGATCATGTCGAACCAGAGTGTGCGGTTCACAACCCAGTCTGCAGGTTGATGGGGAGAGGCCAAAGAGGGGGTTGGTGCAGCACCCTCTTGTTCAGGCACCGGGTTCTCCGGAACGGACGGGGGGTTTTGCGGTTCTGCAGTTGTCCCCACGGTTTCCGGTGCTGCCGTTTCAGGGAGCAGTACAGGTAGCGCAGGTTCCGATATCTGCACCAGAACGGTTGGTGGGGGAAGGAGGGGCTCTGGCTCTTTTTGATTTAAAACCTCATGAGGCGGGTGTGGCAGATTGTCCAAACGATCCTCTTGTATATCGTCTTCCTGTTGCTGTTCCTGCGAAGGTACCGGGGGCAGATGAATAATCCCATTTGACGGGTTTTTTTGCCCGTCGGGTTCACCGGCCAAGGCCGTGCGCTCTTTGATGAGGGCTTGGATGGAACGATCCTTGTTTTCACTCTTGCGCATGGCAGCATTCAGGCGCTCTTCTGCTTTTTCTCGTTTCTCCTTCTCTTCAGATAACGCAGCGGTCAGCAGACCGATATCCCGTGATGCGGAATCGAGGAACTGCTGGACGTTCTCATACTTCCTGCGGAGATCTTCAAGTTCGCTTTCGGCTGTAGTACGAAGGCGCTGTTCCTGCTCAAACGCACGGCACTGTGCCTCGAGATCTTCCTGAACTTTTGCGGAGGAGGTTGAAGATGCCTCTTGGGACTGGGCAACCCTGTCACGTTCTTCAGTAAGATTGGCAACCTGTTTTTTGAGTGCCCGGTTTGCTATGGTTTCATCTGAAAGTTGTTCCTGTGTCTGGATCAGCGCTGCCTGTATTTCCGAGAAGTTCCGGCTCACTTCACCGAGGCGTTCCTGTGAGCTGCGCTCCGTTGCTTCGCGTTCCCGATTGAGAACCTGCAGTTGCCCTTCGAGAGCTTCGACTTTCTGGTGTTCGGTCTTCCACAAATCCCGTGCAGCCTCAAGGTCAACGGTGATGGTGCGGATCTTCTCGTCTGCTTCGCTCAGCGTTTTCGTCAACGATGCTAGCCGTTCTTCAAGGCCAGTCCTTGCCAGCTGTTCCTGCGCAAGCGAAGTTGACGTTGAAGAAATATCCCGGTCCAGGCGCTCGATATTTGCGATGAGGTCGTCTTTTTGTTGTTGCAGTTGCTGCAGTTGCTGCTGCATTCTCTCTTTCTCTTCGCTGAGCGAGGCGACCTTTCCTTCAAGATCAGTAACTGCTTGGCTTTTTTCTTCCAGCATGCGTCTGGTGCTCTCGAGCGCCGACCCCTTTTCCATGAGGTCCTGCAGGAACTTATCGGATTGCGTGCGCAACAGGATCTCCTGCTGATCTTTTGCCTGGATTGTGGCATTGAGCTTATTGATAGTCCGTGCCCGATCCTCCACCTCACCGTGAAGGTTCTTTACCGTTGCGTCCCGTTCCCCGGTGACTGCAAGGAGCCGTTCGTTGAGTCCTTTAATCGCCCCCTGCAGTTCACCCTGCATCTGCTCCTGCTCACTGCGGATACGGACAGCAAGTTCAAACGTAAAAAGCAAAAAGTCGAGGAGCTGTCTGCGGTCGGCAAAAACAGAGTAGTCGCCTCCCTCGTGGGAAACCACAAAACGCGTCCTAACTGCAGATGGCGGCTTTCCTCCTTCCTGGGCCCTGACTAGGTCATTGATGGTGGAAAGAAGGGTATCCGGGTCGGCAGGTTTTGGCATGAACGCGTCCGCGCGGGAGTCCAGCACTGCAAGGAGCACACGGACATCCGAGAGCCCTGTCAAGAGGATAACCGGGAGATCCTTGTTCGCCTCATCGGCTTTCAGTTTTTTGCAGAGCGAAAAACCATTGAACGACGTGCACCCGGTATCGATCAGGAGCAGGCTCGCACGGTCGGTCCTGATGGCATCAAGCGCTTTTGTATCATCCGGTACGACCGAATAAAGATACCCGTTCTGCTTGAAATGGGTACAGAGAGATTCAGCCTGTACCTGATTATCACTGACAAAAATGATCATATGTTCACCTTCCAAACGTTGTAATAAGGAGCGATCATGGAAATGACCCTGTTAACCAGAGATGTATCGTCATCTATTATATGCCTGTTTATCGGGGAACCCATAGACAATTATTATGGTTTTTTACGGGGTTTACCTGAATAGCACCGGAGCAGCATTGTCCGGCAAAAAAAGATGTTTTCTCCCGAGTAAAAAAAAATTAAAGGAATCAATCCTGCTGGAATGCGCCGTTGAAGAGCCAGCTGTGGTTCAGCTCTTCACGGTGTTTTCCCTCGTTATGCCGCTCGCGGATTACTTCGGCCGGGATGCCTGCGACAACATGGTTTGCCGGTACGTCCTTCGTGACGACTGCTCCCGCCGCAATAATCGCCTGATCACCGATCTTGATCCCGTAGAAGATCATGGCGCCCGAGTAAATCTTTACATAATCCCCGATGAACACCCGCCCGTACGTCCGCTCCTCATGGTTGGACTCGGAATGGGTATGGGTGAGGATGCGCACGTACTCCCCGATCCCGACGGAGTTGCCGATGGTGACACCTCCCTTGCTGTCGATGAAGGTTCCCGCGTTCATAAACACATTATCGCCCATCTCGATGAACTGCCCGAAATTGAACCGTACACCATTCTCGCAGCAGAAATTTTTGCCGACCTTCCTGAACAACTTCTTTGCAATCATCCGCCGAAAGGGGAAGGAAAAGTTCGTTGCAAGACACAACGGGGACCGTTCCATCGCCTCCCATAAAAAGTGGAGGTACCGCTGTTCATCGGTGAAAGGGTATTCATTTGCTATCGGGAGGTATTCGCTGTAGAGCCTGATCTCGGCAAGCAGTGATTCCTCGGGCACCGGGCACCCGATCCGGTACAGGACGGATGCAGTCTTCTTCGCATCGAGTCCGGTCTTTATGATCCCTGCCAGTTCATCCAGCAACCCTGCAGTCTCTTTCCCGTCAGTCTGATCTGCCATACAGTGTGATCATGCCCAAAGGAGATGAGCATTGTGCTCTGGTCTGGTTGCGGGCCGGTGCTGCATTTCCATCTTTTAATAGGTTGTGCGCAAAAAGCTAGGTATGGACGTTCCCGCGATCAAAAAATGGATTGTGTTTTTTATCGGGATCCTTTTGGCAATTATCACCGCCGACTGGATCTCAAACCTTATCGTGACGGCAGCCGGTATCAGTGGATGGAGCAGGGTTGTCGTGAGTTTTATTCTCTATGCGGCACTGTTCTTTGCCATCCTGTACGTGATAGAACGCGTGACCGGTATCAGGTTCTTCGGGTGCGGGTGCTCAGACGACCCGTAACAGACCAGGTTACCTGATAAGCCCGGGCTCATGCTTTTTTGTGCACTGAACCTTCCGCGCCGGTAGATGGTGGTGCATTACCGAACCATATCGTGCGCTGCGGGAACGGCATTTCGATTCCTGTGGATCTGGGCGCTTGTTTGATCTCTGGCAGGATTTGAATGCAGAGCGAGATATCGTCCCGATCACGCAGGAAGAACAAAAAATGGCGATGCACCGATCATTATATTGTTCTTCCTGCCAACAATTGATTGATGTGATCGTATGTACCGCGGGCAGATGTTTATCCTTAAAGGGATTATTGGAATTATTTTCGGGATCATTGCGGTTGCAATACCGGGTTTTACGCTGGGGACGCTCTTTACCATCTTTGGGCTGTTCATTATAGCAGCAGGCATCATCGCGTTCCTTTTCGCGGTTACGTCCCGACCCAAGGACTCCTCGCTCTGGTTCTGGTTCTCGCTGGGTATCCTCGCACTGGGTCTTTTATCCGTACTATTTCCCGAGGTGATCGCGTTTTCGTTTGCCATCATCATCGCAGGATGGGCGCTTGTCACGGGCATAGTTGATCTCGAACGCTGCATCACGGGAAGCCGGTATTATTATTATCTTTTCGGGGGAATGTCCGGTACCTTTATTGTGCTCCTTCTGGCCCTTTTTTATTTTATACCGGCATTACAGGAGCACTACCCGATGACGACGTTTGGCACGTTTGCCTTTGTATTTGGCGTCTTTTCCCTCGTGATTGGTGAGATGATCATCCAAGGAAAAATGCAGCATGCCATCCGGGATCCCGACAGTCTACGGTGAGATGCAATTCATCTCTCTTTTTTTGAGGGTGTTGATACTACGGTGCAATACAACCCCCATAAATGCGTTTGATCTAGTTCGTTTCCAAGAGTCCTCTCTCTCATGTACGATGTGATTGTTGTCGGAGCAGGCCCTGCGGGCAGCGCTGCTGCGCATGATTGCGCAAAAAGCGGGCTTGATACTCTCTGCATCGAAGAGCACGGCACGGTCGGGTACCCGGTGCAATGCGCCGGACTGCTCTCGAATGCTGCGTTTGACGAATGCCGGGTATCGCAGCGGTCCGTACTCAATACGGTTAGCGGGGCACGTGTGGTATCCGGTCATGGGAATGAACTGCTCGTTGATGCACAAAAAACAAAAGCAGTGGTCGTCGACCGGGGCATGCTCGACCGGGAGATGGCGGAGCTGGCATCGGATTGTGGCGCCCGGTTCCGTCTGAAGACCGGTGTGTATGGTGTGCGGGGGACTACCGTGCTCACCCGGGGGATCAATGGCCACGAGGAATTTTCAGCAAAACTCCTGGTTGCAGCAGATGGTCCCCGCAGCACGATTGCCCGCCTTCTTGGGATGGAACGCTCAAAGGTCTACCTTGCCGGTATCCAGGCGGACCTGCCGTACGAATGTGATCCACGGTTTGTGGGGATCTATCCGGATGCATCCCCTGATTTTTTCGGCTGGGCAATCCCCACCGGAAAGGACAGGGTGCGCATCGGACTCTCTGCAAAGACTCAAGGGCCGGAACGGTTCGCCGCGTTTGTGAAAAATTTCGGGACAAACTCGACACACCTTGTCACGGGTACCTTGCCGATTGGCCTGATGCCCCGGACGTACGGGTACCGCACGTTATTTGTGGGCGATGCGGCCGGGTTTGCAAAGCCCACCTCGGGCGGGGGAGTGTATACCGGCATCCGTTCCGCACGGCATGCGGCAGCGGTTGCGGCAGTAGCCTGCGAGCAGGGCAGGTTTGATGATGCGGTGCTTGCCGGTTACGAGCAGCGGTGGAAGGCGGATATCGGGCGTGAACTTGAGATCGGGTTCCGGTTATTTGAGATGCGGCAGAAGATGACACCGGAGGAGATTGACCAGATCATACGGGCGCTGAACGACCCGGACATCCTTTCGGCTATCGTGGAGTACGGCGATATGGATCGGCCGGGAATGCTGGTGAAAAAACTGCTCAAAAAACCTGCACTGCTCAGGGTACTGGCCCCCCTGCTCAAATCCGGGGTCCGTTCACTGTTCTCATAACAGCACCGTTACACGCTG
>Ga0209777_10008585_pt1 | contig 11159 bp, 12 predicted proteins | sample FrelakmetHBP12HB_FD_187147 | JGI IMG/M metagenome (GOLD analysis project Ga0209777, IMG submission 187147) | Freshwater lake sediment microbial communities from the University of Notre Dame, USA, for methane emissions studies -HBP12 HB (SPAdes)... | ecosystem: Environmental > Aquatic >...
GTGATCGGCGGCGTGCTGCTCAGCCAGGAACTCGAACACAAGGGCAAGACCGCGGTGCTGCTCAGCCTGGACAAGGTCAAGTTCCACCGCTCCGTCCGCCCCGGCGACCAGCTCATCCTCGAAGCCGAAGCCATCCGCGTGAAGTCATCGACCGGCCACGTCAAGGGCCGGGCCCGCGTCGGCGCCGACCTCGTCGCCGAAGCCGAAATCAAGTTCATCCTCACCGACACGGAGAGACATTAGTGCTCCGTCACGCATGATTCGAGGAGTGCTGGAGTCTTGCCCCTGCCCGAGCGGCCCAGTTCATTTTGGGGGCACCTGCGCGGCATTACCTCGCACGCTATCAGCAAGGTATGTTGTCGCCGGCGTTCAGCCGCTGGTCTCTAGTCCGGGGGGGGCAGGCGGTCCTAGTTTCTCGGGGTGCGATCACGACATGTCACCTGGATTCGTTTGTCAATCTCCCTGTGAAGATCCTCAAGGACTGCGTAGGCCGCACCGCTTTGCGACCACCATTCACAAATCACATCGAGCTTCGACTCGCGAGTTGCATACTTGGCATTCACGGCGCGGCCATTGGCTCCCAAGTCTCCGGTCAGTTCAAGAACCTGATATTCCGGGTGGTTGGTGATGCGAAGAAACTCGGAGAAAACAATGGGGTTATTGTCCTCTTGGATAATGTCCAGGTAATATGGAAGGTTATAGATTCCGTAGCCGGTCAATTTGGAAAACTCGCGCGCACGTTTCTTGTCGAACTGTTGATATTGCCGCTCGTCTCGCCCGGTAATCGCGCGAACGGCCGTCTCTGCGTCCTCTCGCTGAAGAAAAGAGGCTTTTCGGCTCCACCATTCCATCAGTTTATCGCGCATCAACACCGCGGATGCAGGCGACGAGGGAGCGCCGTCACCTATTTGCATGCTTAGAAACGGCCGCTCGCCATCGTACTTGAATTCCTGGTCGCCAATCCGCAGCGGGGTTTCCGAATATCGAAAAACATCGAAGTGAGCAACGCGGCGGACCAGGATGGCGTAGTAGTAGAGCACATGCGGGTCCGATTCCTCACGAAAGACCTGGAACACTTCCGGCAGACAAGCTGGTCCCATCGCGACAAGTGACCGGTACTGCTCACAATCCAGTTCAATTCCGCCCAAGTTTCCTCGCGTAAGGATGTGTTGGCGCCATTGGGCCATCGTTTGCGCAACTGTTGAATCGTACGCGAACAGACTGGAGCATGTTGCAAGCGCCGCCAGCAAGGCAAGCATTGCAGCGACTGATTGCGTCCTTGTTTTCTTCATCAGACAGGCATCCATAAACTTGACACCATTCGCTTGATTTGGCGCTCCGCTTAAGCGCCGTTTTGTATCGCACCCTTGGTCAAGCGGATGTCTAGTACATATAAGTTGCGAGGATATCACCATAGTATCCCCCTTCCAATTGGCTGCGGTCATGCCGCATGCGGATCCACTCTCCCGCTTTGCTCGAGGCGCCGTTGTTGGGCAGCGGTCTGGCCGTGTGGAACACGGCATTGTCGCCGCTACCGTAAATGATGGCGGACTTGTGCAGCTGCGCGAAGTAAGCGTTGAAGTCCGAGACCTCCCAGACGGCGTCATTATCCAAATCAACTTCGTCCCAAATCCAACGGTCGGTAACGCCAACGGTCCACGCGACGCAATTGTAGGCCGGAGTCTCCTCTGCTTCCTTGCAAACGTCGTGACGGTCAAGGTAGGACCAAAGGAGTTCAGCGTCGAGCCATTCAGCATTTGTTAGCGGTGCGCACCCGGACGCGGGTCCGGAGCAGCGCGAGCAAGGCGTTTCGTCGCCCATGTACGTATCGTTTGGCCCGTTGCATGCGCTCGCAAGTAACATGTCGCAAGTGCCGTCGCCGTGGCAGCAGGCGCCGCCATCAATGCCGCACAACGCGCACGAGCCCACCGACGGGCTCGCGACATCGGAACATTCGAAATCCGAAACACAGGCCTTGTTAGGATTGTTCGTGCACCTGCCCGGCTTGTACGGGTAGGGCAGACCCTTGAACGCATCCACCGCCGCCGCCACGTGGCTTATGTCCACGTCCGGCGCGAGGTCGATCAGGCCTTGCTCGTTGTCGCCCGCGAGCAAAGCCTGGGGCTTGATGGGCGCCCCCGGTGCGTCTTGAAACTTGTTGATCAGGACGTTGATGTCCGTGAACTCCGGCATCTCTCCCGGATCGGCTGGGTCAGGCAACTCCGCGACATTGCCCCAGCGCGTCGTCTTGATCGCCAAAGCCGCCGAAACGGCCTTACAGGCCGCCTCATTATCCAGGCACTCCGCGGCCAGGATCTGGACTTCATAGATCGAGCTGGGCACGATCGCCTCGCCGGTGACGTGCAGCAGACCGACCGTCTTCCAATCCTGGTAGTGCGGGGCGCACTGCAACACCGAGGCCATGAACGGCGTGCCGCTTGAGGTCGATTCGACGTACTGCGTCGGCGGACCGACGTACATGGTCTGCCCTTCGAACAAGGTGAATGGGGCCGACACACCGCCAGGATACGGTGGGTCCACGTGGTGCAGCGAGAGTAATGTGACTCGAATGGCCGTCGCCCCAAGATCGAGATTCGAGAACGAGATGAATCGACACTTATCGATGCCAGTTGAATCTGGCACGGGAGGCGCCGGAGTAATGAACGCGGCCGCCGCTTGCCCCTCATAGGTTGGAGAAGCAGGTTCGTCCGCGGCGGACTCGGCGCCAGCGGCGCGCGCGTTTCTCCCCGTCGCGGTGACTGGAGGTCGATCATCCGACAAAGGCGCCGCTACGATGACGGACGCGCCGAAAGATAAGAGACCCGCCGCATACTTAAGGAGCACGAACTTATCCATACGGTTCCTTTCATCTGGACCACTCCTCGTGCAGAGGCAAAGGCCAAATCCGTGACCGCCGCCGGATGACGCGGACCTGGCGGTGATAGGCAACGGCGCAACGCAAACCAAATGGCAGAAGGTTGCGTGAGTCCTTCGCAATTTCGTCCGAAGCGACGGACGCGGGCGGGACGCTTAACATGAAAGCGTGGAGCACAGCGAATAGAGAACCGGCAAGGACAACAGCGCACTCTGAACGCCAGACTCGGATTATCGCCACACCGAACCCCTCCTGTGAGGCAGGGCCACCTGCGCCATAAAGTGGCGTCTGCATCCTAGTGGACGCGGTGGTCGGACACAAGGCACTGAACCGGCAGTAAGAAATTGTCGGTCAGGTGCCGGATCGGGCTGGGTTGTCCACCAGATGGGCAGATACCGGTGGAGTCCGCGACTCGTAGTTCGTTACTATCGCCTTGCGGCGATGGAGGCGGCAGGGTTCGTGACGCTGCGTTGGGCAATTAGGCGAAGGTTAAGACCGCCGGCGGCGTCGAGAGTGACCTCCCAGATTTGACCGCTCTGCGGAACGACGGCGGGGGCCTCGCACTGGGCGACGCGGACGCCGAACTGCTCGGCCAGCGGCGGCTCGTCCATCAGCCGCCAGAACAGATTCCACATTTGCTGCTCGAAAGCGTTGGCCGATCCGCGGTCGGGCGATGGGGCCCGGGCCTGCCGATCAATCTCGCCGACAGATGAGGCCGGTTGGTCCTCGCCGAAGACGCGGCGGAAGAGGGCTAGGCTCGCCCCCTTCTGGGGATCGCCTTCACCGACGGCATCCTGATCGAACTTGATTACGGCAGCTTCGAAGTAGACCAGGCGTCCGACGGCTTCGAAAGTCTGCGGTTCGCCGAGCGTGCCGTCGAGGCCGATCTCATTCCAACGGATAACGCTTACAGTTCGGCCTTGTTCGTCGGGGTATTGCTGAAGTATGTCGGCCTGGGCGACGCGGCGCGAGGCCTTGAGGCGGCGGATGTATTCGACAAGGTGCTCACGTTGCTGCTGGAGCTGCTCGACCTTGGCGGTGAGGCGACTCACTTCCCACGAGCGCATTCCGAAGAAGACGATGGCGGCCCCGGCGACGGGAAGAGATGCGGCGAGAATGAATCGGAGCCAACGCATTATCTGAAAGATTCCAAAGAGTCAGTCGCCCGTTCCGTGAGGGCAGGTATGCTGGCCGCTCCGAGCGACCCGGCATGTAGCCCCTTTATGCGTCGGCTGGATGCAACGACTTCCTGCAAAAAAAGCCGTCGTGACAACGAAGTTGTACAACCCGTGCTACTGAAAGATGCAAATCCAAGATGTAAGTGCCTTTTATGACTCCGGAATGGGCTGTGCGATGGCCTCGATGAACGAAACAACCTGCCGGAAGTATTCGGGGGCGTTGTTTTCGAATTCGAGAGAATGGCGGGCGGTATCGTGCATGGTGATACGCGTGCCGGGCCAATTGAGTCCGCGAATGAACGCGACGGTGCGGTCATTGTCAACGATGCGTTCGTCGCCGGCGAGGAAGAGGTGGATGGGTACGGGCGGTGCGTCCTTGAGGCGGGCGACTATTCTGTCCATCCGGCGGGAGGCGAGGTAGAAGGCCGCGGTACACTGGCGGAGAGTAATCGGATCGCTGCGGAAAAACTCGGCCCACGCGGGGTTGGCGGTAAAGAGGTCGGGATCGTTGAGGGGGATGTCGATGAGGCGACGGGGTTCGTAGAGCATGGCGAAACCGATGCGGGTCGCCTCGCCGGGGGAGACCCCGACTCTGGGGAACAGGCCGGGGGTGACAAGGGTGAGGCTTTTGACGCTCGTGGGATCATCGGCGTAAGCGGCGGCGACCATCTTTCCACCCCAACTGACTCCGACGGCGTGGTAGTCGATCAGCCCTGAGCGGCGGAGGAGCTCGTCGCGGGTGGCGTGGGAATCGGCGATGAGCTGCTCGGCGGATTCGGCGTGGCCGCGGTCGGCTTGGTTGCGTCCGCTGCCGCGGCGGTCCATCTGGAGCACATGGTATCCGGCGTCGGCAAGGGCGGAGGCGGAAGCTTCATACCACCCGCAATGGGATTGGATGCCGTGGTGATATAGCACGGCCCCGATGGATCGTTGCGGTCGGAAGTGCCGCGCGTAGGCACGATAGCCGTCCGGGAGACGAAAGAAGATTTCTTCGTAATGGGCCACGTCGGGATATTATCGTAAGCGTCGGGTTGCTTCACGCGGTTTTTGCGGGATCATGTTTCAACTGGGCCGTAGCCAGAGGCGGGTGCAGGCGGTCGAGGATGGGATGATGGACAATCAGCAATCAATTCACGCGGCGCTTCGGCAGCAGCTCTTGAGCGACCGGCTTTTGGGAGTGCGGTTTGTGCCGGTTCCGCGGTCAGCCATCGAACGCCGTCCGGGGGTCGATCCGCGAAGCGCGCGAGGCGTACAGGGCGCTGCATCCCCAGCGGTACGCGCCGCCATGCCGGTTGATTCCGGCGCTAAAGCCGAACGACTCCGCCTTCTCGACGAGACGCAGGTCCGAGGTTGCCGCAAATGCGTCCTGTGCGAGGATCGCACACAAACGGTGTTTGGGCAGGGCAGCGTGTCGGCGCGGCTGGTCTTCGTTGGGGAAGGGCCGGGCTATGAAGAAGACAAGCAGGGTCTGGCGTTCGTGGGACCGGCCGGGCAACTGCTCACGAAGATGATCGTGGCCATGGGGCTGACCCGCGAGGAGGTATACATCTGTAACGTGGTAAAGTGCCGCCCGCCAGGGAATCGGACCCCGACGGCGGATGAGATTTTGGCGTGCAATCCCTATTTGCGAGAGCAACTTGAGATCATAGCGCCGGAGATGATTGTGGCGCTTGGGGCGCCGGCGGCGAAGACGTTGCTGAACACGGCCGAGGCGATCGGCAAGCTCCGCGGGCGGTTTCACGATTACTACTTTTCCGGCGTCGCGGGAGTGGGTCCGGCCGTGCCGGTGATGCCGACCTATCATCCCGCGTATCTTCTGCGCAATCCGGATGATAAGCGGAAGGTTTGGGATGATTTGCAAATAGTGATGGAGGCGATGGGGCTAAAGCGCGGGCGGATCTGATTTGACGATTTGGTGATTTGGTGATTGATGATTGACCTGTGGAGATTGAAGGCGCGTAACGGGAGAGGCGAGTGGGGATTCATCCGACGGCAATCATAGATCGACGGGCGGAAATCGACGCGAGCGTCGAGGTCGGGCCTTTCTGCGTGATCGAGGGGAACGTGCAGGTCGGAGCGGGATGCCGGCTATACAAAGGCGTGTACCTCACGGGATGGACGCAGATCGCTCCGGATTGCGAGCTTCACCCGAACGTGATCGTCGGACACACGCCGCAGGACACCAAGTATAACGGAGAGCGGAGCTTTTGCCGTATTGGCCGCGGGACCATTCTGCGTGAGAACGTGACCATCCATCGCGGAACGATCCCGGATTCCGAAACGGTCGTCGGCGAGGAGTGCTTCTTCCTGGGCGGAAGTCACGTCGCGCACAACTGCATCGTCGGGAATCGGGTGACGCTGATAAATAACGCGCTGCTGGGCGGTCACGTCGAGGTCGGCGATCGCGTGACGATCGGCGGGGGCACGCCTGTACACCAGTTCGTGCGTATTGGGGAATTGGCGATGGTCGCGGGCGGGGCGAGGATTTCCATGGACGTTCCGCCGTTCATGATGACCGATTCGCTGGGGCGGATCGTGGGACTTAACCGCGTCGGGATTCGTCGAGCCGAACTGCCGCGCGAGGATGTGGCCGAAATCCGCGAGGCGTTGCGGACGTTGTACGGTTCGCGTCTGCCGTTCCGCCGGGCCGTCGAGCAATTGTCACAGCGGCTGGGCACGCCATCCGGGGTGAAGCTGCTGCAGTTCCTCCAACAGGAGAGCCGTCGCGGTGTGGCCGGGAAAAAGCGGCGCGGCGGCGAGGACTCTTTCGACGCCAAAGATCGGTCTTCGTGATCGCATTCCGGGTGCATGACCGGTCTTGCGGACCCCCTGAAGCCGAATCAAGCGGTTCCTGGACTAAGCTGTATGAAACGGCGTAAGCAGTTTGCGATCTGTGTTCGAAACAAGGACGCCGAAGATCTGGAGGTGCGAAAAGTTTACGAGGTTCTACGCGACGCCCGGGGCACCAAGGACGGGTACGTCCGAGTGATCGACGAGTCCGGCGAAGACTACCTCTACCCGGGCGCTTTTTTCTTGTCGATCGAGCTTCCGCGAGGTGCCAGCCGGAGCCTATCCATAATCCGGCGTTAGACCCGTCGTCCGATAGGCCTGTTTCTCAGTCGGTTCCACCGTCGACAAGAGCCGTTGTCAAGGGTCCATCGGCCGCTCCCTCACATCGGGGGTTGGGCCCAAGCAGCGGCAACATCACGCCTGTCTGCGGGCGTGCACTCACTGGCAAGCTGCCAAGCCCGCCTGCCCTGTCTGCCGACAGGCAGGCGGTAGACAGGGCCCCCAAAAAAAACAAAAAAAAGCCGTAACCGTTCAGAGGGTCAAAACGGCGAAACCAATACTGGCAACATGGTTTCGTACTTGCGTGTGAACGAAAAGCACGCCAGAATCGTGGCCTCATCGTCACTTCACCCGCGTTCTCAGTGTGAATTTCGCCAATTTGACCCTCTGAACGGTTACAAAAAGCCTTCTGCGGGACTTGACAAGATCGGACAACGCGGTAGATTTGTGGACGGTTACCCCCATCGGAATGGTCGAACCGGGCGCGCAAGCCGGTGTACCCGCTAAACAGTTGCTGGGGGCTTTTTCCGAATCCCCGGATGAACTGAAAAAACGAGGGTGGCGACGTCAACGGAAGGAGGGTGTGATGGCATTTCATTCGATTCGATGGATGGGAGCTTTTGTAAGCGTGTTCGCCTCGATTGCCCAAGGGGCATCGGGATTTCCTCCGCCGTCCTGTGACTGCCCTAACTGCGCCGCGATACCAACTGTGTCCGAGTGGGGCTTGGTTGTCATGACGCTGTTGGCTTTGAGCGTTGGGACGGTTCTTTTCGGTCGGCGGCAGCGGGTGGGAGTGCATGGTCGCATTTGAGGCGATAGTGAACGTGTTGCAGGCACATTTGTTTTTGACGGTGTGCTGTCCATCCGTAGCGTAGCCACGCGTGGCTTATTTGGAGTGAGGTTCTAACAGTACAGCGCAACGCCATCCGTGCGATGCGGGTGTAACTCTTTGTGGCATAATGGGTTGCGGCTCAATGTCTATTGTTCGATATCTGCCTGTCCGCCCCCGGAAGAGGTGGGCAACCGGGAACGCAGCACGGAAACAGCACCCGCCAATCCTCCACGCGACCCCAGCACCGACGGGTTTGCGCTGTACTGCTAAAGCTTCCAGACCGGCCCGCGACGACGGTTCGTTGACATTCGTAGTAGGGGATAGTTCTGAGCGGTTGGCGTAGGCCAATCGTGCAGCTTGCCAACAATAGGAACCGGGCAGGAATAGACTGTTCGTCAAAGCAAAGGAGGGTACCCGATGAGAGAGCACAGATTCGTCTTTAGGGGGTTACTCGGTGCACCCGCGCTTGTCGTACTTCTCACTTGTTTGCCGTCCGTTGAAGCGAACTCGTACGCAGGCCGTGATGGGTCGATTGCCGATCCGCGTTTCACGGGAATTGAAGCGTTGATTGATATGGACTCCGACCCTACTGTTCCGGCGGGCGGCGCGTCATCGAACTTCTGGATCGGGCTAAACGCCGAAGCTGGGGGGGTTACCAACTGGGTGCAAATTGGATGGAGTCGGGAACGGACGTCCCCGGACAACCCGGTCATTGTGAAACGCTCTTACGTGGAATGGAAGGACAACACACTTCCGGAGGGGTCGCAGCATCACCTCGTGTTCTTCGCGCTGCCAGCAGGTTTGACCGCGGAGTATCGAGTAGAAATTATTAGCTCCAATTGGGTTTGGACGGCGGGTGCCCTCGTCTTGGGGGGTAGTAAAGCCGACGGGAAATGGGCGGACAATTTTTGCATCGCACAAGGCCAAGCGGAGATGATCCCCAGCGACGAGACCGTTAGCGCTGTCGGAAAGGCTGCCAATCCCAGTTGTATTAGTCTCGTGCGAACCCGGGGTGGTGCCGGCGCGTATGCGGACAACAATCTTGAGCCCACCGAGCTGAGCGGGTTGACGACAACTAAGGACTCGTACATCTATAAGGGTTACAATTTATCGCGCCGGCGAGATGGCATAGTTCCAGTCGCCATGAAAAGGAGCTGGAGTCGATTGCACGCGTTGGAGTTCGGCGCGGGAGACCTTTTCGCCCGTTGGATATCGCCGGGGATCGAGTGCCGCCCGGATTCTCAAACCCGTGGCCGTCGTCGTGTTGGCGATCAATTGAACGATCACCTCGTGACTGACCAACGGTTTGCCGCGCCAGTTCATGGTGATGTGCGAGAACATCCGATGCTCGATCTTGTTCCACTTGCTCGTCCCCGGTGGAAAATGGCAGACCGTCAGCCGTAAGCCAAGGCGATCGGCCAACTCCTGCAACGCAACTTTCCATAAACGCGACCGGGAACCGTTGCTGCCGCCGCCATCGGCGGTGATCAAGAGTTCCTTGGCCCGCGGATAACGCTTCGATCCCATCTTCTTCCACCACCGACGCAACGCCTCCGCCGCGAACCGGGCCGTGTCGTGATCGATGCCCACGCTCACCCAGCCCTCGTTGTTCGTTACGTCGTATACGCCGTAGGGAATCGCCTTGCCCAGCGTGGGGTCCAAAAAATCGTGAACGCGAACCTCGTCCGGCTCGCCGCGACGGTGCCACTCCCGCCCGCCGTTCTTGAAATTCCCGACCAATTCCTTCTTCTTCGTGTCCACGGAAACGACCGGCTGACCTCGGCCTTGGAAGTGACGTACGGTGGCATTGATGTGCTCGAACTGCGCGTCGCGGTCGGGATGCGACAGCCCTTCCCGCGTCTTGCGGTTGGCTTGGAGACTGTAACCCGCCTCCTTCAGCAACGCCCCCACCGTCCCCGGACTTACCCGGAACTTCCCCCGCCGCAATTCCGCGGTCAGTCGCCGCGTACTCTTGCAGGTCCATCGTAGCGGAGACTGCGGATCGCCTCGGGCCGTGGACTCCACCAGCGACTCCAACGCCGCTAAGATCCCCGGTTGCGATTGCTGGATCGGCTTCCGCCCGCCACCGGCGCGACGAGCACGCTCCGGCGGAAGAACAGAGGCCGGGTCGACCTCCCCAGCCTCCAACTCCCCAATGCCCTTGTGGATCGTCTTGCGGGTCAAACCCGTCGCCGCCGCCACCGCGGTAACCCCGCCCCAGCCTAACGACCGGGCCTCGGCAGCAGCCCAACGCCGTCGCATCCGCTCGTTCATCCCCGACGACAGACATTCGTACTTCTGTCGAATCCATTCGACTACCGATGCGTCCTGCATATACCCTATAACGGCTTGCAGACGCGAAACCGTATACTTTATTTACGCACGATTCCTAAGCGGCGAAGGTCCGCAGGGCGGCGCTTACATCCATCGGAGTATCGCAGAAGATCAACCCATCGAGCGTGCCGCCGACGAAATCCCGAAGGCGTTGATCGCCCTCGCCGGTCCCGGCCTTTTCGAGGGCATCGCGGAGCATGGCGAGCGACCCGATGCGTGAAGTCGGGGCACGGTCGTATTGCCAGACCCGCGAGGAGAGCGAAAACACGAGCGGTCCATCGCGGCGTATCACGCCATCGTCCGCAACCGCAGCGGTTTTAACGACCGCGGCGGCGCCGCATACAAGATTGTCCTCGGCCGGGAGGAGTGCAACCGTGGTGATGCCCGCGCGCAGAGCCGCCTGAAAGTCGCGGTGGCGACGATTGAGGGAATCTATGGCGGACGCCTGGGGATCGATCGCGAACGCTTGTTCAGTCAGGTTGCCGCTTGCCCCGATCGATGAGCGAAGATCAATAAGTCCCGGACAGGCGACGGCGTGTGGAAAACGGGCGGCGTCCTGGCTTTCGACTTCTTCCGGCGGAGTCCGCAGTACGGCAATTCTACCCTTTGAAATCATGATGGCGGTTTCGGGTTGCAAGCTGCCATCGGGGGCGACGTAGCGTCCGACGATGATGGCCGCTGGACGAGCGGGATCGTCGGATGGTTTGCCTTGGGCCTGTGAAGCGTCAGCACGGGTCATTCGGCAAGTAGCGAGAAAGAAGCACCAGAACACCACAGGGGACAGGAACCAACTTGGTGATGCGATTGGAATGCGTCTCAATTCCCCCTCACCCTGCCCTCTCCCCCTGGGGGGGAGAGGGTTTCCAGGGCC
>Ga0209777_10008586_pt1 | contig 11156 bp, 7 predicted proteins | sample FrelakmetHBP12HB_FD_187147 | JGI IMG/M metagenome (GOLD analysis project Ga0209777, IMG submission 187147) | Freshwater lake sediment microbial communities from the University of Notre Dame, USA, for methane emissions studies -HBP12 HB (SPAdes)... | ecosystem: Environmental > Aquatic >...
CTCCGGTTTCTTGGTTTTATATGTCATACCGACCGCCAATGCAATTTTTCTCTTTACGATTTCTTTTTTATTTATCCATTCGTGCTCAAAAATGTGCATCAATCGTACACCAACCTTTTCACATTCCAACGTTTTATTGATATGATAATCCCGATGCTTTTGCCCGAATGTTTCGGAGTGCCAAATAATTCCATCAAATTCAATTGCGAATTTTTTGTCTGGAATATAAATATCGAGTTCGAGTGGTGAAATCAAAGTGCGATCACTTCGTTTGATTTCGGTCGTCGGTAACAATGATTGAACGAAATCTGCGACTTCATTCTCCGGTTTTGACCGACCAGTTGGAGGAAAACATATTGGACAAGTTGGAATTCCTCCTGCATCTATTTTAGAGGAAAATTCTTTATTGCACGTGTTACATTGAAATGTATATGGTAATAAGATGTCATTGGAATCTCGCGTCCCGGTATATTCGTCTCGTGCAGTAAGTAATGCCACTTTATTTTCAAAACGATTCCCATTTGTCATTTGAACATAAAAATTATCACGCCGAGTATCTATCATTTTTTGTGAAATTTCTGGAACTTGCATGGAATGAATTGTTCCATATTTTTCCAACATTGTAGATTTATATGCATCGGAATAATATCCCATCTTTCCATCCGAAATTAATTGTTTTATATTTTTTAATGCGTCGTCGCTCATCATTTGTTCGCCGAAATGTTCAAATCTAGTTGCTTTTGCCTTTTCCGGAACTCCTTCTATTTGCGATGGATTTATTACTCCGTATTTTTCCATGATAGTAGATTCTATTTTATCGATATTATTATAATTTTTGTTTCCGTAACGTTCCAACTTTGTTAGTTTATCTTGTTCTGCGTTGACATAGGATTCATCTCCATATCGTTCAAGTTTAGTTTTTTTGAGTTTTTCGCCGTGATCTGGTAACTTGGATGGATGATCTACTCCATATTTTTCAAATATAGCAACGAAAGTTGCATTTTTAGTTTTTTGCTTAATTTCTGGTAATGCTATATATTTCATTTGACAATCGGTCGAGCACGTAACTCTGTCGTGAGCATTATCCGTTTCAAAACCAATCTGACAAATTGGACATGTTTTTTTGATGGGCGGAACTCGCTTCAATTCGTTCATGCATTTATACGAACAGCGTTTTCGGTAACCTTTATGAAATCCATCAAATTTGCACATTTTTCCGCACACTTCACATTTACCAACATCATTTCCGTAAATATGGTGATACAATTTTTGGCCGAACTTTGGAAAGTCATATTGACCATCAATTTCATCGTAAAATTTTCGATGCAAACGTTTGAGTTGTATGGAAAAATTATCGGGTCGAGCCGAAATATAAACGAGAAGTTCTTCTTTTGTCATGTGGGTAAATATGAACAGAACCCACAAAAACGTCAATCAAAAAAACAAAAATATTACGTAACCAATTGATTGTCATCGGTTATTGTCGAAACTATTACATTATCAATCGAAGTCCAAACATGCTTACTGTTTCCACAGTCCCATATACGATCAAATCCACCGGATTTCATATTTTCCCATTCGCTTTTAGTTGTATCAAATGTAGACAATATAGTTTTTAATTTATGTTTTCGAAATGTAAGCCTATTTCCAACTATCGAACCATTCATAGTATAATGAAATGCCGGTGGAGTATTTGATTCAAATCGCATTCCAATAGCCGAATACATTTTTCCAACAAAAAATCTACGGTCCGAATAACTAACAATTGATTTTGGGTTAATTTGTTTAATAAAATATGCTAGGAGTTTGGATGCTCCACCAATCAATTGAGTTCCTAATAATGTACAATATCTGGATATTTCATATTGATATGTTTTATCAAATCTAGATTCGCAGAACGTCATAACCGAAATCAATTCATCTTTCAGTTTTATCCCAAGTCGAATAGTTGCAACCGAATCTCCTTTGATATGATTTGCATCAAGAAACTTTCCACAGTCTACCGCATCAATTTCCATTATTTCACATTGTCGAGCATAAATTTTACGATTTATTTTTCCGAGTTTTGTTGCAATGATGTTTTTTACTATATCTTTCTTTTCGTTCCATTCTTGATCAAGTATATGTATCAAATCTATTCCCAATCGACTGCATTCTTCAGTTTTTTTTAGATGATATGACTTTCCCTTATTTCCTGATAACTCGGAATGCCAAAATACACCATCAAATTCGATTCCGATACATTTTTCTGGAATATAAATATCTATTTCCTGTCCATTTAATATAGCTCGGTTATTACTTTCGACTTGAAATCCCATGTCCGATACAAATTTAGCAACTTCGGATTGTCCGACGGATTCAAACTTATTATGTGGATAGCAGGTTGGGCATCTCGGTATATGGCCAGAATATACATGATCAAAAAATTCCGAATTGCAGGTTGTACATCTAAATGGATATTTTGCATTATATGCTGTTCCACGATAATCGACCAGAGAAAATAATGGAATAACTTTTCCTCGTAAACGATCTCCGTTAACAATATTGAAATATGCCAATTCTATTTGCTTTGCTGATTTTTGCATTTTCACGGATGTCATTTGAGAAATGTTGGTAATTTTATTTTCCATTAAAAATGTTTTATATTTTTCACTTCCAAATCCTATTTCTTTTTCCGCAATTCTTCGTTTGGTTGCCTCTCTGGTTTTTGGTGATACTTTACTTCCATATCTATCCAAATTTGTCTGTACCATTTTTTCTCGATTATTATAATTTGGATCTCCATACATTTCTCGTTTTGTATTTCTCCCCTTTTCCACATTTCCGTAATTTGGATCACCGTACTTTTCCAGTTTCGTTTGTCGCATTTTTTCCACCATGCCATCATATGCACCAGATAAACGCTTTTCACGTATTCGTTTTTTTACCTCTGGTAATTGACTTGGGTGTGCTACTCCATACTTTGCTAAAAATGCGTCTCTTATTTTTTTTCCACGTTCCGTCATAATACTCCTCATTTGGTTGATTATAAGTATACAATTGACCAATAAAAATTTCAAAAAAATGAAAAATTCACAAAAAAGAAACCACTTCATTTGAAGTGGTTTCTCGTAAAATCTCGTATTTAATTAAATATTAACCACTTGTGAATGTAGCACCGGTCGGAGTTAAATTAAAATCGATGAGGAGCGTTTCAACAGTTTTTGCTGGTTGCAAATAAATCTGTCCATATAGAATATTACGATCGACTAAATCTGGTGTATTATTTGTAGAATCCATGACAACTCTAAATGCGTATAAACCATATCGTTGTTGTACCGATTCCAAATATGGATTTACTATACTCAAGAAACGATTTTGAGTTGCGCTGGTGTTTTGTTCAAATAGAAGAAACCGGGAACTTCCCGCGATAAATTTCTTCAATGCAATCATCAATCTACGCACATTGATACGATCCAATGCACTTGGTTGACGTTGTAGAGTTTTTTGTCCCCATGCAACTACACCTTGACCCGGAAATGCTGCGATTGGATTTACTTTTCCTTCGTATAGAGAATCCCGGTCACCGTGAGTTAATCTATCAACGACTTGAACTGCTGCTGGAATTCCACCACGATTTAATCCTGCTGGAGCGAACCACTCTGCTGCTACACGATCATTTGCGGCATAAACTGCTGGCATAACTACCGATGGTGGAACCGAAATAATCTTGTTACTGTTTGTGTCAACAATCTTGATCCACGGATAATATGTAGCTGCATAGCTCGTATCAAACTGGGTTGCCATTTCAATTACATTGTCAATCGATGATCCACCCGCAAGCTGATTTGGTGCTATATCGAATATGTAAAATGCGTCACCACGATTTTCACACATTTCAACTGTCAGTCCAACGACATATGGGTGATACTGATGATTAATTCCCGGAGTTGTGATCAAATTGAAATCCCACTCATCTCCGTTGCTTAATGCAGCGATACATTGTTTATACGCAATCGATCCGTTTGTTTTATTAGTTGAACAATCTAGACCTTGTTGATTTGTCAGCAAAATATCATTACCAACCAGAATTGGAATTGATGGTGATTGTCCATCAAACCCACCTTGGAATCCCAGAATAAATCTACGCTTTTTGACATTGATAGTTTCTTCTGTTGGGACATATGCAGATGTTATTCCACAAGTATCATCCAAATCAAATCCAACATTAGCAGCAGCGGATGAACCTAGAGGTATAGCTTTAAAATACTGCTTATTATCTCTTTCTGGTCCAATTGATGATCCGTTTGGATATAATGAAGATAGTTCTTCATCGGCGGATGACGGTGCTGGATCGAATAATATACCAGATGTATATCTACCGGGTTGAGTTGAATAGATTGATGCCCGACTATATTGCATCGCTGGCAATTTACCGAGTCGTGCATAGTCTCCACCAATTGGTGCCGCATATGGACCAAACCCAAACGGAATTACGGTTTTCGGCCAAGGAGATATCGCAGTTTCAATTCGAATCAATCTGCTTATATTTTTATAATCTCCGAATTCTAAAATTTTACCGTTGAAGTCGATGTATCGATACATATCACCGATGCGTCTACCAACGAAGTTTGCATCGTCGGGATTTAATGTTAAGTTATCAAATTTTTCCAGTATGAGTGGTTTCTTATCGGTATCAGTAAATGAACGAACGGACAGTGAGAATGAACCCCAATCGGTACCAGAAATTGATCCTGCGGATTTTACGTTGGAAATTTCAATCTTATATTCAGTATTCATGTTCGTACCGTCTGACATGGTATGAACTTTAAATAGATCATAATGGAAGGATCCAGTAGAACCAGAGCCAGACCACGGAGCCACCGCTTGAGATCTAATCCACGGAGTTTCTGCTTGGCGCAAATCGTATGTTGACGTTCCGATGTCCGGAGTTATGCCATCCGAAAATGTCATAGCATCGCGGGCAGAAATTGAAATTTTCCAACTACCTGATATACTAACATCTGTAAATATCTCGGATATGCGATTATCAAAAATAGTAGATAGATACGCAACTTCGGGACGTTGTCCATTTGCAATTGGAGTAAATCCAACGGTCGGATCCGTTCCCCATACATTGGTTATATACGCAGAGCTTTCAGCGTCAGTTGAGAATTCATATGTACCATAGCTGGACGATACATAATTTCCGGTATTAACATCGAAATGAACATCATTTAATGTTAGTCGAAAATCTGGACCAACAACTGCTAGATTTTTTGGTAATAACACGGATCCGGAAAATCCATTTAGATTTTGTCCACGATCATATGCAGTATTTGCGAGGGTGGCTAAAACTACTTCATCACGTGAAACGGATCCGGTGATTCCACCACAATCATCCTCGGATGAAATTTGACCGGCTACCCACGTAGAAGGATCAAAGTCACCATATAATCCAGTAATTAATCCGGAAAATATTGCTTCACTCTTACACGGACTAACTTGAACTACATTCAAGCTACTGGAAACTCTAATCGGATTTGATGGTTTGTGTGGAAGACTGGACGCGATCAAATTGGTATCAATTGAACCAGAAATCAAAGTACCTGTTGGATCATATGCATTCAACACCGATGCCGAAATACCACCAACCACCATTGTACTACCGGAATAATCACCGGACGTAAAAGTTACACTCAATGTTCCTTCTATTGCATAAGAACCAGACGATCCAACAATTCTAGTTCCTACGGTTTTTCCGGTAAACGAACTACTAACTGGGAATCTACCATATTCACCGGGAAGAGCGGTAATAAGTAATGCATGTTTCTGATCATACCCACCAAGTCCACCAACGCGAACAACGGTAACTTGTCCCTGTTGTCGAATATATTGCTGAGCAGAATATGGTCCATATAGAACACCATCCGGATCACCGAATATATTTGTTAAGTCAGCTTCACTTGTGACGGTAGTCGGAGTGAATCCCGGACCTTTTGGAAAGGGAGCAACAATTACGCCGCCGATTTGTGCGACTCCTTGAGCTAAAAATGATTGATCGATTTCTCTAGTATAAACTCCCGGCGAAACGGGGTTAGACGGTTGATAATTACCACCTTGTGCTATTGGCATAGTTTTTATTCTCCTATATTAACTGATTTGACGTATAAATATGTGTAAAAAATTTGAAAACGTTATAAATCATTGTTTTGGAGTAAAAATTCCAGTTTTTGGATCCAAATTTCCTTCGCCATATTTATTAACAATATCATTTAATAGTTTTTGTTCGTCTTCTTGTAATTTTATATACGCATCATTTAATGATTTTTCGTTTATATCCATCTGCTTTTTTGCCAAATAAAATTGGCCAAATGCAAATTGTGCTTCCATTTGCATATCACGAATGCGAGTAACATCCGCCAATTCCGTTTCTGTTATTTGTATCGATTTATTTGTTTTTTCCATGTACTCATATATATAGAAAAAAATTCTAATCGTCAAATATAAAAATTAATTTGTTTTGGACAATTTTGCGTTATGCTCGAAACGTAGAACTTTTCTTTTATGTGCGTCCGAAATTTTTTTTCTAGTTTCTGCACTACAAACTCTTCCCGTCAAAGCAATCGCTATATTTGCCCGATGTTCATCGGAGAACGGTTGTCGTTTTTTTCCTATTTTTGATGCTGAAATTTTAGCATTACGTGCTTCATTTGATGTCGTTCTGATCTTTCCAATATTTGCTGCTGAAATTTTTTCCCGATGTTCAAGACTACGCGGTGGTTTTTTCTTTCCTTTATTTGCCAATGACAGTTTTCTTCTGGTTTCCGGGGATATAATTTTTCCGGTTGCCGCCAATGACATATTTTGACGATGTTCATTCGTGCATTGTTTTCCACGATTTGATTCTGATAATTTTGATATCCATTCAGAATTACGAATTTTTCCTCGCATTTTTGATTTGGTTTCTTCTGAATGTAATCTCGAATTGCCGCCCATATTGAGGTTATATCCGGTCGGGGAAATTGTATTGAATTTTTTGATATAATGCTCTTCTAATTTGTTCAAGTCATCTTTGTTATTGCACTCGACTATTTTGTAACAAATGAATGATTGAATTCCATATTTTAGCATTGAATTGTACAACGATCTTTGATTGGAATGATTCAGTCGTCGATAAACAGACATTCGACGACGCAACGCAATAGTTTGACCGACATATCCTTTCCCGGTAATTGAATTTTTCCAATAGTAAATAGCCCCGGATTTTGAACAATTATCTGAAATTTTTCCGTCTGAAAAAATTATTGGGAATACCAACAATTCATTCAATGGATTATCCACGGATTCCAATGAAATTGATGAAGCAATATCGGCCATTTAATTACGACCAATCCGAATTGTTTTGATTACTGAACCGGCTGTTTTATGGCAACGTAATAGTTTTTCTTATCTATTACGACTCCACATATTATTAATGTAATTTTGTGTGGAATTTTCGTCTTTGTTTGATTCAATACATTCACCGACGCGAAATGACACAATTCAAGTTGTGATTTGATGTAGTTTGAAACGGATTCTTCTGTACAATTTCCTTTGAATATTCTCGGAGATTTTCCAAATAATTCGGACGTCGAATATCCGGTTAACTTTTCGTGTAATTTATTCGTTGTGAGTATTTTTGATTCGTTGTAATCAAATGAACACAGTATTGCAGCGTACGGAATTCCATCCACAAATTCCTGTAATATATTTGTTTTAAGACAATTTTGAGAAATCATATTCAATACCACCCAACCGTTTAACTTCAGCTGCTAATACCAAAACCTTTGCGGTCAATTCTGCGATAGTTTTATCTTTTGCGTTCAATTGACTTTCCAACATCTCTATTCTCTGTTGTGATAATCGTATATCTGCTTTAGCTTGTTCAAGATCCTTTTTCAATTCCAATCTAAAATCACTGTTGGCTTTGATTAAATATTCAAGTTCATTTTGTGAATTCAATTTATCATCACTCCGTTGTTTATTTTTTGACACGGAATATGTAATTAATCCGGTAAATGCCGACGAGATTAATGCGATAAAACCGGTAATATATTCTTGTGGGATATTGAACATTTGTGGGTGTATATAAATACCAATCAATAATTATAATTTTGTTATTTCGTGTTATAAAAATTCGGAAATTAGTTTAATTTTTTCTTCAGTTGTCATTTCTCGGAAAATATGCTCCGACGGCGTTGGAGAGTCTACATGCACGAAAAGAACTGCGGACGTTATGATGCTTTCCAATTGTTCCGCAGATAGTTCAACTGTAGAGTCACATGCTGTCTCGCCCTCTATTAGCGTTCCATAATATTTGGAGTTGATTACATATGGAATATGTTTGTTGACAAATGCTGGCACTCTACCGGATTGTAATTTGAATTCAATGTACATGGTTTAATATTTTGAATTTTTAGACTGAAATGTCAAGGCATTTTCACCAAATGACGGAGAGGATGCCGACCCATCTTTAGTGGGTCGGTAGTTTACCAATACGGCATTTTTCTGTCAGTGCCATTTATATTTATAGTGACCCATCCAGTAGGATTCCCGGATACCGGAGAATTTGTGAAAGTCGCCGTATTTGCTCCAGTTGACGATGATATATCAAATCTAACTGATCCAGATAAGCTGAATGACCCTGTCAACTCCATCGAACCAGATACATCTAAAGTTGCAGTTGGTGTGGTATTATTGATGCCAACGTTACCAACTGAATCTATTCGCATTCTTTCTATTGCAGTTGTTGATCCAGATGGAACCGTTGAAATAAAAACGTAAGACGGAGTTGATCCGGCATTCCAATTTGAGGCGGCAAAGAATCCAATTCCACCTACAGCGGCTGATATACTTCCAGATGCATTGGAACCATATGCTTGAATAAATCCAAGGGCATCATTTGCTTGTACTGGAGTTGGAATAGCGGACGTGCCACGACTTCTGCGCAAAATCAGAGTTGGAAAACTATTTCCCGATACGTCGACAGATACACCACCCTGATAGGCGGTGTCAGTACTGATCACTTGGAGAACCGTGCCAACGGGAACCGCGGATGCGCTGGTTGTGTTGTTGACGGTGAGCAATGCACCCGGAGCGGTAGAACCAACACCAACAAAACCGGTTTCTGCAATACGAACACGTTCTGAACCGTTGATTGAACCCGATGGAGTCGTGTAAAAGGAAGTGTACGCTCCGGCCGATCCCGCGCTAAAGTTTTGGGAAGCGGCAAACAAAATAACGGACTGTGCATTGACACCATACGTTCCGTTGCTTGTACAACCTCCCGCGGCGAACATGCCTAAAATATCACCTGATTGCACTGGTGTCAATGACGCTTGTGTACCACGTCCACGCCGTGTTAGGATTTGCGGATAGTCACCGGCGTTTGCGCCTGCGATGTCGAGACCGATACGAGCGGGATTTCCCGATCCATCCGCACCGACAACGTGAACCACCGTTCCGGCCAACGCCGGTGAGATGGTGGCCTGATTTGCCACCGTCAGTCGAGAGTCTGGAGAAGTTGCGGGTCCGATAGCGGTGAATCCACTTTGAGAAACGGTGAGTACCCAATTAGATTGAGAGGTCCAGAAACCACAGAACTGATCAGAGCCGGTCTGGCCAACGAAGCCCTTGTAATTACCCAACGTGAGTCCACCATTATTGGTGGAGTCGCCGGACATCACGCGACCGTTGACAATGAAGTCAGTATTGGTTGTTCCAGAACCAGAAACATGCAGTCGAGCGGTTGGAGCAGTGGTATTGATCCCAAGGAAACCAGTTGAGTCCAATCGCATACGTTCCGAGTTACTCGTCGAACCGGATGGAGTGGTGTAGAACTGAATAGCACTGGCAGCCGAACCTGCACTCCAATTTTGCGTGGCACTGAAACCAAATCCCGCCTGCGAGATGTTGGTCCCATACGTACCATTGGTCGTTGGACCGCACACAACGATAGTACCTAACCCGTCGCCCGACAGTAGTGGAGTCAATGCTGCTTGAGTACCACGACCACGACGCATGTAGATGGAAGGTGCGTCTCCACCGGCATTTGTTCCAGCTACGTCCATCACAAAACGCACTGGGTTTCCAGTGTTGTCGGGACCGACAACTTGCAACATGGCACCGGTACCACCACTGGACGCCGTGGCGTTGTTCTGCACGGTGAGTTGTGCAGTTGGTGTCTGTGTACCAACACCAACGAAACCACTGGACGAAATATACAACCGGCTCGTGTCGTTTGGACGAAGGTCGATGTTGCCGTTCAGTATCGTTGACAACTCCAAGTTTCCACGGCGGATTGCTGGTGCAATATTGGTAGTTCCAACCGTTGAAATCCATGAACGACGGGAGCCATTCTCATACATGTTTAACACCGAACCACTGGGAGATTGATGATCAAGACGTACTTCAGTCCAGAGAGGATTAGTGCTAACGATGTGGAGATTAGTGAGTGGAGTTTGGGTACCCAAACCGATCATGCCACTTGATGATATAAATAATGCGCTACTGGCACCATTCATGGGACGAAAATCGAAATTGTTACTGGAACTGACCGTCATGAATTCTAGATTACCACGTCGATTTGTGCCCAAATCCGCAGTAGTTTCTGAATTATATTGAATGTATGCTTTGCCCGCCGTTGACCCTTCTACGAATGCAATGACCGAACCACTGCCAACTTGGTTTTGCAATACGTGATATACCCATGGACTACCTTTATTTGGAAGTATAATACTTGGATTAGATATACAGAATGAACCATATGGTGTAGATGTTCCGATACCAACATTTCCGCTGGACGAAACGTACAACCGACTCACGTCATTTGGCCTGAAATCTATACTTCCATTCAACGCCGTTCCAATTTCTAGATTACCTTTCCTCGGTGACCCAATTACATTGGTGGATCCAACGTGTTGTATAGAGGCCCATTTCGTACCACCCTCATACATTGTAAAGCTGGATCCACTGGTTGAGGGGGAATCCAACCTAGCTTCAGTCCAAGCGGTTGGAACCCTTCCACCTGAAACATGGAGGTCCGCATTTGCCGAGAATACGTTACAATTTCCCATTGCCACATATCCACTCTGTGATGCCATCATTACCCACGCGGATTGAGACATCCATATTCC